>ERZ1292623.2698-Hain-H51-01um-R1-2698-length-15629-cov-7_pt1 | contig 15629 bp, 11 predicted proteins | sample MGYA00564398_ERZ1292623 | MGnify/ENA primary metagenome ERZ1292623 (study PRJEB36523, sample SAMEA6512633) | groundwater metagenome | collected 2019-01-07 | study: AquaDiva: Metagenomics assemblies of 32 groundwater samples | reverse complement strand
TATCTTATCAATTGATAGCAATATTAAAGGCAGCCATAAAGCTGTGTGAAGAACCGTTCCCCATTCAAGCCAGGCAATGAAAAATCCGCTAAACGCAAAAGAAACACTCCCAAATAAACTTGCAAACTTATTAAGTTTTAAATTATTAAGATAAAGGTATAAAAATATTCCGGCAAGAAGAGGTTGTAAAAAAATAAGAATACTCCAGGAAATTGCAAAAGGTAATATAAAAAACAAAATGTTCAAAGGATAAAGAGGAGCTGATTGAAAATTAGCAAGAAGCGGTGTCCCTGCAAAATTGTACGGATTCCAAAGCGGCAAACTTCCTTCTTTTTGAGATTCAATAGACAAATTTCTCCATGGATATTGCTGTCTAACAGGATCTGTAATTAAAAAGTTTTTATACGGCAGGCCGTTTGGATTTGTCTTAAAATAAGCATCTCTAAACGGATAATAAAGACCAACAATTGTATCTAAAGGAATGGGCAATAATCCTTTTAGCAGAAATTGCCAAAAGAAAATTACGCTAATAATAAAAATTACAATTAAAGGCCAAAACTTTTTCATTGCAAAATTAAATTGTTTATTTCATTGGAAAATTTTTCTTTACTGAAATTTTTTGATACAGCCAAAGCTTCTTTTGAAAGCTTAGTTAAAAGTTTAGGACTATTTATCAATTCCAGGGTAATCTTTTCCAACTCTTCAATATTATTCCAAAGGAAACCGTTTTTTTCATCTTCTACTATTTCCTTTTGGCCTCCGGCATTTATTACAACAGGAACAGCACCCGCTCCCATTGCCTCTACGGTCGATATTCCAAAGTGTTCTGCATATTCCGGATTATTCTCCAAATCTTCCCCGGCGCCGGAAGCATGCCAATAAATTTTTGCTTTTGAATAAATTTCCCAAAGTTCATCGTTATTTTTATTCACCAAAAATTCTATCGGATAATTCTTTGCCGCCTTTCTAAAATCTTCAAAAATTTCCTTTTCATCTTCGTTTATACTCGTTGCAATTACAAGCTTCCAGTTTTTTAGCCCCTTATTAACCAAGTCTTGGAAAGCATTTACCATTACTCCCTGTTTTTTATAATCCCCTATTGCCGCTTCTCCTCCTTTTACCCTTGTCGTAACATCCTTAACCCTGAACCTTCCGACATTAAGAATAATATTTTCTTGTCTTTCATTTTTGCTTTTTATATTAACAGGAGGATATATAACTATACTTTTAATACCAAACTCTTTATCTACAAATGATTTTGTAAAATAAGAATTACAAAAAAAAGCATTAACCCTGATTTTCTTCAGACTATTTTTAAAAGATGGTTTAATTGCAGGAAAAGGCTGCTGAAAATGAATAAAAAGCTTTTTTGATAAGACAATAGGAATACTGCCGTCGCTTAGAGCGATAATTACATCATATTTTAATGTTTCCAAATATCTTTTGTACGAGGGATATTTTTCAGAAAATATATTTTCTTTAAGACTTATTTTTGAAATATCCAGAGAGAATCTTTCCGCTATTTTTTTTAAATCTTCTATGTTTTCCCAAAAAATATCTACGTTATGATGAAGGGATAGAATTTCCGCAATCGAAACCATGTATTTCTCTCCTCCTCCTAAATCATCAAGATATGGATCGAATATTCCTATTCTCATAAGCTTATTTTATCAATTATTGGGTCTTCTTGCATGACATAAATACTTGATATATAATTTACCTATGGATTTTAGTTCGCTTTCACAAATCCCAACCGCCTGGTTTTTTGTTTTGTACTTATGGTCAATTCTTTGGAAAGGACTTGCTTTATGGAGAGCAGCAGAGCTAAAGCAAAGAAACTGGTTTGTAGCTATACTTGTTCTTAATACAGTAGGCATTTTAGAAATTGCCTATCTTTTTTTCTTTGCAAAGAAAAAATTAGAACTTAAGGAACTTAAGTTTTGGGAAACTAAATAAATTTATTTTTTACTTGAAATCCCAGTATAAGAAAAAATCCTAAAAAAGCACCTAATAAACCAACCCTAAAACTTGTTGGTTCATATTTAAATACAACTTCATGTTTTCCTTTGGGAACGTAAACCGCCCTAAACGTATAATCAGCTCTATAAATTTTTGTTTTCTTTCCATCCAAATACGCATTCCAACCATTATAGAAAGTATCTGAAAGAAAAAGTAATGAATTACCTTTTGAATTTGTTTCAATCTTGATTTTGTTAGGAGTATAGCTTAAAATACGAGCTAAACCCAACGCTTCATCTAACTTAAGATTAGGATTTTCTTCTAAGATAACTTCTTCTCTTAAATTAATATTGCCAAACATTAATTTAAGAATCTTCTCGGAATCGTTTTCTACTTTATATTTATTAACTAAATATGCTCTTGGAAGCGCGTCTTTATTTTCAAAAATTTCATAATAGCCGTCATTGTAAATTCTTACAAAAATGCCATCTTTATATTCCCAGAATGGAAAAGCCCATGAGTAACGGCCGTCTGCTGCTTTATGCACTAAATATTTTAATCCTAAAAAATTAACAGCGTCTTTGGTGTATAAACCTCTTTTCGGAAACTGGACAACAGATCTAAAAGACTCTCCAAACTCACCTTTATCTAAGTATTTAATAAATTCTCCATACCTTTTTATATAAACCGCGTCGTATCCCTCAACAGATGGAAGTTTATAATACGTAGTCGCCTCTCCTCCTAGATTGCTTAAAACTCTATTGTATCCTGATATTTCGCTAAGCTTTTTTTCAACCGCAATCTTTGGATACATTTTGTCTCTTGGGTCAAAAGGCATCCATTTGCCTGCAAACCTTAACATATCAAAAGAAACTATTAGGATTAACAAAAAGGGGAGTAAGAAGATAAACTTTTTTATTGCTTTTATCTTAAAAGTAAAAAAAGATAAAAATATTATCATGGAGGAGAAAACAAACATGACTGTTGGAAGAATAAAATTTTGTTTTGAAATAACAATTTTATCAATTGGAATAAAAAGCTTTAATAAAATTAAAACCCAAATAAAAGTAAATACCAATAAAAATGAGAATAACCAATATAAAACCGGTTTTATTTTTTTTCCTTTTACATCATCCATTAGAGTCTCAAACCCAAAACCTGCCAAGACACTCATGCAAAAACTAAAAATTACAATAATTCTGCTTGCAGCACTTGTAGATAAAACCGGAATCTTAAGCGAAACTAAAATATCCAAAATTGGAGTTTGAAAAGAAAGAAATATTGTAATTAAGGAGACAAGGAAAAAATATAAAACAATTTTTGTTTTTTTTACAAAAATTGCGTAAAAAGAAAGCATTAACGGAAGAACTCCTATATATGCATTCCATTCAGCATAATGACCAAACCAGTCATTACGCGTTACAGGATTACCAAAAAAATCAGGAGCTAGAAATGTCGGAAGATACCCCCATGGGATTACTTCTATTTTTTGAAAAATACCACTCCTTAGGGTTTGCGTATATAGCTCTATTGATGGCAAAAGCTGGGGCAAAGATAAAAGAAGACCAAATATCGTATAGAGTATTAAGTAGCAAGTATTAAGTATATTTTTTGTTTGAAAAAATTTAAAGATTATGTAAGAAACAATAAAAATAAAAAAATAAATGCTTATTTGAAAATGTCCGCTGAAAAAAGACAAAGGAAAAGTTAATGAAAATAAAACTAAAAAACGGTTTTTACGAGTCCCGTAATATTTTTCAATAGCAAAAAGAGCAAGGGGCAAGAAAAGAATTGCATAAGCTAAAGTTGCATAAGCCATCCAGGTTGTAATAAAACCGCAGAACATAAAAGATATAGCACCAATAACAGAAGCTTCTTTTGATAGTTTCAAACTTTTTAAATATATATACATAAAAATACCGGCCAGAAAAGGCTGAAGAAGAATAAGAAGGCTCCAAGCATCTATAAACGGCAATATAAAAAATATGAGATTAAAAGGAGAAAGTACGCTAGACTGATAATTAGCAAGATGCGGTGTGCCTGAAAAACTGTATGGATTCCAAAGAGGAATTTGTAAATTTTTAAAAGTATCTATTGTAAAGACCTTCCATGGCACAATTTGAGATATTACATCCGGCATTGCATTATTTTTTACAGGGGAGGCAAACCCGGGATAAGCAGTCCACGGAGCAAAAAAATTAACAAGATAAGTAGAAGAAAAAGGAACTTTATTTCTTAAAAAATAAGGGCTTGCAAAAACAAACCAGACGGCAAAAATTAAAACAACCGGCCAAAACCGTTTTATTATTCTCATTTTTATTTTTTATATTTTATTTTTTATTTTTGATCTATTTTGAAGCTCCCAAAGTTTTGCGTAGGTAATAAAGGCGCTGAATGCCTGATATATACTTTCTATAATGCCTATTGTTCCAGCCTTATAACCTCTTTGTTTTACATATGAATTTAAAAAAGCAGAAATCATAACCCTTGGAAAACGCCACCAGGTCATTTGAGGATGATTGGTGTTATATCTTAATAAACTTTCCGTTGTTGACCATTTTATTGTTTTTTCAAGCATGCTTTCTAAATCCCTGTGGGTAAAATGAAAAATGTAACCATCTAATTCCCCTATTTTCCCATCAACAATTGGACTTTCATGCAGTTCTCCTTTCCATTTAGATAACTTGTCCTTTTTAAAAAGTCTTTCGAGTTTTTCTACATATGGCCATTCATTTTCCCCCAAATAATAATTTTTTCTTAAAAGTCTAAATGCCGAGTATTCCGAAGCTTCAGACAAAACTTTTCTGATATTTTTTTTTAGCTCCTCGCTTATTCTTTCGTCTGTATCTAAATATAAAACATAATCAAATTCTACCTTACTTAAGCCAAAATTCCTCAAATCTGCAAAGCTGCTTGATTTAAAATCATAAACTTTTGCGTATTTTTGTGCTATTTCTTTTGTTTTATCTACCGAACCATTATCTACAACAATGATTTCATCGCAAAATAAGACGCTCTCTATTGCGTCTTTTATCATGCTTTCTTCATTTTTTGCAATAATTATTGCTGAAATTTTTTTCATGAAAAATAACTTCCTTTGCCTAAATTTTTTGTGAAATAATCAAAAACTCCTTTTTTTTGCCACTTTCTTCCAAGAAACATTAAGCGTAAACCTTCTCTAAAAAGCGCAATTTTAATTCGCAAAGATGCGTACTTATATCCAAAAACCAATCTGTTTCTGGTTATGTAATAGTCTTGTAAGGGAGACCCTGATCCGCCTGCAGAAGCTGCGTTTTTATGCCATAACATTGCTTTTGGCTGATAAACAATTTTAAAACCATTTCTTTTTACTCTCAAGCTAAAATCCGCATCTTCGTAATATAAAAAATATTTATCATCCAAAAATCCTGTTTTTTCAAAAACCTCTTTTCTTACCATCATACAACACCCTGTTGCAGTATCGGGCTCATAAACTTCTTCAAATTGACCGAGATCCACCTCATCTACTCCCCTATGTTTACCTAACACATTTTTCCAGTCAATTACTCCTCCTGCGTACCAAATTACCCTTCCTTTTTCGTTGTCTTTATATCTGTCTTTATGGAATTCGTAACCCTTGGCAAAATAAATTTTCGGAGCGACAATCCCAACATCTTGTTTAAAAGCTGTTAAAAGCTGACCGATAAGACCTTCATCCACAATTACATCATTGTTTAATATGACTATGTAATCAGCGCCTTCTTTTAAGGCGTGCTTAATTCCTAAGTTCTGCCCACCCGTGAATCCTAAATTTTCTTCACTTCTTAAAATTTCTAAGTCAAAATTTTTATATTTTTTATTTGCTACGAACTTATCTACAGAAGCATTATCAACCACAACAACAATCATTTTAAAACCATCTTTTTTAATTTTCTCCAAACTATCCAAGCACTCAAAAGTTGCTTTATTATTGTTAAAGGAGATCATCGTGACAAAAACTTTTTTCATATTTATAAATTTGTTAGCTTACTGCGTATTTTAGTAAAACTTCTCTTTAAAGGATCCTTAATATTTTCCAGTTTTTCTTTTGTAAGCCAATATAATATTTCTTTACCTCCCTTTTTAAACTCTTTTTCAGATTGAGATAGAAAATCGTCTTTATCGTATTCTTTAAATCCTTTTTTCTCCCAAATAAATGCAAAAATTAAAAAATGATAAAAAGCCATAAGCATTGAAAGTATCAGACCGTGAAATCCGTCCTTATATCCTTTTCTGGCAAAAAATCTGCTTAAAAATTCGTTGAGCGGAAAACGTACTGCGTCAAAATAAGAAAATACATAGCCTTTATCTAAATAATCCTCTGCCTCATTTGGCGCATACAAAGCGATTGTTCTTTGTAAAAATTCAGAGATACTATTATAATGATGGTGAATTAAATGTGACGATAAATAAGCTGATTCTCCTTCAAGTTTAACCTGCTCATGAACGTGGGTACTAACAAACTTTGCCTTACCTTTTTTGAAAAGTCTAAGCTGGGGGTCAGGATACCAGCCTGAATGCTCAATAAACTTGCCGAATATTATATTTTTCCTTGGAATGTAGTAGCCATTGATTTTAGCTCGTGGCTCGTGGCTCGTGGATTGTGGCTTCAAAACCTTGAGGATTTCGTCCTTGAGTTCGGGTGAAACTTCTTCATCTGCATCAACACTTAAAATCCAATCGTTTTTAGCTTTTTCGAATCCGAAATTTTTTAAAAGATCAATTTCTCCGGGGTTATTTTTTTGGGTAAAAATATTTTTAGTGTATTTTTTAACCAAATCTATTGTTTTATCACTAGAACCATTATCAACAACCACTATTTCATCCGCAAATTTAAGTGATTTTAAACATCTTTCAATATTTTTTTCTTCATTAAAAACCATTACTACGGCTGTTAGCTTATTCATATTATTTTTTAAGATTAGTTTTTATTAAATTTATATCTGACAAGACTTCTTTTTTGGCAAGAGTAAAAATGCATAAAAAGTATACCATAGCGCCTAACAAAATCATAAAAATTAAAGAAAATATTCCTTTAATTAAAAATGGGCTCACCAAATACACAAATATACCCATAAATATCGTACTTATAAAAGGATACCCCGCTGCTTTTAAAAGGTTAAAGTTTATATATTTTCTTGTAACTGTAATAACTATAACTATAGAAAGCGAAATAATAGCAGAGGCAAAGGCAACTCCGTTAAACCCATAAAGAATAATAAAAATAGGCGTTAAAACCCAGGTTGAAACTGTCCAAAAAACCATTAAATAAAGCGTTGTCTTAATTTTTCCTATAGCATTTAAGGCGTTTACCAAAGGCGTTGAAACTGAAGACAAGGCCGCATTTATTGAGAAAAAGGCAAGAGACAGAAGTGCCGGTTCCCATTTAATATATTTTGGTATTAAATTAACAAAGAAAGGGGAAAGAAGAACCAGTCCCAAAAGAGATGGGAAAATTAGAAGAGTAGCTGCAAATATGGATTTTTCTATTGCTTTTGTTAAAATTTCTTTTTCGTCCTGAAGTCTTGAAAAGCTAGGGAATGTAATCCTAATCACATTATCCATAATAAGTCTTAAGGGGGTTAATGCCCATTTTTGCGCAAAACCTATGTAGCCAACTTGAGCAAGAGGCAAAACTTTACCTAAGTAAGCTATAAGCAAATCATCTTTTACAAGCGCTAGGAAACTATTTAATTGGAATGGTATTCCAAATGATAATAGTTTTTTTGCAGAATCTTTTGAAAATCCAAATCTTACTTTCCATGGACTAATTAAATACATTACTAAAAGGCCTGATAATCCCCTTGCTAAAACCGCGTAGGTAAAGCTTGTTATTCCAAATCCTTTTATAGCAAGAATTACTACCAAAATATTAAAAACGAGTGTTTCAGCAATTTGGGGAATTACCAATTTCTCAAAACGAAGATTTCTTTCCAAAATTATAGAAGGAATTGTTTTTAAAGAGGATAGAAAAAAGGCAACTGCAACTGCTTGAAATAATAAAACTCCGTCTTTTCCTAAATTATAAAATTCACCTACAAAGTTTGAAGCAAGTAATGCTAAGGTTACAAATGAAACCACTAAAATTTGCTGGATGGTAAAAGTCGTTTTTAAATCATCATTTGTAATCTCGCTTTTTTTTTGAATTAAAGCGGCCGCTAAACCTATGTCTGAAAAATAAGAAAGAAAGGCAATTGCGGCAGATACAACAAAAAATATTCCAAACGTTTCGGGAGTTAAATAAATTGTGAGGATAAAAGTTGCCAAGAAACCAACGACCTGAATTAAGAATGTTCTTGAAGTAAGAGCAAAAATACCGCGTATAGACCTTTTCTTTATTTGCGCTATGTCAATTTCTTCCATAGTTGAAATTAAGATTTTTCCATAAAATTAAACTTTCTCTAATGGCTCTTATTATTACTCTTAAATTTCCTCCGCTTTGATCACCGTAAATTCTTGGATAATGGTGGACTTCAACTTCTGATATTCTAAGGTGTTCGCGTTTTGCTTTTGCTAAAATTTCCGTTGTAATCATCGCGCCCTCCGATTTAAAAGGCATAATCTTATTAAGAGCGCTCTTTTTAAAAAGCTTGAATCCGCAGTCTATATCTTTAAATCTAAAACCAAAGAAGACAAAATCCCAAATTTTTAGAAGATTCATTAATATGTGTCTGAATGGATTGTCTAATCTTTTTTTTCTAAAACCGATTACGATATCTACTTTATCTATTTTTTCCAAAAATTTATCAATTTCGCTCAAATCAAATTGCCCGTCTCCGTCGTTAAAAACGACTAATTCATATTTTGCTTTTGAAAATCCTGTTTTTAAAGCTGCGCCATATCCCCTGTTACTATTATGAGCAACTGCAATTAGCCTTGCATCTTCTTTTGCTAATTTTTGAGCAATTTCTAAGGTTTTATCCGAAGAGCCGTCATCCACCATAATTATTTCCCAATTTTGAGCAAATTTTTCGGCAACGGGAATAGCTTTTTTTACTACTGATTCTAAATTTTGTTCTTCGTTCCAAAAAGGAAAAAAAAATGATAACTCGGAAACTTTTGTCATATTTTTAGCTTTAAACGAATTATACCAGCAAAAAGGAGCAATACGCCAGATAAAGAAAGAAGATTTGCCAGCTTCTCAATTGGGGTTTGGACAAAAGATAACTCAAAGATATGCTTTCCTTTTGAAAAATTAACCACACTTCCTTTTGAGCTCTGATTAATGCTAACTTCTTTTCCGTCTATTTTTGCTTTCCAAGCCGGAAAATAGGAAAGAGGTAAAACATAATTTCCGCTTTTAACTACATCTAAATCTAATTTTGTATATTGAGTTTTTCTTTCTAGAATTTTGATTGTAAGCTCCGGTGTTGTTAAATTAGATATATCGGGTATTTCATATTCGTTTTCAGGCACACGAAAGCCTTTTGGCAGATATTCATCCGATATTTTTGAAGCTTCCCAGCTCAATGCGTGTTTACTCGTATAATCTGACGAATTTTTACTTAAAATTTCTTGCGGAACAAAAAATTTAAGGCTTACAAAAATCATAAAAGCGCATGCAACAAAAACTAATAAATAATACGTATTTTTATCTTTTACAAACTTTTCTAAAAGAAAGAATAGACCACCTGCCATAAATGAGGAAAAAAACGAAACCATAATTAAAAATCTCCAGGGATACTGGAAAAATTCCATTGGCCTAAGTAATTCCCAAACCGGCCTTGAAACTTGAAGCATGAAAAATACTGAAAGCAAAAAGTTTAGGAAAAGAAAAATAATAAAATAAAGATTTTCTTTATCTTTGGGTTTTTTTGAATATTTGCCGGAAATTAGAAAAAAGATAGAAACTAAGAATAAGGAGGCGGAAAGGAAAATGTGATACTTTCCTATCATAAAAGAAAGCCCGTCTATACATCCTTTTACAGAGCCTCCATAGCCCCACTGACTTATCCAAAGCTGGCTAAGGCACGCGAAGTGATCTCTAAAGTTTGCTCCTCCGCCAATTTGAGATAAAACATCCGTATATTTCATTTCAAAAATAGCAGGAATGGAGTAAAACGCGGATAGTAAAACTCCGGTAAAAAGAGCAAAAAAAAGTCTTATCAAGTGATTTGTTCTATCTTTCCTTTCTCTAAAAACAAAATATAAAATAAAAATAAGCACAAACGGAAAAATCATCATTGCGGTTAGGTTATGAGAAAGTATTATCAAAGCATAAGAAACAGAAGTCATTACAACATACTTCCAGCTATAATTTTTATATATCTTAAAAAGACCGTAAAAAAGAAGAGGAATAAAAGCATATGCAAAGTTTTCTGCAAAATCTCCTCTTACATAAATTTCAACCGCATGAAATGGAGCAAAAACATAAAGTATTGAAGAAAAAAGCGCTCCGGTTTTTCCAAAAAACTCCTTGGCAAGAAAATACATTGAAAAACCCGAAAGTATAATTGCTAAAATTACCATTAATTTTGTGGCAAAAAGAGCATCAAATCCTAAAAGACTAATAACACCTTCAACATAGTAAGGGAAAGGATTATAAAAATTAAATATCGGATATCCGAATCCGTATCCTAAATCTTGCGACCATCTAACGGGAAACATCCCGTCTTTTAATGCTTTTGTCATTTCATAAACTCTTGCAACCTGCGTATCATCATGAATTGGGAAAAACCCGGGATTAAGCAAAGGCTTATAGGCAAAAAAAGAAAAAATTAAAATAACAATAAAGGGAAATAATTTTCTTAAGACATTCATGATTTTAGAGCTGCTTTTACCTTATGTTTATTCATCAAGTATATAACGAAGAGTCCTAAAAAGCTTATAAAAGAAAGCAAATCACTAAACATTCTTAAGGGTGTTTCTTGGAAGACTAATCTAACATTATTTTCTCCCTTATTTAAATTGAGCCTAATCACCCCTTGTGGATTATCATATTCAATAGACTGCTTGGTATCGTTAACGTATGCTGTCCAACCCGGAAAATAAATAATATTTACCTGAATTACCCTTTGCTCAGTAAGAAACGTTTGAAACAAAATTTTATTTGAGGAAATTTGTAATGTTTGTATGGCTTCTTGTCCGCTCAAATTCTCAACCTTTTTATCCGGTTGTTTTTCCGGTTGTTCTTTGACCCACAATGGCATTAATTCGTCAGAAGAAGTTGTGGTTGCTTGATTTGTCAGATAATAAGAGTCTCCCCTGTTAACAGTTGCTTGAGGCTTAGCATTAGGCATAATCATAACCATTGCCAAAATACCAAGAGCTAAACCTAAAGCTATAAAAAATCTTCCAAACTTTGCTAAATAGCCGCCCAAAAGACTAATTAAAAGCATAATAATCGCAAGAATCGTCCAGGGATAATTTATTTCAGAAAGTAAAGGCGCCAACGACCATATTATTGAAGTTTGGGGAAACATAAAGATGGAAAAAATAACCGTGGTAATTACTAAAAAGAAGGCGGTTTTTGCATCTTTGGTTTTCTTCTTAGCAATAAGTAATACCAACACCAAAATAAAAGAGAGTATCTGGGGAACACCTATTTGATAGGAAAATCCGTTAACATCGGTTGGAATGCCATATCCCCATTTTGGTATTAAAAGCTTAGAAAAGTCGGCAAAATAAAGACTCCTATTAGCAATCGGAATTTTTGATAAAAGGATTAAGTTTTTTTCAAAAAGAGCAGGAATCCAAAAAAATGCGGATAAGCATAAAGAGTATAAAATTGCCAAAAAAAGATAAATTAAGAAAATGATTTGTTTCCTAATCAAAGAGGCAACAACGATAGATAAGATAACAAGACCAAATAAAACTGCCATGATATTATGCATGGTAATAAGCATTCCATATAAAAACCCGACTACAATAACATTTAATATGGTTTTATTATCATAAAGTCTTTTAATTCCAAGTAAAATAAGAGGAAAAAGGACAAAAGATAAAGACTCCCCAAGCGAACCCCTAACGTATAAATCAACAATTCTATAGGGAACATATATATAAAAAATTGCGCTTATTAATCCCGCTAAGTTGCTTTTCCATACAGATTTGCTAAGAATAAACATTGAGAAAAATGACAAAATAACGCTTGATGCGAATAAAATCTTTATTGAGTTTACAAATCCAAATTTTAAAAAAACTAAGACTACACCTATGTAATAAGGCATGGGGTATTCAAAGTTAAAAAGCGGGTATCCAAATTGAAAATTTAAATAACCGCTAAATCTAGCCGGAATCTGAAGGTCTTTAATTTCTCTGTACATGTCCGTTAGCCTAATTACAGCCCACTCACCATCGTGTGTTGGGAAAAACCCATCTTTAAAATAAGGGAAAATAACAGGAAGGCTAAAAACTAAAGCCAATATAAATATCTTAAAATAATAGAAAATTGAGGTTTTCATGTGCCAACAACCCTAAAAGCAACGCTCCCGTCCAAAAAGTATATTGTTTTAATAAGTCCTTTTGCGTTTTCGGGAATTTCTTCAGGACTTCCTATTAAAAGAGCATTGTTTAATTTACTGTCCCTTTCCCAGTTTATATTTCTAAATTCATACTTGCCAATAATTCTTTTCATTCTTTCAACGTTACCTGTTTTTAGATAGTCCCAGTTTTTTTGATACCAGAAAGGGTCAATTTTATTATAAAACAGGTAATAAATATACGGCTGATCGTATTTATAAGTATAGATAATTTTACCGTACTTTCCTTCCAGAGATTTCGCTTCCGATAAGGCTTCTTTATTCCCGTACTGCCACCAATCGCTGTATTCTATAGGGGTATGGACATAATATTTATGAATATAGTAAAAAAAATTGAATATAAAAAATAAAAAACCCAATGAAAATATTAAATATTTTATACGTATCTTTAATATTTGATATTTGATATTTGATATTTTTTGCAAAGCATTAATAACGCCCAAAGCCGAAAACATGGAAAAGAAGGGTGCCATTACTATTGCCCTGACAGGGTGCGGAGTTCCGGTACTAAAAGCTGACGGTAAAGGTGCTATTAAAAATGCAATTACAATAAGAAGCGAGCTCTTTGTTCTTTTTTGTAAAAGGTGATAGACGCCTAAGAGGATAAAAGGCAGTTCCCATAAATAAAGCATCCCCATATTAACTGCGTGGTGCTGTTTCCCCCCGTCGCCATTAAAGAATAAAAAATCCGGATTCCAGTGGTCAAAATAATTTTTAGCAACTGTTAGAAAATAAACAACTCTTCTGTTATCAAATAAAGCTCCAAGAGTATCGCCTTGCAATCTGTCATATTCCAGTTGTTTTATCGAAGGAATAAGAATATCTGTTTCAAAAATAGAAACCATAGACAATCTGGAACCCGAACCGCCGGTTGATACAAAACTCGATACGACTGGAATTGCAAATAAAAGCCCTATAACTAATGCAAAAATATAATATTTTATATTTGTAAACACTTCTTTTCTAAAAAACAAAAGGCAAAATATTATAAAAAGAGGAACTACCAAAACAAAACTATGGTATGAATAGACGCTAAGAGAAAATGAAATAACCGCAAAAGCTATGATTTTCGGGTTTTTAAGTCCTTTTAGAAACAGTAAAAAACCCAGCATAAAGAAAAACAAACCTACATTGCCTTCAAAAGCAGTTCTTGAAAACTGTAAACTCCAAGGCGACACTCCCCAAAAAAGCGCAGTAAGTAATGCCAATTTTTCTTTTCTTTGTTTGTCCCAGTCCTTGAAGATTTCTTTAACGAGAAAATAAATAACTATTACACTTAAAAACCCAAAAACCGCAGAGGGGAACCTGACGCCGGTTTCATTAAACCCAAAGACTGATATGCTGGGAACAGCCAAATATGTGTATAGCGGCGGCTTATAATCACCAAAAGACCTTATGTTCAAAGGCAGCCTGTTTCCGTACTCGTCCGCTCCGGTTTTTAGAAGCGAGTACGCATTATACCCCATACTTACCTCGTCCCAATCCAAGCTTGGGGGATTGGAATTTATTTTATACAATCTAAGAAACAACGAGATAAAAATAATTACCAAAAGAATTATGTAATAGATGTTTTTCTTAATAAAACTATTCATAAACTATCCTGAAAGCTTTTGCTCCGTCCTTTCGGGTTACATACGTATGCTTTTGGTTAGAACTCGGGCAGGTACCGTTATCTATAAAAATAATTTTATTCACTTTCGGCACTTTAGGATCCCTGTCAATTGACGGACAAGCCGAAGAAGCAAAAAAGAATTTACCAAACCCGCTAGCGGGCTTGTCTTTTGGCGACCCTTCTTTTTGATATGTATCCGGATTATATTGCATATAAAAAAGCACCAAAGGATAAATGCCTCCGAAAGATTTACTAACTACTATTTTGTCAAAATTTGAATAGTCTTTTTTAACAATTGACATCATCTCGGAAAAACCTTCGTACCTATACCAATTTCGGTGTATTTGGGATTGAATAAAATATTGATGTAAAAAATATAAAAAATTAAATGCTATTAAAACTGCAAAAACTCCAATAACTATTTTATATTTATTATTGGAAAGATTATCTTTTAAACTAACAAATCCATACGCGGCAATAAGTTCTATCATCGGAAACATCACTATTGCCCGCTGTATGTTGGGTATGTCATCAACCGTAATCGAAGCTGTTATTGGAGAAAGAATAAGCCATATTAGGGGAAGTTTGTGATACTTATCCTTTGAGGATAAGAGGTAAAACACACCAAGCAAAATAAACGGCAATTCTACTAAATATATAAGCCCCATAGAAGGCACCTTGTACCATACGGGGAGTCCGCCTTGGATAAACAAAAAACTTCCGGAAAAGTATTCAAAATAATTTGAAATTAAACCCAGAGAATAATTGATAACTTTATTGTGAAAGAACCTGGTAGCAGATACTGATACTTTCATGGTTCCGTCTTCACGTATTTGTTCTTCCATCACAAGCTTTACATGAGGGTCTTTAAATATGTTTACCTGTGTAAACCTTCCTATTCCGCCTGTTATCAAAAATACCAAAGCAAAAGAAACAAGAGAAAGAAGAATAAATGACAATATAAGATAAGCTTTTTTATTAACTTTGAAACTTTTCCATACCGAATAAAGATAAAAAATAGAAGATATAAAAAGAAGCGGAACAAATACCCTGGGACTGTGGTAAAAGAAAAAACTTAGAGTAGCAATAATTGCCCCCGCAAAAAAATATACAACTTTTTTCTTTTTAAAACCAACAATAAAAAACGTGTAACCTGTTATTATAAAAAAAAGCGCAACAATGGTTTCCGCGCTCGCCCTTGATAAAACTACACTCCAGGGGGCAATCGAAATTAAAAAAGCGGAAATCAAGCTAATTAATCTTCGCTTAAATAAAACTTGCGCCAAAAAGAAAATAGACAATACGGAAAGAGACCCAAACAAAGCCCCGGGAAGTCTTGTTGCAAATTCATTCAGCCCTAAAAATTTTATCGGAAGAATTGTTAAATAGTGATATCCCGAAGGTCTTTGATCACCAAACATATCTATATATAAGGGGAGTTTATTGTTGTTTTCGTCTTTATAGGTTTCAAGAAGCGAATAGCCATTGTAGGAAAGAGAGGCTTCATCGATGTGAAACCCTAAAGGAATAGAGCTTAAATTATAAACTCTTAAAAAAAG
>ERZ1292623.2697-Hain-H51-01um-R1-2697-length-15634-cov-10_pt1 | contig 15634 bp, 16 predicted proteins | sample MGYA00564398_ERZ1292623 | MGnify/ENA primary metagenome ERZ1292623 (study PRJEB36523, sample SAMEA6512633) | groundwater metagenome | collected 2019-01-07 | study: AquaDiva: Metagenomics assemblies of 32 groundwater samples | reverse complement strand
ATTACTTCGTTTGATTTTCGAAATAGGTTCGCGCAAAGGAGAGCAATATTCCACAAGCCGAGGTGGTGGAATTGGTAGACACGCTGGCTTCAGGAGTCAGTGGGAGCAATCTCGTAGGAGTTCAAATCTCCTCCTCGGCACCGGGGCATAGTGTAACGGCAACATGCATGATTCGGGTTCATGCGACTCTGGGTTCGAATCCCAGTGCCCCGACAAAATTTATTTTTTATAGTATAATCTAAATTAAATTGTTTTCATCTGTAGCGGGTGGTCGCACTCACATAGGCACTTATGTTGGAGTTTCGCCATCACCCGCTTCAAATGAAAATAATTAAAAAAAGTTATCCACACTTTTAAATAAAAATCATTGTGTTGTGTTCTCATTTGCGGGATAATTGGGATGTTCCCGCAATAAAAAATTTTGGTCGCATTTTTTTTGCGAACTAATTTTAGTAAAATAATTTTCATTCCCCGCCGCGGCGGGGCAAGCTATGGCAAAGAAAAAGAAACGAGCAGTAAAAAAGGGAAAAAGAAAAACAGCTAAAAGAGGAAAGAGAAAGGCTACAAGGAGACGAAGATAAATTTCTCTGTTCGTGCAAAAAATTTCCGAAAAAATCGGAAATTTTTTGTTTTTATGCTAGTATATGTTTATGAGTTTTTTCAGTAAAATATTTGGCAATGAAAGTTCAAAATTCATTAGGAATACGAAGGAAATAGTGGCAAAAATAAACACTTTTGAGGCGGATATTTCGAAGTTAGCAGATGCGGATTTTCCCAAAAAAACGCAGGAGTTTAAGGACAGATTGGACAAATCTGAAAACATAAAAGAGACACTTGACGAGATATTGCCTGAAGTTTTTGCTTTGGTGCGGGAAGCAGCTAGAAGAAATCTAGGCGAGAGGCATTATGATGTCCAATTAATCGGCGGACTCGCGCTTCATAATGGCAAAATTGCCGAGATGCGGACAGGGGAGGGAAAAACTTTAGTGGCTGTTCTTCCAGCTTATTTAAATGCATTAACCGGCGAGGGTGTACACATTATTACTGTGAACGATTATCTCTCCCGCATCGGCGCGGTTTTGATGGGCCAGGTTTATAATTTTCTAGGTTTATCCGTGGGAGTTATCAATTCAAGCAATGTTTCTTACCTGTACGACCCCGCGCGCAAAGAAGAGGATAAGGAACGGGATACCATTGGTGAATTTAAAGTTGTCTATGATTTTTTAAAACCATGTTCTCGCAGGGAAGCATATGCCGCGGATGTGACATACGGCACCAATCACGAATATGGTTTTGATTATCTGCGGGACAATTTAGCGACATCGGTGGAAAATTTAGTTCAGCGCGGGCATCATTACGCAATTGTGGACGAAGTGGACTCCATTTTGATTGACGAAGCGCGCACCCCGCTCATAATCTCTAGTGCGGCAGGAGATTCAGAAGATTTTTATACTAAGTTTTATCAGATCGCCAAACAATTAAAAAGAGATACTGACTACGCAGTTGATGAAAAATTAAAAGCGATTACTCTCACAGACGCCGGCATCACTAAAGCAGAGCAATTACTCGGCGTGGAAAATATTTATACGGAGAAAGGCATTAAATATGTTCATCACTTGGAAACAGCCGTAAGAGCGCAAGCCATTTTTGAAAAAGATAAAGATTATGTGGTCAAAGAAGGCGAAGTGGTCATTGTCGATCCATTTACCGGAAGGCTTCAGCCGGGCAGGCGTTGGAGCGAGGGTATTCATCAGGCAATTGAAGCGAAAGAAGGCGTGAAAATAGAAAAAGAAACTCGCTCCTCCGGCTCGATTACTTTCCAAAATTATTTCAGGTTTTACAAAAAACTCTCCGGCATGACCGGCACGGCGGAAACTTCGGCGGAAGAATTTTTAAAAGTATACGGACTTGATGTCATAGTTATTCCGACTAATCGTCCGGTTGTCCGCATAGACCAAAATGACCTGATTTATCAGACAGAAAAAGGAAAATTTCAGGCGATTGCCAAAAAGGTCAAAGAACTCAATGCCAAGGGACAGCCAGTTTTGATTGGAACTATTTCCATAGAAAAAAACGAACTTCTTTCTGCATATTTGAAGCAAGAGGGTGTTCAACATGTAATTTTGAACGCAAAAAATCACGAGAAAGAAGGAGAGATTATCGCCCAAGCGGGCAAACATAGCGCGGTGACTATCGCTACCAACATGGCAGGGCGCGGAATAGATATCAAGCTCGGGGGCAATCCGCACACAAAAGAAGAATATGAGGGAGTGGTAAATGTCGGCGGACTTTTTGTCTTAGGAACGGAGCGGCACGAAGCGAGAAGAATTGACAACCAGCTCAGAGGGCGTTCCGGCAGACAAGGGGATCCGGGCGCGACGCAGTTTTTCGTTTCACTTGAAGATGATTTGATGCGAGTGTTCGGTTCAGACAGAATCAAAAATATGATGGGACGATTTGGAATACCGGAGGACCAGCCAATTGAAAATAGATTTATTGGTCGCACGCTGGAAAGCGCCCAGACAAAAATAGAAGGCTTTCATTTTGACGCCCGCAAGCATACTCTGGAATATGACGATGTGATGAATCATCAGAGAAAGATTATTTATGAGAGAAGACAAAAGATGTTGCTCTTCAATAAAAGCGAGATTGGAAATTTATTGAAACAAATTTTGGAAGACAGACAGGAAAAAGAAAAGCTGGAAAAAATAATCAAAGAAAAAAAAGAAAAGCTCGGCGAAGACGCTTTCCTTGAAACAGTTAGGAGGATTTCTCTGTACACTACCGATACTCTCTGGATGGAACATCTGGAGGCTATGGATTATCTGCGTTCGTCCGTGAATCTTCGCGCATATGGACAGCGCGAGCCGATCGTCGAATACAAAAAAGACGGACTAATGATGTTCAAACAAATGGAGGAGACATTCAAAGAACAAGTTTTTGCTTTAATCAGCACGATACAGGAACAGGCTCAAGTAAAAGCAGAAGAAAATCAAACAAAGCAGACTTTAATAACAAGTCACTCTGAGCCATCTGAAGATGCAAAAAGCGCTCAGACTGACTCTGCTTCCAATATCGGCAGAAACGACCCGTGCCTCTGCGGCGCTATTAACCCCCAGACCGGCGAAGTCTACAAATACAAAAAATGCGGACTCATCAACGCGCCTCAGCATCGGAAATCACTAATAAATTAAACTATGGGAGGAAAATTAGTTAAACCATCGGCTGATTACAAACAAAGTTTTTTAGAAGCGGAACGAGAATATGAGGTAGAAGGTAAACCCAGAAACGCTAGTCCTGGAATGCTTCTTGAAGAATTAGAAAAAGATTTTGAAAAATATTTAGAAAAAGTTACAAACGAAGAAAAGGGAATAGGATTGAAAGAAGGCTATGTTCCAGTTTCTATGCTTTGGCTGGTAGATGAGGGCGAATTTATTGGTTCAGTTGCAATCCGCCATCAACTCAGTGATAGATTAATGAAAATGGGTGGCAATATAGGGTATTCGATAAGGCCGTCTAAAAGGAAAATGGGTTTTGGGATAAAGATTCTTGAACTTGCGTTGATTTTTGTAAAAAGTTTGGGTATCGACAGGGCTCTTCTTACTTGTTATGAAGATAATCTAGGCTCGGCGAAAGTAATAGAGAAGAACGGCGGAGTGCTGGAAAATAAAATGGAATACGAAGGAAAATTATTGAGAAGGTATTGGATAGAGATTAAATAATATGGAAAATAATTCATTAAAATCTCTGCAAATAGCCAGGCAGTTTTTGGGAAAAGAGGTCGAAGTTGTTTTTGACAGACCCATAGGAACAAAGCATCCTAAATTCGGATTTATTTATGAGGCTAATTATGGGTACATACCAAATGTAAAAGCCCCAGATGGGGAAGATTTGGACGCTTTTTATTTAGGAACAGATCAGGCATTAGAAAAGGCAAAGGGGATTGCTAAAGCAATTATTCACAGACTGGAAGATGATGACGATAAACTTGTGGTTATGCCGAAGGAAATGAATATGACTGACAAAGAAATTGAAAAAGCAGTTCATTTTCAGGAAAAGTGGTTTAAGCATGAAATTCTAAGAAAATAAAAAGTATGAAAATAATAAAATCATGCTTAGATACAAAGTTTCACGATCGTGAAGTTTTTATGGTAGAATGGTAATATGGAAAGCAAAAATTTTAAAATAAAAAGAAAATTATTTTACTCTAAAGTCGCCAAAATTAAAAAAATGAAGTGGGACGGGAAATGGCGAGTGGTTGTTTTTGATGTTTGGGAGAATACCAGATCTAAAAGAGACGCTTTGCGCTATGAAATAAAAAATTTTGGATTTATTCAGCTACAACGAAGCGTGTGGATTTACCCCCATGAATGCTGGGGATTCATTGAACTTTTAAAGACCAATTTATCTTTTGGTAAAAATATTAGATATATGGTGCTTGAGAAGTTAGACCATGATGACAAGTTAAGAAAATTCTTCAAATTATAGGAAAAATATTCAATAAAGAAGTTCACGATCGTGAAATTTGTAAGAATATATCAGGTCTTACTTAACAAGACAAAATATTTTGTGGTATATTATATTTTTATGTTAAGTGCATCAGAATTCAAAAAATTAAATGTTGAAGAGGTTGAAGAAAGGGTGGAAAAAATTATTGAAAAGCTGAAAATTGGCGACCGCGTTTCTTTGGCTTGGTTAAAAGATTTTACTTATAATTTTGATTTACCGACCAAGGAAATAAACAAAGCCTATTTTGGGAAAATTTTTAATTTGCTTCCATGTGATATTTCTGAAAAAGATATGAATGAAGCTGTTTCTGTTTTTAACGATGTATGGAATTGTTTTCCGCAAAAGATAATAGGCGGTATTTCTCCGCAAGATAAATTTTTTGAGGATGACCTGAAGGCGGAAAAAGAAGCTGATGATAAACTAAATGGAAAAATTCCGTTAACCGAAGAGGAGCAATTATGGAAAGATCACTTTGATAGGGCTAGGGGAGAACTTGATCCATATTTAGATTGGACGCAAAAGGAAGTTATGCCCAAATACAATAAATATGTTAAAGCGCAAGAACATAAAAAACCCAATGAGGTTGTAGGTGTTGCTGGAGTGCTTTTAGAAATTTGCGGGCAAATGGGATTTTTGGAATTTCAGAAAGTACACCATGGGTTTATAAAAGATTTTCCCGATATGTTTTTGGCTTCAGTAGTAGGACCTAATCTTTCCAGAAATGAGGTGAAAGAATATTTAGATAATTTTTTGATATTTTTGGAAAATTATTATCCCGTAAATTCATTCAAGAGAATAATATGAAACAATATAAAGTTCACGATCGTGAAATTTAATTGCCCAACACTAGAATAAAGATATGAAAATAAAAAAATCTTACAATGTGAAAAAAAGATTTTCGGAAATAACGAAAATAAACGCAAATTCCAAAAGTTTTGATTTTCTAAAAAAAGAGCCTGAAATTTACTCTAGAAAAGACATTAAACAAAAATAATTATCCACAAGGAGCAAAAGAAGAAGGTGGTATAATTTATAATATGCAGCAGTCATATTATAAATTAAAACATCGAGAGCTAATTCTAGACAACGCAGGAAAAAAGTATCACTTAAAGATACGGGATTTGCCGGATGATGAGAAACCGCGGGAGAAGCTCCTCGCTCATGGAGTTTCCGCCCTTTCCGCTTCAGAGCTTCTTTCGGTGGTTTTGAGCAACGGGACGAAGAGGGAGGGGATAAAGGAGATGTGCGCTCGAATTATGAAAGACTATGGTGATGGTAGTATTATGAGAGAAAAAAATCCGCGGACTCTCGCCGATAATTTAGGCATACCGATTGTGAAAGCCATGCAGATTATCGCTTGCGCCGAATTGGGGCGGAGATTTTTTGAGAGAAATAGTCTGTCCAGACCCACCATTCGCACCGCCCGCGAAGTTTATGACTATGTGCGAGACATGCACAATCTTTCCAAAGAGCATTTGCGCGGTTTGTACCTAAACACTCACTACAAAGTCATCCACGATGAAATTATTTCTATCGGCACCGTTGACGCAAACATTATTCATCCGCGCGAAGTTTTCAAACCAGCGGTGGAGCATTCAGCGGTGGCTGTTATCTTGGTGCACAATCATCCTTCCGGCGTTGTTACTCCATCCGAAGCGGATTTGGCGGTGACGACTCAAGTTATCGAGGCTGGCAAGATGCTCGGAATTGATTTAATTGATCACGTCATTATCACCAAAGATTCTTTTTTGAGCATTCCCGCTTCTTATCATTAATTTTTTTAATTATGTCTACACAAATTTCTTACTCACTTTACACAATTAATTTTCCAAAATATTGGCTCGTCCGCGATGAGCCATCCGATAGGCTTTATACGCCCGAGATAGCAAATGCTCCGCATAAAAATATGCTATTTCACGTACAAGCAGGGGATTATATTACCACCCTCGCCAGCATTTTGCGCTTTTTTGAAGAGACAATAAAAGACAGTAAAACTACGCCCGAGATGCGCTCTCTCCAGCTTGTCTCCATCCGAAAAGTTATAAGCGACCTCTTATATCTCAATAAGTACTATACTATTGCGCCGAAAGACGAAAAAAAGACTAATTAAAAATATAGCATCTACAGTATTTTATAATATGAAATTTCACGATCGTGAAATTTTTATGCTAGAATACTAAAATAGAAACATGGAGGAAAAAAATTTCAAAATAAAAAGAAAATTTTTTTATTCACAGGCGGTCAAAATCAAAAGAAGGAAATGGGATGGGAAGTGGCGAGTTGTTGTTTTTGATGTATGGGAGAATACCAGATCAAAAAGAGACGCTTTGCGTTACGAAATAAAAAATTTCGGATTTATCCAGCTTCAGCGAAGCGTGTGGATTTATCCTTATCCATGTGAGGAATTTATTGAACTCTTAAAATCTAGCCTGTCTTTTGGGAAAAATATCAGATATATGGTGCTTGAGAAATTGGATCATGACGACAAACTGAAAAAATTCTTTAAACTATAGCGAAAGTACCGAATAAAATTTCACGATCGTGAAATTTTGTATTATGGGTGATTTTGTGATATTCTCTTGGTAAGTGCTATGAAAATAAAAATATGATTACCTACGAAGATTTTGAGAAAGTTGATATCAGAGCGGGAGAAATTTTGGAAGCGGAGGATTTTCCGGAAGCCAGAAAGCCTATGTATAAAATAACCGTGGATTTTGGTCCGGAAATAGGGATCAAAAAATCGTCCAGACAATTTACTCATCATTATAAAAAGGAAGATTTAGTTGGAAAGATGATAATCGGAGTGGTTAATTTTCCACCAAAAAAATCGGACCGTTTTTGTCTGAATTTTTAACTCTTGGACTTGCCGATATGGAAAATAAAGTGGTTCTTCTGATGCCTACCCAAAAAGTTCCTAAAGGTTCGCGAATGATGTAGGAAAATTGGAATTTTATTCTATTCATATTCAGCGCAAAATATGTCCGTGTTACAAAATTTCACGATCGTAAAATTTTGTATTATGGGTTATTTCATGATATTGTTTTAAGTATAAATTTGAAAATTATTAGTGACAATAACTAGGAATGGACTATCTCTAAACATGATTAAACACATTTGGCTTGATTTTAGTGAAACAATCGGTTCTATCAACAAAGAAGCGCACAACACATTGCGTTATGAATCCTACGCAAAATTCAAAAATAAACCAGTAACCCTAGAACTAATTCAGGAATATGAAAAGTTATACGAAACCCACGCGCATAGCAACTCTGCTATTTTTAAAAATCTTGGACTGCCCGCAGGTTTCTGGTCAAAATTAATAGGAATGGTAGACCCACGAGTACACTACCATCTCATGGATCCGAATATCCCAGAAGTTTTGGAAAAAATGAGTAAAATCATTCCTGTTTCCATTTTCTCAAACATAGATTTAAATAGGATTCTTCCCGCCTTAGGTGTTGACATAAAGTGGTTCACTCATATTTTAAGTGCAAATACATTAGAAGTACCCAAACCCGCTTTAGGAGGGTTTTATAAAATGATTGAGCTTTCATCTCTTCTGCCGGAAGAAATTTTATACATCGGAGACCATCTCGAAAAAGATATTATTCCGGCGAAAAAAGTTGGAATTAAAACTGGAGCTGTATTTGAGAAAATAAAAGAGGCTGACTATTATTTTAAAGACTTTAAAGATATACTGGAACTTATAAAAAATGAGAAACTTGTTTAAAAAACTGAAAACAATTTGGTGGCGGGTGAAGTCGGCTGTGGCGATGCGGTATTACGGCAATCCGTCAAGAAAAATGAAGATTGTGGGAGTGACGGGAACAAACGGCAAGACGACCACAGTTACGCTTCTTTACAAAATTGCGACTGCGCTAGGGTATAGAGCCGGACTTATCAGTACGGTAGAAAACATAATTGCTGGGGAAAGAAGACCGACCAACATGACCACGCCGGATTCGGTGACTCTAACCAAACTTTTTGACGAGATGAAAGCGAAGGGTTGCGAATATGTTTTTATGGAAGTCTCCAGTCACGCGCTTGATCAAAAGCGAGTGGTGGGGATAAATTTTGCCGGGGGGATTTTTACAAATCTGACTCACGACCATTTGGACTACCACAAAACTTTTGATAATTATTTCGGGGCAAAAAAGAAGCTGTTTAAAATGCTTCCCAAAAATGCTTTTGCTCTTTCAAATGCCGATGATGATTACGGTATGAAAATGCTGGAAATAATAAAGGCGAAAAAATACACTTATGGAGCTAAAAACAGAGCTGATTTTAGCGAGAAACTGGAGACAAAATTGCTGGGGAGGTTTAATGAATACAACGCTCTTTCTGTGTACGCGGCGGCGGTTTTACTCGGATGGGACAAGCAAAAGGTAAAAGGAGTGTTGAAAGATATTGTTCCGCCTCGTGGAAGATTTGAGCATTTTATATCGGCAAACGGCGCGCTAAATATCGTTGATTACGCGCACACGCCGGACGCACTCCAAAATGTTTTGCAGACGATAAAAGAAATAAAAAAAGAAAATACTTCACCCCGCCCGGATGGGCGGGGCGAGATTATTTCCGTTTTTGGTTGCGGAGGAAACCGCGATCCATTGAAGCGCCCGATTATGGGAAAAATCGGGGCTATAAATTCTGATATTGTTATTTTCACATCAGACAATCCGAGAAGCGAAGATCCGGAAGAAATTATTTCCGAAATGAAAAAGAATTTATCGGCAGACGAGCTAAAAAAAGTGAAAACAATCCCGAATAGGCGGGAGGCTATTCTAGAAGCGGTAAAGTTGGCGCAAAGAGGCGATATTATTTTAGTCGCTGGTAAAGGACACGAGGATTATCAGGAGATAAAAGGGGTGAAGACCCACTTTGATGATATGGAAGAAATTAAAAATGCCTATGGCATTTTTAAAATTTAAATATTTAAATATGAGAAAATTTAAAAAATATTTCAAAGGTAAAAAAGTAACAGTAATGGGTTTAGGTCTTTTAGGGCGAGGGGTAGGAGATGCCGCTTTTTTAGCCGAATGCGGGGCAGAACTGACCATCACGGATTTAAAAACCAAAGAGCAATTAAAAGACTCTATCACCAAACTAAAAAAGTTTAACCCCGAAGGAAAGCAAGCTTCCTACGGGGCAGGAAATATAAAATATATTTTGGGCAAGCATAGGCTAGAAGATTTCAGAGACCGCGATTTAATTTTGAAAGCCGCCGGTGTGCCGATTGATTCGATTTACATCAAAGAAGCCGAAAAAAATAAAATTCCGGTTAAAATGAGCGCGTCGCTTTTCGTAGAATTGTCAAATTTGCCGATGATTGGAGTGACTGGCACGCGTGGGAAGTCAACCGTGACACATTTAATAGCTCGCATTTTGGAATCTGCAGGCCCGCGCTACGCCAAAGGCTCTGGCGAGGCGAGCAAGAGGGTAATCTTGGGCGGAAATGTGCGGGGAGTTTCTAACCTGCAACTGCTGAAACAGGCAAGGAATAAAGATTTTGCAGTTTTTGAGCTTGATTCATGGCAGCTGCAGGGTTTCGGCGAGGCAAAAATTTCCCCGCATATTTCCGTCTTCACGAATTTTATGCAGGATCATTTAAATTATTATAAAAATAATCCCGAACAATATTTTACAGATAAGTCATATATATATAAATTTCAAAGGCCTTCAGATGTCTTAATTTTAGGTCCGGGAATGAAGAATAAAATCAAAAGCGTGAAAAGCGAGGTAGTGAAGGCAAGTATAAAAAATATCCCAAAAACTTGGAAGATTCTTCTAGCTGGCAAACACAATTTGGAAAATATCGCTTGCGCTCTCGAAGTGGCTAGATTTCTGAAAATAAAAGAGGAAATTATCAGAGCGTCGGTGGAATCTTTCAGTCCAATTGAAGGGCGGTTGCAGATGGTAAAAAAAATACATGGTGTATCTATTTATAACGATAACAATTCCACAACAGCAGACGCAGCTATTGCCGCCCTTAATTCTTTCTCTCAAAAAATCATTTTAATTATGGGCGGTATGGATAAAGGTCCGGAAGTGAATAATCTGAATAAAATATTATCCCAAAAAACAAAAAAGATTTTTCTCACTCCGGGTTCAGGAAGCGATAGAATAAAAAATGAAAAAGCGGATATTGAAAAAGTTGTAAATTTGGAAGACGCCGTAAATAAATCATTAGAATTTGCCCAAAAAGGCGATGTGATCTTATTCAGTCCGGGTTTTGCTTCTTTTAATATGTTCAAAAACGAATATGACAGGGGAGATCAGTTTATGAAGATAGTAAATAATCTGAAATAACATTCACATCATGTTTGCCAAACCATTTTTTCACTAGATTGTTCAGATTCTGTGTCTTGTCCGTGACTAAAATTTTCATGCTTCTATTTCTTGAAAGTGCTTTCTTAATTTCTTGGTGTTTCTTTAAATAATTTTTTAACTTTTTCGGCACGATTTCGTCTTGTGAAATAATCTGAATTTTTCGCGATTTTTCCTGAATTATTTTTTTTATCTCTTTCTTCAGTATCGGATAGTGCGTACATCCCAAGACGAGAGCTTCTATATTTTTCTTTGCAAATGGCTTCAGATATTTTTGGATGAATGGTTTCGCGAGAGCAGTTTCTCCTTCTTCAATCAGAGGGACAAGCACAGGCGCCGGATTTTGAAAGACTTTTGTTTTTTTATTTAATTTTTTAATTTCTATTGGGAAAGTATTGGAGGCAACAGTTCCAAGAGTCGCCAATATGCCCACCCTTTTGTATTTTGCTGCCTCTTCCGCCGCCGGAATCAAAACTCCCAGTATTCTCCTGTCTGCGAAATTTTTCGTCAGGTATTCTTGCTGTATTTGCCGCAATGCCCGACCCGAAGCAGTATTGCAGGCGATAATCACCAGCGCGCAGTTTTCTTTGCGAAACAAGTAATCCACAGCCCCTTCGGTAAACTCAAAAACTGCATCGTGAGATTTGTTGCCGTAGGGCAATCTTTTTGTGTCTCCAAAATAGACATAATCATATTCTGGCATAGCTTTCCGTATTGCTCTTGCGATAATCAGCCCTCCCAAACCTGAATCAAAAATTCCAATTTTCATATTTGTATACTAACATATTAAACATTTATGGTATATTAAACCTTAATATGGTTGTCGAAATGGATTTAAAGAAAATTAAAAAAGTTTTTTTTGTCGGTATCGGCGGTATCGGAATTTCAGCTATTGCCCGTCTGATGCTAGCCTCTGGCAAAGAAGTTTTCGGCTCGGATATAGGGGAGAGCAACATTACAGATGAACTCAAGAAGCTTGGCGCAAAAATAGAATTGGGGCAGGGAATAGAATTAGTTCCAAAAGATGTCGGCTTGATTGTTTATTCGATCGCTGTTCCCAAATACGACCCAGAATTTTTCAAAAAACTGCAGAGTCTCCACATCCCCCTCCGGAGTTATCCGGAGATGCTAGGACTTCTCACCAAAGATAAATTCACCATTGCCATTGCCGGCACTCACGGCAAGACCACGACCACCGCCATGATTGCCAAAATTTTAATTGACGCAAAGAAAGACCCAACGGTTATCGTGGGTTCGCTCTTTATGGACAATCAATCAAATTTGGTGATAGGTCAGAGTAATTTTTTTGTGGTTGAAGCCTGTGAATACGAAAGATCATTTTTGAATCTAAAACCGAAAATTCTAGTTATTACCAACATTGAAACTGACCACTTGGATTATTACAAAGATTTAGCGGACATAAAAAGCGCTTTCACGGAGCTTTCCGCGCAGAGCGAGAAAGTGATTTCTGATTACGCGAAATATCTAGAAAAAGTTCCAAAACTTCTAGTGCCAGGAAAACATAACAAGATGAACGCCGCGGCGGCGCTCGCGACGGCTGACATGCTTGGGATAAAAGACGCGGATGCGCAAAAATCTCTAGCAAGTTTTTCCGGTACTTCCCGCCGGCTCCAAAAAAAGGGAGAGACAAAGGGAGGGGTTGTCATATATGATGACTACGCCCATCATCCTACGGAAATTAAAGCGAGCTTGCAGGCGCTTCGGGAACTTTTCCCAAAAGGCAGTAAAAAAATCACGGTGCTTTTTCAGCCGCATCTTTACAGTCGAACCAAGGCTTTATTTGACGATTTTGCAAAAAGCTTTTTTGGGGTAGACAAAGTGTTTCTCTTGCCTATTTACTTTGCTCGAGAAGAAAAAGATGAAAGTATTTCCAGCGAAAAATTAGCCGAGGCGATATGTCTGGAAGGGGGCGATGCGGCGGCTTTTCCAGATTTTATATCGGCGGAAAAAGCCGTTTCCGTCCTGAATTTTGGTCCAAATGATGTTTTTGTGACTATGGGCGCGGGAGAAGCTTACAAAGTAGCCGACAAAATTTTCAATTTTTAAGCGTATTTTTTTTACGCCTGCTTGCATTATTTTTACAAGTATGCTATACTCACTCCGTGAGTGTGAGGTAACCCTGGTGTTATCTTGCATTTATCGTAAACAATGTAAGTGCCGCAAAAAACGCCCTTGGGCGTTTTTTGTTTTCTCATTTTATAAAGCTGGCTGCTCTCGAGTCATGCAATGGATTGATCCGCCGCCATAAATCAAATCGCGGGAATCTACACCTTTTACTTTACGGTTTGGAAAACAAGACTGAATTGTTTTTAACGCTTCGGCATCGTTAATATCATTATAAATCGGAACCAAAACAACCGTATTTCCTATGTAAAAATTAGTATAAGAAGCAGGAGCAAGGCTGCCGGCTTCAAATGGCTTATTCTTGTCATAACGCATATGCGGCATTGGCAATTTAACAATTTCAAACTTTTTTCCGTTTACGTCTGTGGAGTTTTGAAAAATTTTATAATTATCATCTAGAATTTTGTAATTCTGATTTTTTCGGTCATTTTCATAAGCGCAAAGAATTTTATTTGGAGAAACAAAGCGGGCTATATCATCTATGTGTCCGTCTGTATGGTCATTTGCCAATCCTCGCGGGAGCCAAATAATTTTTTTTGCGCCCAAGAAATTCTTTATATTATTTTCAATTTGCTCTTTAGTCAGGTTTGAATTGCGACCAGAATTTAGCAGGCATTGCTCGGTAGTCATTATCGTGCCTTGTCCGTTTTGCTCTATCGCCCCGCCTTCCAAAACCATATTATTTTCAAGCATGGATGCATTTATTTTTTCTTTTAGATTATAAAAAACCTGATTATCTTTAAGAAGCGCGGGAAATTTTTTGCTATAAGCGTCGTACTGCCATTTAATCCAAGCCAGCTTCTGATTTCCTGCGTCAGTCACAAACATTGGTCCGTAATCTCGTAGCCACACATCCGCGTAGTCTGTAACATAAAAAGTTATTTTGGAAGTATCAACGCTTTCTTGTTTTAGCATTCCCGACATTTTTCTCTTCATTTCTTCATTTAGTACCAAAAGAAAAACTTTCTCGCTTTCTGTAAGAGTTTTTATAATTTCAATATATTTTTTTTCCACATTTTCAATATGTTTTGGCGGAAAACTGATTTTATCATGCGGCCAAGCGAGCCAACATGCCGCATGGGCTTCCCATTCCGCCGGAAGTCTGTATGAGTTTGTTAGAGCATTAGGCATTTTCTACTTTTTCTAATTTTATTTTGCGCTCATCCAAAAACGGCCATTCTTCGCGCATTTTTTTAGTTACCGAGAAGTCGACAGGAACAATTAAAATTTCTTCCTTGCTGGTGGAGGCGCTGCCGAGCAAGCGACCATAAGGATCGCTAACAAACGAACTGCCCCAGAACTGAATATCTTTTTCCGTCCCAATCCGGTTTACAGAGGCTATAAATATATTGTTATCAATGCCATGGCTTCTTTGGGTAATTTGCCAAGCTTCATGCTCGGCTCTTTTTTTCCATTTTGGATCGCCCTTTGGCCACCCGATAGCGGTCGGGTAGAAAAGGATTTGCGCGCCTTTTAGGGCGGCCGCGCGGGCTGCTTCCGGGAACCATTGATCATAGCAAATTAAAGTTCCGATAGTGCCGTATTCTGTTTTGAAGACCTTAAAGTCTGTTTTCCCTTTTTCAAAATAATAATTTTCCGAGTAATAGCCTTTCGGAAGGGAGGGAATGTGCATTTTATGATATGTGCCTATTATTTTCCCTTGAGCGCCGATAACCACTAGGCTGTTATAGTATTTTTTTTTCTTACCTTTTGCCTCAGTCTTTTCAAAAATTGAGCAAAGAATGACTACGCGATATTCTTTTGCCAACTTCCCGAGCAGGGTAGTGGTCGGACCGGGGACTGTTTCCGCCAAGGCGAATTTTTTTTTATCTTTTGGACCTTGGCAGAAATAGGGAGTTTTAAATAATTCCTGTAGGCAAATAATCTTTGCGCCTTTTTTTGCAGCTTTTTCTATGAGCTTGACGGTTTTTTGAACATTGAGTTCAGAATTTTCTGAAACTTTTGTCTGGATAAGTCCGATAGTTACAAATTTATTTCTTATTTTCATTTTAGGTCGCATATTTCTCTATCAATTTATTCGCTTCTTTTGGATTGGCTTTGCATTCGAGTAGGGCGGAGAGAATGAGCGGGGCGACGATGGTGGCGTCCGACTCTATCACAAACATTGGCGTGTCCGCGGTCAGCTTGTCCCAAGTTATTTTTTCATTCGGAGTGGCTCCGGAATACGAGCCGTAAGAAGTGGTAGAGTCTGAAATTTGGCAAAAATACGCCCAAGGTTTTACATTATCAAGCCCCATGTCATACTTGAGCGATGGTACCACGCAGATAGGGAAGTCGCCCGCGATGCCTCCGCCGATTTGGAAAAATCCAACACCTTTACTCTTTTTATCCCCAGCCAGTTTTTGGTATTGGTCATAAAATTCTCCCATGTATTCGATGCCGGACTTAACTATGTCCGCTCTCGCATCGCCGTGTTTTACATGTGAAGCAAAGATATTGCCGAAAGTGGAGTCTTCGTGCCCGGGTACCACTATCGGGATGTTGTTTTCCGCTGCCGCGAGTAGCCAGCACTCGGAGGCTTTTCCCTGATGTTTCTTTTTATCAATCGCCTGAATCAGGTCGTAAAAATACTCATGCCAAAATTTTCTGGTTTTTTCTTTTGTCGCTTTTTCCCAAGCCGGTACTATCAGGTTTT
>ERZ1292623.2696-Hain-H51-01um-R1-2696-length-15642-cov-4_pt1 | contig 15642 bp, 18 predicted proteins | sample MGYA00564398_ERZ1292623 | MGnify/ENA primary metagenome ERZ1292623 (study PRJEB36523, sample SAMEA6512633) | groundwater metagenome | collected 2019-01-07 | study: AquaDiva: Metagenomics assemblies of 32 groundwater samples | reverse complement strand
AGAAGAGTATTGCAACTCCCCATGCCGTCTGACATAAATCCATAATCCCCTCCTCTATATAGTATTTTAAAACTTCTAATGAGATTATAGGGGAATTCACAAAAAATTACACTAGCTACCGGCCTTTTAATACCAAGGTTCCGCGTTGTTCGACAACTCCGAAAACTTCTCCTGTTTTCATTGGTTGTGCGGGATACGAGAATCGAACTCGTGTCTCTTGCTTGGGAAGCAAGCGTACTGCCCCTGTACTAATCCCGCTTTTAAATATTGATAAGGCGCCCATCACGCCACTCATAATCCAAAAAATAAATCTTCACGCGCGCGTTTTGAAAGGCAGCCGTAAGCCACCCTTCCGGATCTTTAGCGCGCAGCGCCAATTCTTTACGCAAAAGCTCTTCTCGAATTTGGGGGGCGAGCACTAATTTTTTAAAATCATCGAGGTCTAAACGATAAAGCTCGCGCGTTGCTTGTTTAAGCGCTGCGTTATCTCGACCGGTCAGCAATCCTTCCACATCTCGCGCTACTCTCTGATCCCAATCTTGGGAAGAATCAATGCGTTCCAATTCCTGCGCAATCATTTTTTCATACATGAGCTCTTCTAATACGCCGCGCTGAATATCGGAAGCGCTTAGCGCGGATAATGTGGTGGTTTCCAAAAGCGAAGGCAAACCGGCGCCGGAAGATGTACGCTGAAGCTGTTTAATGGCGCGGGCACTCTTTGTTATATCGCGATACCAAATCCAATCGCTATTCACCGAAGCGATGGGGAAAAATCCAGCGTAGATAGTAGCACTGGTAATCACCATAAAAAAAATACTCGTGATAATAAATCTTAATTTCATATGTTTTGGCATTTGTCATTCTACAATAATTACGACTTCTTCCTCCGGTTTTTTGAAAAAAAATTTTTCGCGCGCTTCTTTTTCAATGCCTTCTCCGCGCGAGAATCCTTCGAGAAGGCGTTTTAATTCTTCGCCGCGCGCTTCAAGACGCGCGGCTTGCGCTTCCATTTCCTCTTTTCGCACTCTGGCGTCCCTTGCTTTTTTATATGCCTCCATGGCCCCCGCCGCAATCCATCCCGCGATCAAAAGGAGCACTAAACACACAAGCCACGAACTCGCCAGCCGGCGCAATGCGCGCCGCTCTTGAATATCTCTCATAGATTGTAGTATACTCTGCTTATGAAACAAAAACAGCTTATCAAACATCTTTTTAGTTTTATTATGGTAGCAATACTCGTGCTCTCTCTTGTTTCTTATCTCATTGTGCCATTTTTATAAACACCTCGGGCGGAATAGCAACGCGCCCGTGACTCAAAAGGCGTTTTTTGCCTTTTTTCTGTTTCTGCCAGAGCTTCATTTTGCGCGAGCGATCGCCGCCGTAAAGATTGCCGGTAACGTGTTTGCGCAGTGCTGCGACAGTAGCCGCGGCGATGATAGCGCCTCCGCTTATGACGTGTATTTTAACTGAAAATAATTGGCGGGGCAGAAGATCACGGAGGCGATCAATCGCGGCTCGGGCGATCCGATCCCGATCCTCAACCGCCACCACCCGCGAGAGCCCTTCTATGCGCTCGCCCGCCACAAACATATCAATACGACACAACAACGCTTGCCCGTCCGCCCGTTGGGCGGACCGATACTCCGTTATGTCATAAAAAAGCGAAGCGTATCCTTCTGAAATCCGCTTGAGTTCATCAAAAAAACGATCGGCAAACACGCGAAGGGGGAGAGCAAATTTCACGCGTACGCGAACATCTGCTTTTGATCCGGGCTCACCCAATGTTTCCACTTCTCCTATTTCCCCTTTTCGTTTGGCAAGAAGGGCTTGAACCGAAGAAAGAAATCGAGCGGGCGTGAAAAGTTCTCCGGAAAGCCACGGCTCCTTTACCGATTGGATGTCATGGGCGTCGGGAAAACGCGAGGCATCTTTAATCAGTATCGTTTCTCCTTTTTTTGTCGTAATTTCATATGCGAGAGAAGGCAACGACGCCACCACATCGCAACGAAATTCTCGCCTTAGGCGTTCAAGCACAATTTCGCTGTGAAGCAGACCTAAAAAACCGCACCGAAATCCCTTCCCCAGAGCTTCACTGGCTTCCTGGCTGTAAGAAAACGCTGAGTCGGTCAAACGTAATTTGGCAAGCGCATCGTTAAGCAGAGGAAAATCTTTTTGAGACACCGAGAATACGCTCAACCAAATCATCGGCTTTGGCTCCTGGTATCCCCGCAACGGTGAATCCCCGATAGTGTCCCCCACCATCACTTTTCCCGGCTCCCGAATGCCGGTGGCAATATAACCAATCTCTCCGGAAGAAAGGGAGGCGACCGGATGCGGATCCGGCATGAACACACCCACCTCTTTTATCAAAAACGGAAGGCGGGCGGCAAAAAGTTTAGTACTCACCCCCTTTTCAAAAACGCCATCGCTTATGCGGACATGAGCGACAACACCGTTATGCGGATGAAAATGCGAGTCAAAAACAAGAGCTCTTGTTTTTGCCCCGTCGACCCCGTCATTCGACAGGGCAGGTGCCGAGGCAGGCGATGGAACACGATCTATCACCTCTTTAAGCAATGCTTCCACTCCTTCTCCGGTTTTTGCCGCCACGCGGAAAATGGGGGCGACATCGCCAAGGAGCGATCGTATCTCCGCTTCCGTTTCTTCAACGCGCGCGTAAGGAGCGTCAATTTTGTTGATTACCGCTAAAATCGTTTTTCCTAACTTTTGAGCAATAGCGAGATGAGCGACCGTTTGCGCTTGCACGCCCTGGGTGGCATCCACGAGCAGGATAGCGCCCTCCACCGCCGCTAATGCTCTTGATACTTCGTAAGAAAAGTCTACATGCCCTGGCGTGTCGATCAAATTGAGAATGTATTCGACATTCTCAATTTGATCTGCCACGCCCGCAGACAACGCAGAAGAATTACGCGCAAGATCATAGACAATGCGCTTTATTTCCAAATAAGTAGAACCATAATTAATCAGCAACGCCAATTTATACTCGCAACCCTTAAGATATGACCACACCTGCTCAGTTTGAGGTCTACCGATTTCCGGCAATGCCTTTAGTTCTATTAATACTTTATTTTCGATCACAAAATCTGGTTGATATATTCCGATATTCTGTCCCTCATACAAAATAGGAATATTTTTCTTACTTTCATATGCAAGTCCGACATTTTTGAACTCTATTTCAAGGGCTCCATGATAGACTTGTTCTTTATGTCCTAAACCGATTTTTTTCCTCACTTGAAATAACGCTCCCCGAATCTTGTATGTCAAATCTTCATATAATAATTCTGCGTCATTCCGCGCGCCATTCTGCGTAATTCTGCGATCAAAATGGCTCCTGTATACCATTCTAACAGGAGCCATTTTGATAGTAATCCCCCGTTCACGTTCAAGATCCATCCGGTCAAGCGCTTGCGCGCGCATCTTTCTTTTTTCAATCGTGCCGGTCAATTCCAAAAACCTGTCTGCCAGCGTGGACTTGCCGTGATCAACGTGAGCGATAATACAAAAGTTGCGTATGCGCTTGCGGTATTCTTGACTCATATGTTGAAATGCGGTCAGAGCTTCTCTTTTCGAAGAAGCTCTTTTTTCTTGCGAGTACCTCGATTGTAGCCGCCCGGCGTACCGTCCGAGCGAATCACCCGGTGGCACGGGATTGTCGGATCATAATTTTTATTAAGAATATTCCCCACCGCCCGATACGCACGCGACCGCCCCGCGCGCTCCGCGACTTCTTTGTAGGTCATGGCAGCACCTTTGGGGATGGCGGCGACAATTGATAAAACACGACTACGGAATCCTCCCTTAAGCAGGATTGTAAGTATTCTCTTCGGCGTAAGTATGGGAACAATACTCATGCCGCAACGAATTCGTGCGCTTTCCGCGAGAGACGCGTTCGGTCGCCTTGATTCGGCGAAGTGGGCGCTAAAGTAGATCGACGAGGGGGCCGTGTTTTTGTATGCCGTACTGCCTCTTCTGCTCTGCATTCGATGCAAAGCTCAATGGCTTCCCGCACCATTTTTTTTGCGTGCGCAATATTCCTACCCCACGTCACCACGCCGGGAAGTCCAGGGACCGTGACAATAAACCCTTTCTTTTCATCCGGATCAAAGACGCTAAGATGACCCCCGTAACGCGTAGGTACATATAATTTTTTCACGTATGCTTTGTCCATATTTTTATTCTATCACTCTCATTAATTTTTATCAAGAATGACTATCGCGATAAAAATTCCCCAATAACGAAATGATAAGAAACTACAACTGAATCGTTGGCAACACGTCGCGCGCTTCCTTGACTTCTAATAAATGCGGCGGGATTTCGGAAAGAAACCGCGAAGGATCGGAAAAAGTAAGCTCGCCGCGCTGGAAACGCGCGCGACTGCTGGTTAAGATGACGCGCTCGCGCGCGCGGGTGAGTGCCACATAAAAAAGCCGCCGCTCTTCTTCAAGCTCGTGAGGCTCTTGCGAGAGCGCGTGCGGGAAAAGCCCTTCTTCTAAGCCGGTCACGAACACCACATCAAACTCAAGCCCCTTGGCGGCATGTACGGTCATTAATGGAATCTTTCCCTTATCTCCCTTGTCATCCTGATCCCCCCTGTTTATTAACCCATCCTGTTCGCTCATAAGTGTTGCTTCTTCTAAAAGTTTTTGTGTGCTCTCCGGGGCCTGAAATTCATCGTAGCGGCGCGCGGCCGCCAAAAGTTCCTGCACATTTTCGATGCGTTCTTCGCCATTTTTTTCGCCGGCAAGATAATCGGTAAAACCAATATCAACAATAAGTTTTTTAATCATCTCGTAGGCATGTTTTGTTTGCGCCATTCCGCGAATTTTTTCGCAAAGTTTTTCAAATTGTTCAACACGCGCGTATTCAGCAGGCGAAAAAAAAGATTGATTGCGACGGCCTGCTTGCGCAGGCAGGTTATGCGCAAGATACGCGAAATACTTTACCTGCAACGCTTTACCAATGCCGCGAGGAGGCGTGTTGATAATGCGTGCTAACGCTATCCGGTCAGAAGGATTAAGAGCGTACCGCGCGTAAGCGAGCAAGTCTTTAATTTCTTTACGTTCGTAAAATTTGGTGCCGCTTACTAGTTTATAAGGAATATTTACCGCGATGAGTGCTTCTTCGAGCGCGCGCGATTGCGCGTTGGTGCGGAACAGAATGGCGATATCGTGCGGCGTTTTTCCTTCATCAAAAAGCGTGAGGATATGAAACGCGATATACTGGGCTTCCGCGGTTGAATGACCCGCCGTAAGCCAACAAGGGATAGGCCCCTCCTTTTTTTTGGTCCAGAGCTGTTTGGGATGGCGTGCGGCGTTGCGCGCGATCACCGCGTTTGCCGCCTGTAAAATAGAAGGTGAGGAGCGATAGTTTTCTTCCAATGCCACGACTTTTACCTCGGGCCAGTCATTTTTAAATGATAAAATGTTGCGCCAATCCGCTCCCCGCCACGAATAAATCGCTTGATCGTCGTCTCCCACCACCGCGATATTGCCATGCTGTTTAGCGAGCATAGAACCAAGAAGGTACTGCAAATGATTGGTGTCCTGATACTCGTCAATGTGCACATACTGCCAGCGTTTCTGGTAATGCTCGACGATCGCGGGGTGTTCGCGAAAAAGCCGCACAGTTTTTTCAAGGAGATCGTCAAAATCAAGACTTTTCGCCTGTGCTAATGCTTTCTCGTAGGAAGCAAAAAGAAGGCGCAATGTTTCGTCAAGCGACGTCATGTCGGGTTCGTTAGTTTTTATCCACGAAATAAGAGAGCGCACGCGCGGAGGCGCGTAATATTCCAACTCCACTCCTTCTTTTTTCAGCACCTCTTTGCCAACTTTAAGGGCATCCTCTTCGTCAAGAATACGGAATGACCGCGGGAAGCCGATCGCCTGACCTTCCTCGCGGAGGAGGCAAGCGCCAAGAGAATGAAACGTGCCGATCCATGGCACGCTGGAAGCTGGAAGCTGGAAGCTGGAAGCTGGCGCCTTAAGCAGTTGCTTAACACGCTCTCTCATCTCTCCCGCCGCTTTATTCGTAAAGGTAACCGCCAAAATTTTCTCCGGTAGTACCCCTTTGGCAATCAAATAAGCTACACGATGAGTAATAACTCGCGTCTTGCCGGATCCAGCGCCGGCAAAGACAAGCAAAGGCCCTTCGGTGTGCAAAACCGCTTCTTTTTGGGGCGAATTAAGGCCTTCTAAAAGAATTTCTAAGGAGTTCATGGGGGTATGGTAGCAATTCTTACATGGATATGCTATACTATAAAGGTGTCTGAAAAGACTAGGATCTCGGCTTATTGAACGCAAACCAGCCATAACTATTTCATTTGTCCTTATTCTATCAAGTACTATCATAACGGGCGTAACGCCGGCGGTTGCTCACGCGGGCTTTTTTTCGTTTCTTGAACGCATCTTCCAGCCCGCTTCGCAGCGAGGCGAGCAAGCGGAGCCAGCTCTTTTTTCGCCTACGCCCACCGGGCTTGAGGCTTCTCTTATTTCTTCTTCTGATCTTTTTTTAAAACCCGCGCCCGCGAACGCGCCGGAAGGGATTCTTCTTACTGACCTTTCTTTCGCCGATGATTCAGCGCTCATTCCCGCGGTGGGACCGCTCGGCAATATCGCGGAAGCACAAGAAATAAAATCGAGCCGCATTACCACATACACCGTGCGCGAGGGAGACACCCTCTCCGAAATAGCTGCCGCCTTTCATATTTCGGCAGCCACCCTCATCTGGGCAAACGATATCAAACGCGCCGACACTATTAAGCCCGGCCAAGTGCTGGTGATTTTGCCGATCACCGGCGTGCAATATATCGTAAAGCGCGGGGATACCATTGGCGGGATTGTCAAACGATTCGGAGGCGACGACGAAGAAATTATTCGGATTAATCGCCTGCCAGCCGACGGCACCCTTGTTGCCGGAGAAACTATTTTAATACCCAACGGCGAGCTTCGCATCGCTCAAAATATACCATCCGCGCCTCTTCACAACATCACGACACCTTCTCTTGGTTCTCAACAGGAATTCCTTGGCTATTATCTGCGCCCGATTATCGGAGGAAGAAAGACACAAGGACTTCACGGATATAACGGGGTGGATCTCGCGAACGTCTGCGGCTCAATGGCGCGCGCTTCCGCTCCGGGTACGGTTATCATCGCGCGCGGGTCCGGCTGGAACGGCGGATACGGACGCTACATCGTTATTGACCACCCCAACAACACGCAAACCCTTTATGCCCACCTCGGATCCGTAAGTGTAGAAACCGGATGGCATATCGCTCAAGGCCAACAGATTGGAACGACGGGATCAAGCGGCCTTAGTACGGGCTGCCACGTGCACTTCGAAATTCGCGGCGCGAAAAATCCGTTTTAGAATCTAAATTGAATCTTTCTTCTTTTCCCAAAACTTCTTAATTTTCTTGAAGTGGTCAATTCGCTCACCAATTTTTCCTATCTCTTTTGGATAAAATTCAAGGGAGGGGAAACTACTTAAGGCCCCGAATCTTCTCAGCAATTATTTCGAGGCTTTCTTTCGGTTGATTTAAGACAACTCGTTGTATAGGTCCTCCGCCATCTCCATGCCATCGTGGAATAATATGAACATGCAGATGCTGCACTTCTTGACCGGACGCCTTACCATGATTAATGCCAAGCGTAAAGCCATCGGGTTGTAATGCCCGATCGATCTGCGCGGTTACGTTTTTTACGGTTTGGAAAAAAGGACCGACTAAATCATCGGGTAACTCTGATATATTCTGGGCATGACGTTTGGGAATCACCATCGTGTGCCCGGGCGCCTTCGGTAGAATATCTAAAAACGCTAACGCTGTCTCGTTTTCAAAAACAACTTCCGCCCCAATTTCTTTTTTGGCAATCTTACAAAAAAGGCACCCATTCATAATTAATTATTTGTTCATGGAAAAAATAATTCTTTATCCAATCAATGTTTTCACCAATGCGCCGATCGTGTAGGCGATGACAGCGGCGATACCACCGACTATCATCATCTCGATACCGGCGGAAAAAGCGGAGCGCTTCGTAAATTTGCTTCGTAACGCTCCTGCGACAAAAAGAGCAACGGCGGTAAGCACAGACGCGATCAAAAAAAGAGAAGGATGGCTCGACGGAAAAAAGAAATAAGAAGAGAGTGGAATCATGCCTGCGACAACAAACGCGAAAAAAGTGGCAAGCGCTCCCCGTACCGGCTCTACGGTATGAGCGCCCGCGAGATTGAGCTCCTCGCGCATCATAAAATCAAGCCAAAGATTCTTGTTTTTTACCAAAAGATCGGTTAAATTTTTCGCGTCCGCGGGGGAGTAGCCGCGCTCTTTTAAAAGTGCTTGCATTTGGGTAAGCTCGGAAGCGCGGCGATCGCTCAATTCCCATTCTTCCACTGAACGCTCCCGCTGATACATATCCCGTTCGGATTTCGCCGAAAGCCAGCTTGAAGCCGCCATGGAAAAACCATCGGCAAGAAGATTTGAGGTGCCTAAAAGCAAAATAGTGGTAATAGAAAGATCCGCTCCCGCCACCCCTGCTACAATGGCAAAGGTAGTAATAATGCCGTCATTAGCACCGTATACCGCGTCTTTAAGGTAACGTCCCGCCTCCTGATGATGAGGGTTCATGCAAGCCCAAGCAACTCTTTTATTCTTAACCGATCAAACCCCACCACGATTGTACTACCGATATCAATAACCGGCACGGTCATCTGGCCGGAACGATCCAACATCTCTTGCCGCCGTACGGCATCCGTGGCGACATTATATTCCGTAAACGCAATATCGCGTTCGTTAAAAAAAATCTTTGCCTTCTGGCAATACGCGCACTGCGGTGTCGTATAAATAGCGACGTGTTTCATTATTTTATGATAATAACACCGGTAAATGATGGATTGAGATGGTCGTGGAAAGAACACGTTTGACTTTTGGTAAACGTAATCCGGTAGTGTTCTCCTGTCGTAAGTCCGTGGAGCGCGTCAAAGCCCGGGCACATGGTATGAAACGGGTGAACATCGGAGGCGGGCCAATGCGGCAGCACGTCATTATTAATAAAGAGAACAGACTCCCCTTTCATAATCTCCGTATTTCGTGGCTCAAAACCTTGCGCCGCCACCTGTATAGTCATCGCCGCTGTTTGATCTTGGCGTAAAAGCGGAGAAAAAGGACGCTGTTCTTGCTCTAAACGATTAAAATAATGAATGGTCCCCCAAAACGCGGCGGCGATCAACGCCGCTAATGATAGCAAAACAATAGTGCGCGTATCATTCATTATTTTTATGATTATTCGTGTTCGCTGGTAATCTTCCCTTGAAGCGTGCGCAACTGCGCTAACGCCGACGTTGCTTCTTCCGGCTTAAATGTTTTTGAATGCCACGGATATTGGAATTCCATGAAATCTACCCCCTTACCCGGGATGGTATGAGCGATAATTACGACGGGCTTTTCGTAAATGGCGCGCGCCTCCTCGCAGGCATTCGCAATTTCATGAAAGTCATGCCCGTTTATCTCCAATACATGCCAATTAAACGCTTCATATTTGGCGCGTAACGGCTCAAGCGGCATAATATCCTCGGTCATGCCATCAATTTGAATATTATTGCGATCAATAATGCCCGTCAAATTATCTAATTGCAATTTGCCCGCAAGCATAGCCGCCTCCCATGTTTGGCCCGCCTCCTGCTCGCCATCAGACATAAGACAAAATACTTGATTTAATTTTCTGTCCATCTTAAGGCCGATCGCCATGCCGACTGCTTGCGAAAGACCGGAACCCAAAGGACCGGAGGTGGTTTCAATGCCAGGCAATGCGGTGCGGTGCGGATGCCCCTGCAGACGCGTGCCAAACTGCCGCAATGTTTTTAATTCTTCCGGAAGAAAATAGCCCGCGTGCGCCATCGTAGTGTACTGCACCGGGCAGATATGACCGTTTGAAAGCACTAACCGATCTCGCTCTTCCCAATCCGGCTTTTTTGGATCGTGTTTTAACACATGAAAATAAAGAGTAGCAAAAATATCAGCCATATCAAGCGGCCCGGCCACATGACCGGAGCCGGCATTAATCACCATCTCAATCGTATCATGCCGAATCTGCGCCGCACGTTCTTCTAAAAATTTTACTTTCTCTTCGTGGAGGTGATTCATAAAAAAAAATTTATTTTACTTGCCCTGCGAAGCTTTACCGTGTCCTTCCGTAGCCGAAGGCGAAGGAGGAGCGAAGGAGGGTCGTCGTGAAGATGGGCCATGAAATTTAATACTTCCAACTAAAAATAATCAAATGTAAAAGATAATTGTGGCCAAAAGATTAATAAAACAATCATGATACTGAAAATAATAGATAATTTTGATCATTCATATAACTATAATTCTATTATAACTGATCCCATTGAGTTTCGGAAATACCGATGTCAATCATAATTCTTTTGATGATCTTGAAACCAATATCTCCGGTATGAGGGTTGGGAATAAAAATCTTAACTTTGCCGTAAAGCATGTAATGATGTTTTGCTCCTGAAAAGGGGCCTGAAAGATTTGCTCTGCGCAATTTCCGAATAAGCTCCCGGCGACTAAGCGGCCTTGGCATGAATACTTTTTGGCATGCCGAAATCAGAAAGATTGCTGCCATCTCTAATGGCAAACAAAATATAGTCCTCCAGCACCGAGGCAAGCTCTTCTCTAACCTCTCTTCTGCTTTTCCCTTGCGCATAAACACCAGGAAAGCCGTTAATCCAAGCAACCCACTGCTGCACAGAGGTATCGTATTCAAAATGAGCTTTAGAAAGCGCTTTTTTTATATATTCTGCAAGCATAGGTTTCATATACCAAACTTTATCAAATAATAATTTATAATTCAATCACTGGTTGATAATATTCATTCAGTTTGACCACATGCGGTATGATAGCATGAATTTCGTCACCTTCCAACTCAACCTCCAGCATCATGCCTTCCATCGTATCGTCAGAAAACGATTGATCAAAAATAAAATTACCCAAACTATACGCAATCACGCCACCGTGATATTCCTCGATTGGCTGAATAACGTGCGGATGATGCCCGATGACGACTTTTGCTCCCGCGTCAATAGCCGCACGGGCCAACACGCGTTGGGATTCATTCGGCTCTTTTTTGTATTCATCGCCAAAGTGAAAAGACGCGACCACGATATCGTTATGTTCTTTCGCTTCTCTTACCGCTTTTGTTACCGACTCAACAGAAGCAAGCGCTATGCCTGAATACGCTTCTTCTGCCCGCATCCATTCCGGCCCCACACCAGAAAACGCGAGATAGCCGATCGCGACACCATTTTTTTCAATGGTTACTGCCTGATGCGCTTCTTGCGTATTCCATCCCGCACCCGCGTACGCCACACTCGCTTTCCGCAATCGACGCATCGTATCTTCAAACGCTTCTCTTCCCCAATCGCCCATATGATTGTTGGCAAGCGAGAGTACATCAAAACCAACATCTTTAAGGGCGTGGATGGCGGCCGGATCCATGCGAAACGAATAGATACTTCCTTTTTTTTCTCCTTTATCAGAAACTGGCCCTTCTAAATTGGCAAAAGCGATATCGGCTTCTTTGATACTATCGCGCGCGTACTGAAACAGAAAAGAAAAATCGCCGCCTCTTACTGTCATAATTTTTTCTTTCACGCCGCGGTCAAGCATTATGTCTCCCACAAAAAGCAAAGAAACTGACGAGGCGTTTGATATGTCGGACACCGAGTGTTTAACGTTCTTCTTTGCGGCCGCGAGTACCAGCTTCTGTTCTTGAGAAAGCGGGATGCCATATTCGAAGTTATGCTTCACCCATAAGCGCAGGCGTTCCACATCGCGCTGGATATGGTCGGAGCCGAGGGCTACAATCGCAATAGGGCGCGACGCGAATTCGCCCACCGGCAGATTAAAAATTGCCGCCATCGTGCGCTTCGCTTCCGGAATAAAACCGGTCTTGCCTCCCAAAAACGATTCGCTTGCCGCGAAGGGATGAATATTGCGCCACGAGGCGTGGTCGCGCTCTTTGGTAATATCGAGCACGGATCTGCGATTGGTCCAAAGATACTGCAAAAGACGAAAAAGGTCTTCCGGCGTTGATTGATTTTTTGCGTTTAAGCCGGAAGGCTCGACGAACACCGTATTTACAAATCCAAGCGAACGCGCTTTTTCATTCATGAGGCCTACAAAGCGATCAATGCCAACCGCGCGCGCAAGCGCGTAAGCGGCATCGTTGCTCGAAGAAAGGAGGAGCGGGAAAAGCAATGCGGAAGATTGCAGTTTTTGGCCGGCGACAAGCCCGCCTGCCGTTCCTTCTGCCGCAACATCTTCCGGCTGGATTGTAATTGTTTGGTACTGATTAATTGCCTCAAGAGATACCAATGCAGTCATTAATTTCGAGAGTGAGGCAATCGGCCGCGCCAAACTCGATTCTTTTTCAAAAAAAACAAAGCCCGTCTCAAGGTCTGCCGCGAAAGCGCTCTCTGCCGAAAGAAGGGGCGGTTGACGAAACGACTCTTTAGCAATATAACCGAAAAAATCTTTGTCTTGTTTATCAGATGCAAGCAGAGGAAGAAAGCCGGATCCGTTTGTCACAAACACCGGCACACCAAGCGTTGCCTGATCAAAAAGTTCTTGAGCGTCTTTTCCACCTAACCGTATACACCCTCCAGAAAAGCCGGGCGGCACGGGCATGCCGTCGCCATAGGAAGGCCATCCGTGAATAAAAAAATTGCCAAAAAATTGCATGCTCCACGGCATCCACACATCACCGATAGTAGAATAATGTCGTTCTTCTTTTGTTTGAATAGAATAACTTCCCGTAGGCGTTTCCCAAAGCGAACCCGGTTTCCCTTTCGAAAGAATGGGGTATTCCGCGCGCACATTGCCATTTTCGTAAAGCTTTAATGTCATTTCACCTAAATCGGCGAGAATCGCCTTGCCTTCTTTCGGAATCGCAAACGACATCGCGGCAATAGTGCGGGTTTGATACGGCGCTAATAGAGGCGAGGGCGGCGGCAATGTCGCGATGTGTTGAGCGGGATTCTCTTCAGCAAAATCCGGTTTCGATACCGCGGAGAATGTTAACATTTCGGAAGAGCCCGCCCGACCGTCGGTTAAGACGGGCGGGGCGGGAAACGCGTTAGTGGCAAAACGCGGCAACGCAACTGTACTACCGCCAATAAAAACAGCGGCGATACTCCATACCATATACGCAAAAGTTTTCCGCCACATAAAATTTTCCTTGTTTTTACTGTTGTGTTATCGTTCGCAAATATAGAAGAAGGCAGGCGGGAAATTTAGCGGAGTAAAATCAACCTTGACGTTGCCAAATTTTTGTTTTATCCGATTTTTAGAAACCAAAGAATACTGGATTTGCACATATCGCCCCTCAGCTCCCAAGACACCTCTTACCGCTTCCAATATCTTTTCCTCCGTTCCCTTCCCCATATTAACCAAGGGCAGAGTGGAGATGACGTAATCAGCCTCTCGAACATCCATACCTTTTAGGTGGCTTGCCATATGTGCTGCCGAGCCCTCTATTATGGTGAGTCTAACGTCATCGATATTTTTCAAAATGGTAACAAAATTTCTGTTAGTTTCGAAAACTATCAATTTTGCATTGGGCGACAGTCTTTTTAATATTTCTCTCGTCACCGCTCCGGTGCCTCCGCCGAGCTCAACAATTGTTTTTGCTTTGCTAAAGTCTATCGGGCCAGTCATTTTCCTCGCGGAAACCGAGGAACAAGGAACTACGGCGCCGATTGTCTTTAAATTTTTAAGCGACTCTGCAAAAAAATTAATTATTTCCATAAAAATTTTGAAGTTTTCGAATCGCCCCCTTAGGATCTTCCGCACCAAAAATTGCGCTTCCAGCGACAAGGATAGTAGCACCTGCCCGGACGAGCTCGTGTGCATTTTCTTGCGAAACGCCGCCGTCTACTTCAATAAGGCCGCCTTTGGGCGGATGCACGCGCAGATGAGAGAGCGCGCCAAATACATAATCTCTTTGCATTGTTTGGCCAGAAGGACCGGGGTGCACGCCGAGCACATGCGCCATTTCAACATGATCTAAATAGGGCACAAGTTGAGTCCATGGCGTCCCGGGCGCTATCGCCACGCCCACTTCAATACCCGCCTCGTGGCATTGTTTTATAACAAACGGCATATCATTGCTTGTCTCTATGTGTAAAATCGCGCGCGTAATTTTCTGCGGCAGAAGCCACTCGGCAATCCGCTCTTCAATAGGGTTGTCATCGGGTCTGCCGATCATTAAATGCACTTCTATTTTGAGTGATGTTTCAAGCAAAAACAAATCAGCCGCGTTATGCCAATACGCGTTTTTCGTAAACGTGCCGTCCGTCACATCAAGATGCACGGTATCTACATTAACTTCTTTCGCAAATGACTCTATGATTTTTACGCGCCGCGCCACTTCATCCCATCCCGGCACATTGATTGAGGGAATAATAGTTGCCATAACAATATAATACGGCAAGAATAACGAATTCTAACGCTTATGGCAATATTTCCCATCATTTATAAACAAAAAACGCGCTTGCTCTCTCTTTTTAATCCTGCTAGACTAAAAATACTATAAATACGCCGCGCATCAATAAACAAATAACGGCTCCCGAACTTCGCGTCATTGACGAAGCGGGTGTTAATTGTGGCGTATTGCCGCTTTCAGATGCGTTAAAGCTCGCGGAAGATCGCGGACAAGATCTCATTGAGATTGTGCCGAACGCCACACCACCCGTGGCGCGTATCTTGGATTTTGGGCGCTGGCAATACCGCAAGGAAAAAGAATTAAAAAAAGCTCAGCGCGGCATTAAAACAAGCGAAGTTAAAGGCATCCGCGTGCGGCTCGGCACTTCCGCCCGCGATATCGCTCTTAAAATGACTAAAGTGGTGGCGTTTTTAAAAGAGGGGCATAAAATAAAGCTTGATCTTAATCTGCGCGGACGCGAAAAATATCTTAATCCGCAATTTATTAAAAATCGTTTAACCTACGTTATCAGTCAAATCCCCATGCCAGTTTCTGTAACCGAAGGGCCAAAAAAAGGACCGCGCGGCTTGACGGTTATGCTGGAATTTGATAAAAGAAAGAATGCAAAAAACCAACAAATCGATCGCCAAACGCGTGAAAATCACGAAGACCGGCAAAATCCTCCTACGCAAACCGGGCAAGAATCACTTCAACGCGAAAGTGCGGCGGCAAAAACAATTGGCACTTAAGCGCTGGCAGGAACCAAATATTAGCAAGAAAGAGATAAGAAGGTTGTTGCCGTTCGGTTAATAACCAATAACCAAACATGGTTCGCGTAAAACGTGGAAAAACATCGTTAAAGCGCCGCAGAAATATCTTAAAGCAAGTGAAGGGTTTTCGCTGGGGGCGCAAATCAAAAGAGCGCCTCGCCACCGAAGCCCTGCTTCACGCCTACACCCATTCCTTTCACGATCGCAAAAAAAAGAAGGGTAATTTCCGACGGCTTTGGAATATAAAAATTAATGCCGGGGTGCGCCCCGCGGGTTTATCGTACAACAATTTTATCAATCAGCTCAAACAAAAAAATATAAAACTTGATCGAAAAATCCTTGCCACACTCGACGAACATTATCCAAAAACATTTGCG
>ERZ1292623.416-Hain-H51-01um-R1-416-length-46490-cov-5_pt1 | contig 15644 bp, 17 predicted proteins | sample MGYA00564398_ERZ1292623 | MGnify/ENA primary metagenome ERZ1292623 (study PRJEB36523, sample SAMEA6512633) | groundwater metagenome | collected 2019-01-07 | study: AquaDiva: Metagenomics assemblies of 32 groundwater samples | reverse complement strand
TTTTGAAAGTTTATCTTTAAGAATACCTATATTATACGCTCCTTTAACGCCGAACCTATCTTAAACCGGCCGGCCCCTCGGTCTCATAAATTTCTCCGTCAAATTCCACAAGGCTTTTTTGATTACTTTTATTCTAGCACTTTGGAAATGGGGTCAGCCACCATTCTTCGGTCAGGACTCTCTGTCAGTTGGCGGACTGTGCTTCCAAACCCTCCCCATCCTAAAAATAAAACAGCCCCCGCGACACGCCGTGTCGCCCGTTCGGGGTTTCCGGCCTGTATCTCAAAATGCACGACTCAGTTCATGCGATGACAGCAACACCTACTGATAAAAAAAGTAAGTGACAGGTTACTTGCCCGCGGCAAAGCGCGAAAGAAGCTCTTTTCGATAGAACACGGCGACACCCAACATAACGGCCGCGACGGCCGCGTATACCCACCACGAAGATGCGCCGCCTCCGGCCGCCTGTTCGTCAAATATCACTTCGGCTTTTTCGGCGGAGCTTACTTCGGTGATAAGATCCGGCTCGCCGTCGCCGTCCCTATCGGCCAGTTCAAGATCGACCGTGTCGCCGTTTTTGAAACGAAACCACAGATCGGCAGCCCCGTTCTCGTCCTCGTCGTACGCCGTCCACACGAGCCGGTCGCCCTGGTAATACGACGTTCTGTCGTTCACGCCGTTCCCGTTCGTGTCCGTCTCGAGCTTTTGGTCGTATTCAAACAGATAGCCGGCAACGCCTTCCTTGGCAAACCCCGCAAAAGGAGCAGACAACGCCGCAGCCGCGATGATGGCGATAGTGAATGTTATTTTTTGCATGATTCGAGAATTTCGTTATGCACCCGTTCGCGCTCCTGTGCTTCCAGCACAAACAGCAAATCTTTCAGGCGCTCGTTCTCGGCCGCGAGCGCGTCCGCTTTCCGCCGGCGCTCCGCGTTTTTACGGTAACTCTCCTGCAAAATATCGTCCAGCAGTTTGTTCTTCAGATGCTGGTTCTTCAGAATCTCTATCTCCTCGGGAGTAATATCTGCCGAGGGAAAAGTCTGCTTGATGGATTCGGAAATGAGCGTGGTCGCGACGGTAGCCGGGTCGCCCACGCTTTCAAGCGCGTCCAGCGCCGCGGACAGCCCGACGGACTTCACCTTTCCCGACACTTTTTCCGTGTTGATGGCGATGGCCGAGTCGGCCGGCGTGACGCTGCGGACGATTTTGATATACGCGGCGACGGATTCAACGTGGCTCGGCAGATCGTACATTTTCTCGAATGTTCCGCCTGACGCGCGGCCGCTTTGGATATTGTCGTAAGTGATCCATGCGAGCCGCCAGAACGACTTCAGCAGGTTCGTTTTGATGTTGTTCGCGAGCGCCTGTTTGTACTCCTTCATTTCAAGCCGCATGCGGCGGTCTATCTCCATATCCCGCTCAAGGAGAAACACCGCTTCGGCGTTGGCGACCATTTTTGAGAGCGCTTCATAGTGCTCTTTCGCTTCGGCGCTCCGCTCCGGAACCGGTATCGCGTCGTCTATGTCGGAATATTTTTTCCAGTTCCGTTCGAAGTCTCCTGGAAGGCACTGTGTTTCTTTGCCGGTCTTTTCGAAGTACCGGCACGCGTCGCCGGAGAATCTGCCGCCCGCGGCATGGCAGGAGGCGATAAAGCTCGCGCGCAGCGCGGCGACATGCGCGTTGTATTTGGCGTTGAGGATATAGTTCGCGATATGCCGCTCGCGCCCGATATCTTCGCACATTTCGTTGTGCCGCGCGCATTTGCAGATGCGATAATCGATGCGGGCTCCGCAGAAGTCATCCCTGATATCCGGCTTCTCGAACATGACGGTGCGCGTGAGTTTTTCAGCGGACACCTCTCCGGCCGGCAGAAACACCGCGGCCGCAAAGAACAAGCCGGCAAGAAGAGAAAGTATCGTTATTTTTGCGAACATATTCGGCATCATGTCCGTTCGGTTACCGCTTCGGGCAGGGTTCGCCGCCCGGGAGGCCGCACACCTTAAAGATGCTGCCGGAGGATTTGGGAACCGCCAGAGGCGGCGTTGCGGCCGCGGAGGTCTCCCCGCTTTGCGCCGCATCAGCGCCTGACGATGTCGTTCCCGCGGGAGGCGCCACACAACTGATTTCAGGACCCTGCAACTCTACCAACCCGGCCCTTGTTCCGCCCCCGTATGTTACCATCGGCTCTCCCGGGGTGCCTCCTTTGACGTGGGTTATTGTCGGTTCGGGATCATATATGGGTTTGGCTCTGAAAATAATCGTATCGCGGCCTGACTTGACGCACGTGAATCGAGTCGTTACCCGATACTCTTGCGTGGCACCGAGTTCCGCCGCTAGAACAACCCTATTGGGCTCAACGACCCCATATGTATTAAGAGTGTTACTACCATCTCCCTTAAGCTTCCATTGGGTGCCGTTCCGAACCTCGGTCGCTACTATCGTGTAGTTCCTCTCTTCCGGACGATACTCGTTCTCCCTATCACGCGTTGTCACCTGGTACCTCGCTTCTCCCGTGTCAAGATCTTTTACGATTTTGGACAGCTGTTCGAATTTTCCGGGAGTAACGACGTGCGTGATATCAAATGACTGTCCGACCGTGGCGGTAATATTATTTTTGGGAAAATACTGTGCGTCAAATATATACCGATCGGTGAATAAAAGGTCGGAGAAGTGGGATAAAGCGCCCGAGACGGTGAATGTCCCGCGCGCTTCGTCAAGCTGGAAGTCCTTGATATCAAGAATCTCGGTTTTTCTTTCCTCGCCGGAGAACGTGAGGAAGGCGGGCGTATATGCTTTGTTTTTGTCGTAGGGCAGAGTGATCGATGCCGTTACGGGCTTCGAGAATATAAGTCCGTCCGGCTCAAGCCGGTACATCCTCGCAGAATCAGACGATGCGATGGCCGTCATGGTGATATCAGCGAGCGTGCCGCCTTCAAGCACGGCGTCTTTGGGTATGCGCAGCTCCACCGTGCCGTCGCCCGAACGCACGACGAACGCGTCGGCATCATCCCCCGGAAAAGCAAAGTACACCCCCGCAAGCACCAGTAGCACAAGCCCCGCAATAAGAATATATTTGCTCATATCTCTCCTTCCATCTTACCTCAAAACAAAAATGCCCGCAAAGGGGCGTTTGGGAAACCTTATTTTATTGTCCCTGTCACTATATTCACCAGAAAATAAAATTGAAGGAAACGAAAGTTATATGTTAAAGTAACCCAATGGATAGAATAAACATCTACATAGATGGCAATAATCTCTATAAAGCTGCAAAAGAGCTTGGCTTTGAAATTGATTATAAAAAGTTTCGTGGCTGGCTTCGTCAGAAATATAGTCCGGTAAACGCATATCTTTTCATAGGATTAGTGCCAAGTCGTACCGCATTTTATGAACATCTTCAAGAATGCGGCTTTATCCTTGTTTTCAAACAGACCATTTCTGTAGCCGGCACCGTAAAGGGCAACTGTGACGCCGAGCTTGTTCTTAAAACTGTTTCTGATTTTTACACGAAAGCATTTACTTCATGTATCTTAATAACCGGAGACGGCGATTTCGGATGTTTAGTTGAATTTTTAAAAACTAACAAAGCTATTGATCGTATTATTTCTCCTGATGAAAACAAATGTTCGATTTTGCTGAAGAATAAGAATACTGAGATAACTTTCCTGAACAATCATTATCATAAGTTCTCCAGATAGGGCTTAAAAAGAAAAAAGCCCCCGATGCAGACGAATCTGCACAAGGGTCTCTTTCGTAGTGATACTTAGATACTATACCTATCTTATACGCAAGTCAATAGGCCATTATAAGATAGGTGCACAGCTTAAAGCTCGCCCTCTTCCCCATCATCCTACCTCAAAACCAAAACACCTGCAAAGGCGCGTTGGAAAATCTTATTTATTGTCCCTGTCCCGATTTTCCAAAACCGGCCCGGGAACAACCCCTCCCACAAGACCCAACATAAATGCCGTGAGAATTTACTGCGGCATTTATCTAAATTGTCTCCTTTCAGTGTATCAAATTGAGGAGTCTCAGTCTGATATTTTTCGAGCTGTAAATACCCAGAGAAATAGTTTCCAGGTTGATACAAAAAACCCGATAATCAATAAAAAGAGAGCTATCCTTCTAAACCACAAAGCGTAGCTATTTGTCTTTACCGCTAAAGTTGCAGAAGTAAGAGTTATCGGGTCATTTTTGTCCTCGAGAAGTCGCGTCTCTTTATTTACATACTTTTGCGATGCTTCATCAAGAGTTTGTTCAAAAAGATAAATATACCCATCATAAAGAAAACCTCTTTCATCTCGTGAGATATGTATGCAAGTAGGTTTTCCATCTAAATTAGAAAAAATGCTTGTCTGCACGACTCTATCAAAAACCTCTGAGATTTTAGGATGATCGGATTCATAAAAAAATAGGTTTTTGGTCCATTGCTGAGCTAACCCTATAACTTGATTGCTATTTAGAGGAAGAATGTTAATTACAAATTTTGCATTATCAACTGTTCCCTGATTCTTATACGAACTTCCCTTACTTGAGAAACAGACATTATACCAACTTAGACCAGGAATAATGCCGAACATCTGATTAAGAAAAAGATTCGCTCTTTTTTCCGGGTAATCAGAATTAACATATAAGAGAAAAGAACCGGAATTTGAGAGTAAATTGAAACTTTGTGGTCCATCTGGAGGGACGAGATATACGACGACCACAGCCACGATTACAAGACTTAAAAAACGCATCCAAAATTTCCAATCTTTTATGATGTTCAATTTGTCTTCTTTCATAATTTTCCAAGACATCTGAGTCTCTCAACTTAGGAAATCGGAACAGGGACAATTATTGCAATGATGCAATCAAGAGAAGCTTATTGTAGGGAAACTCGTTGGAATGAAGCGACGATTTTTGCTTCTGCTCGACCACTGTAAAACCATGCTTATTCAGGGGAAATGAATGGGAAAATGGAGCCACCATTCTTCGGTCAGGACTCTCTGCTAGTTGGCGAACTGCACTTGCAAACCCTCCCCATCCTAAAACTAAAACGGCTCCCGTGCAAGGTGGGACCGATTTTAGCTAGAAGTGAGGACAGAGACAGTTTGTTCGTGCTACTTTTCGATAAACCATATTTGCATTCTGCTTTTGAACGTGAAATTACCGTCTGTGAGGTACTCCTCTACGCTCTTGGCGTTGAGCTTTTTATACTCCTCTTTCTGCACATCTTCCAACAGGTTAAATGTAGAATGGGACTGAACATAGCCGAGAATTTCCTCCGCCGAGTACACATCATCAAAATCAAACTCCTTTATTTCAACCTTGGTAAAACCAACTCGTGAAAATACATCTTTGGAAACCGGCTCTTTATTCGTCTTAGGAATCTCGGGGATAAACCGTTGTAAGTTTTCAACGGCAAATGCCGGAAGGTATGCATTAACACTGCTCGGCGCATACTTCCAAAGGGCGCATAGTTTGCCGTTTGGCTTCAGCACCCGGATAATCTCTCTGCCCGCCACATCATAGTCAAACCAGTGATACGCGGCCGCCGCTGTCACGAGATCAAAAGACCCGTTTTCAAAAGGAAGGCGTTCGGTGGGTGCAACAACAAAAGAGATAGTATGGACACCGATGTTCTTTGCCGCATCAATCATTTCTGGGGATTTGTCGGTCCCCGTGACATGTTTGTAGTAGCCAGCAAGATGGTGGGTGACCAACCCCGTGCCACAGCCCACATCAAGAACTGTGGATGCTGAATCGGGACAAAATGAATAGATCAAATTATAGACCGTATCACTATAATCACGGCGGTACTTCACATACGCATCCACGATCTTCCCAAAGTTGTTTCTTGACCTTGTCACTTTCATACTAAAAGAAATGGGAGTGGGGAAATGGGGTCAGCCACCATTCTCGACTCTTGCTAAAAACTCATTTATTTCCGATATCGCAGCCTTTTGCTCTGAGTTGGAAACAGTGTTGAGCACGGATAGTGCCTTTCTTAACATATCGAAAGTTGGTTCATTAGGAACCGATGCGAGTTCTGGAATCTCCTTCCTATCTTTGTGAAACTCGCTTATCAAAAAGTCTGTAAAATCTGCATCCCCTCTTACTATCTTTTTTATGCCATTGAAGCACATAGAGATAAGGAAGGTTATTCTATCCGAAATATCTCGAGGTGTTCTTTTGGTTTCAGGAATAATGTTGCCAGTCTCTACCCTTTTGTTTTCGAAAAGAACCTTTGAATCTGGCAATATACGAGAGCTTGAAAAAGGACAAAGATAGAAATCGATTCTGACAAGTTCATTTTCAATTTTATAGATTATAGCCGTTTGAATTCCATTTAAAGGAAAGTTATTTTGCATCTCATGTAGAAGCACAATGTGACCAAACTTTATATAAGAAATCATTCTGTTTTCAATAACTTCTCGAATTTTCTCATCTTCAAATGTGATCCAAACATCAATATCACTCAAAGCGTCGTTAGTTCCTCGAGCTGTTGAACCAAAAATATGTGCTTCAACTGCATCATCCTTGAAAAAGGCAGCGATATCGTTTGTTGTCCTTTCACAGATGCTTTTCATCTTTTTAGCAAAAATTTGGTCCATATGTGTACGGTGGGCTAAATTTGATACTCCTCGGACGCCGAACCTATCTCAAATTATAGCCCTTCGTCGTCCCATCAACACGGGACTCGTTCGGGACAAACGCAGGTGGCACATTCGGCCTACTGTCTTTGGTAGTCCCTCACATACGTTCGGGACCAATGAAAATCCGAAACTCGCAAAGCTCGTTGGGATTTTCTATTGGCTGCCGGGCAGGGATTCGGACCCCGATAAACGCCTTCAAAGGGCGCTGTCCTACCGTTAGACGCCCCGGCAATTGTCATACTTCTTGCCAAAATTCTTTTTCATCAACCTCGGCGAGCTCCAAAACTCCTTTCAGAGTACCGCGAGCAAGCTCCCGATGCATAGGGACTATCGTAATAATCTTTCGGTATCCGACATTCCTCCCGAGTTTCGCATGACTCCCCTTTTGAGAGATAAAAGAAAAGCCGAATGCTCGGCATAAGGTTTTCACAACGCGCTTGCCCGAGAGCGTTTTAGGCATGGTTGACTTCCAGCGTTGTCACCAATGGTGCCATTCTTGAGAGATATCGTTTTGCTTTGGGCGTGTCCTCTAAAAAAAGCTCAACCGCTTCCTGCAAATTTCTTTGCGCGTCTTCAATGGTTTTCCCCTGACTTACCACGCCAAGCTCAATACACCGCGCAACAAACCACTTGCCGTCCTGATTGATCACTGTTGTAAATCGGTATTTCATAAAACCACTATACCACACCTTGAAAATATTTCAATATGGCGAGTTCAAGCGGCAAGGTGGCGATGGAGGTTTTTTTTGTCATATCATGCGCCTCAATGAGCGCGGCCATGAGCGATTCGGCTTCACCGTCCTTCAGCTTTTTGCACTGTGCCACCATAACGGAAAACTGCTCGTCGGTCAATTCGGGCGCGGCGGCTTGGCGGAGCGTTGCATCCAAACGCAACAGCATCATGGCGCGGGCATAGTTAGTAAGCGATTTTAAAAATTCCTCCATGCTCGCACCCATCCGGTACATTTCGTTGAGCACCACAATAACACGCGCCATATCCCGCTCAAGCAATGTATCCACGAACGCCGCCGTGCGCGCAACGCCCACGATGCCGAGCGCCTGCTCCACCACAGCTGGCGTGAGTTTTTCGTGCGTGAACGAAAACACCTGGGTGAGCATGGACTCGGCATCACGCAGGCCCCCCTCGGCCGCGTGCGCCACCATGCGTAACGCCGCTTCGTCTGCTGTGCGCTTTTCTTCTTTAGTGATGCGCGTGAGTTTCTGGAGAATTTGTTCCGCCGAAAGCTTTTTGAAATCAAACCGTTGGACGCGTGACAGAATGGTCGCCGGCATTTTGTCGGCCACCGTAGTTGCCAATACAAAAATAGCGTGCGCCGGCGGCTCCTCCAACATTTTTAAGAGCGCATTGAACGCTTCTTTGGTAAGCTGATGCGCCTCATCTATGATATACACTTTGTATGGCAAAAACGAAGGCACCTGGCGGATGCCATCGCGTAGTTCGCGTATCTCGTCTATCCCGCGATTTGACGCCGCGTCTATTTCCACCACATCCATTGCCCGGCCGGATGCAACCGCTTTGCAGCGTTCGCATTCGTTGCACGGCGCGCCCTGTTTTGGTTTTTCACAGTTGACCGCTTTGGCAAGAATGCGCGCAAGCGTCGTTTTCCCCGTGCCGCGCGGCCCCGCAAACAAATATGCATGCGCCACCATGCCTTTGGCAACCGCGTTTTTGAGCGTCTGCACAACATGCTCCTGCCCGATAACTTCCGAAAAGTCACCGGGCCTATATTTGCGATACAACATCCCTCCGCTCATTTGTTGAATACGATGAACTTATAGCCCAAAAAGTTCCAGAACAGCCCCACAAAAGCGCCCGCAACCGCGCCGATAGTGCCCCACAAGGTTTCCACTGAACCCTCGGGCCTGAACGCAAACACAATAGAAAACGCCACGCTGTTGATAAATAACCCGATGAGACTGACAACAAGATATTGGGTGTATTCTTTCGTCACCGACCCTTCCCGGTCCTGGAACGTCCAGAGTTTGTTCCAAACATACCCGTTAACGCTCGCAACCAAAAATGAACTCATCTTATAGAGCGTCCAGGTGGTGATGGGAATGAACAGCACGAACAGCTCTTTGGGACTCGCGCTCCCCGAAAGATAAATGAGAAGCTGGAGTATCCCCAGGTCAATAAAAAAATTCGACGAACCAACGATCCCGAACTTTCCGATCTGGAACAGAGGCGCAAAGAATGCACTCAAACGATGCGCGACAAAAAGGCCGAACGGAGCAAGGAGCGCAAAAATAAGGAACAGATAGTTTTGCAGTGGCACACTCACACCCACACTGATAAGAATGAACGGCACCAAAGCGCCGATGACCGCACCCAGAAAGATGCTCGCGAACATATCGGTGCGCGTCAGCGAAGGAACGGAAACGGGGTTTGTCATATGGTTATCAACTGTTTTAATGGCTTAAAGCGTTCTTGGATCTCAAGCTCGATGCGCCGGCGGTCCGTGCCATATTTGACACGCGACAACTCTTTCAGAATGCGGCCGATCTCGGCGTTCCCCGCGCGGGGAAGCTCCACCGCCACGTTGAACGGGCGGACCGCCATGCTGTTGACCAGGAGCTTCGCATAACAATTCAGGTTGTCCAGGTTGATGATATCGTGAGCGCCGAACTCCGGCGCAACCTGTTTTTCCAGAAAAGCCGCATCCTCCACACCCATCCGGAATATCATCATGGAGCCGACATTCCCGAACACCGCCTGTTTGATACTTTCTTTCAGCTGCGCGATAAACTGGTGCGCGACGGTGAGCGACAGGCGGTATTTGCGGGCTTCGGACAATATAACAGAAATGGAGTCTGTTGCAAAATTCTGGAACTCATCGATATAGAAATAAAAATCCTTCCGTTCCGCTTCCGGAATGTCGGTGCGCGAAAGCGCCGCCATGAGGATCTTGCCGGTGATGATCATACCAAGGAGCGAACTGTTGATCTCGCCGACGCGCCCCTTGGCAAGGTTCACGAGTACGATCTTTTTCGCATCCATCGCTTCGCGGAAGTTGATGGAACTTTCTTGCTGCGCGATGATGGGACGCACGAACTCGTTGGCAACGAACGTATTGAACTTGCTCGTCACATACGGCGTGATGTTGGCAAGCGACGCTTCACCGCCGGCTTTTTCCGCTTCCTTTTCCCAGAACGCTTTCACGACCGGGTCGCTCACGCCCGCGAGTTTCAGCTTGCGAAATACCGGGTCGGAAAACACGCGCGGCACTTCGAGCAAGGTGGAGCCGGACGCAGGGTCGGCCATGATAAGCAGTAGCGCATTGCGCATGTACTGCTCGAACATGGGCCCGCCCGTTTTTGAAAGATCGTATAGTTTGTCAAAGATGCTGATCATTTCGTTCACAATGAACGTCTTTTGCTCCGGAAACCGCGGGTCGTACTCAAGCATGTTCAGGCCGAACGGCCGCTCCAGGTCCCCCGGATCAAACACCACAACATCGTCGGCGCGGTGCTTGGGAATATGCGCCAGCACATCTTCCACCGCATCGCCGTGCGGATCGATGAAACACACCCCTTCGCCGTTCTCAATATCCTGTATGATCATGTTCTTCATGGATACGGACTTGCCCGTTCCCGTTTGCCCGACAATATACAAGTGCCGGCGCCGGTCATCCGCGCCAAGCCGAACCTGCTTTTCCTCGCCCCGGAACGCGTTGGTGCCGATAATGATGCCGGTTTCGGGCATGCCCGACGGCATGGGAGCCGAGCGGCTTTTGAGAGATTTGATCTGCTTGGTATCCAGATACGGCGTCGGAAAGTGGAAAATACTCGTGAGTTCCTCGGTATTTAAGATCATGCGCTGACTTTGTGAAAAATTGCGGAACGCAAAATCATACTCCAAACGCAACAACTGCTTCCCCGAAAGCCGATGCGCCGTAAACCCGTTGGCGTGGGGATGCGTGAATTGCTGGAACGCGCTGTCAAGACCCGCAAGAATGGCGTCTGCGCGCGTCTGGGTCAGCGCCGACGCCAAAAGCCGGATGTTAACGTCAAACCCAACTTTGGATGATTTCTCCTCCAGGGCTTTTACGGTCTGCTCATCCACCGTCAGCACCTTGCGCCGTTCATGTTCGTCCTGCTTTTCTTCTTTTTTGGGGGGGTGGAACAACGAGGTGAAGAGATCGAACATTCCTTTCGCCACATGTCCCTGGGCATCAGAAAAGGACTTTCCCTGGCGCATGGCACTGATAATTTCGCGGACTTCGCTATTCCATGTCGCGTTCGGTTTTATGATGACCTGCACGGCGCACCCTTCCCCATGAAAAGAAAGCTTTGACATTGCATTCGCAATAAAATTCAGCGGGTCAGTTTCCAGCTCCCGATAGGTTTTGACGGGAAGGAAGAAACTTTTTGCGAGCGTGAGATAAGAACCGGCGCTTGCCCCGACCGGATTGAAAATGTTGTATTCGGGTACGGACTCAATGCGCGCATCGGGCAAAAATCCCGTGATCTGCTTTTCGGCGAGCTCGACGTACTTTCGCGGGACGCACAGGTAAAAGTGCACCTCTTCGCCGATGGACGGCAGCACCATTTCAAACGACAACGCCGAAGGCCCCCGAAACATTCCTTTGAGCCACCCTTCGCGCACCGCCCCGATGCCGGCGTAGAACTGCTCCATCACGCCGATGAGCTTTTTTATCTCTTCTCCCTGCAACTCTTTCGTTTTGTGCAGCGGCACCGCAACCAACAGCAGCACCAGGTTGAGGGAATAGTTCAGATCCGTTTTTGTCTGCAGCGTGCGCAGTGCAAAAACAATGTACCCGACAACCCCCGCAAAAACGATCGTGGTGAAAATAAAAAAAGGCAGGAGGCCGTCCTCGGTCATTGTAGTTCGTCAATTTTATGGCGGGCGACAAGTTCCTGATACAGCTTGTCCACCACCGCGTCGTGGAACGCGTCCAGAATGAACGGGTCATTGTAAGCGCGCGCCTGGCGCACCGCTTCTGCAATACCGCTCTCAAACGCAACCCCCACGAGATGCTGGAGCTTTTCCTGGATCTGCCGCTTCACGTCGTCGGACATGGCGTTGCTCATACCCCGCCCTTGAAGGATGCTGCGCCGTGCGCATCGCAAACCTTTCTATTAAGATTTACTTCATTCATGACTGTGTTCATATTATTTCATATTTCTCCGTTAAAGCATCTTTCAAGGGCGGGGTCATAGTTTTCCGAAGTTGTCTATTTCAATAATAATTTCGCTTTTCAGCTTCACCATGGCATCCGTTGCCGCGCGGCTTGCCGCGATCGCCTGTTGGATATCTTCGTTGGCAGCGAACGGATGCCCGGTCGCCATAGCGGTGTAGTTTTCAATGGCGATGCTCGCCTGCGCGTATGCATCATCCACCAGCGCTCTTGCTTTTACCCGTGTCTGGTTGGCACGCTCCTGGTCTATCATGCGTGTGCAAGTTTATCTTTCAGGTCCTTGATCTTTTTGGCGTCGATATTCTTCAAAATGCCGTTGATCTGCTCGCGATGCTCCTTTTGAATGCGGGCAAGCTGTTCCGAAAGAGAAGCAAGCATCGCCTTGATCCGGGCGCCAAATTCCTCCATTTCTTTGTTCGGTTCTTTTCCCTGCTCCATTGAGTGTAGTATACGACAGATCGCGGCGCGCGGAAACCCCCTTTCGGAAGAAAAATCCCTTTGGTATAATGAAAGTAATAACTATGATGACCATCTTTGAGATGTTCTCCGGAAGGATCGCGGCATGCGCCGTTTTCGCCGTTTTGGCGGTCATGTGTGTCATCATGCTTTCAACCTCCGCAGAGGAGTCCGCCATCATGGACGAACTGGCGCATATTCCGGCGGGATACTCGTACCTTGCATATCAGGATATGCGCATCAACCCCGAGCATCCGCCGCTGTTAAAAGACATCTCCGCCATTCCCCTGTTGTTCCTTGACCTCAACTTTCCGGAAACCTCCACAGCATGGACATCCGACGTGAACGGCCAGTGGGAGCTCGGCCGCGAGTTTTTATATAAAAGCGGGAATGACCCGGACACCATTGTGTATTGGGCGCGCGTCGGCCCCATCATACTCACCCTGCTGTTTGGCTGGCTCCTGTACCGCTTTGGCAGGGAATTTTTCGGCGCAAAAGTCGCGTTCATCGCGCTCATACTCTTTGCCTTTTCCCCCGCGCTTCTCGCGCACGGCAAATATGTCACAACTGATACCGTGGCGGGGCTTGGGTTTCTCATCGGCATCTTTTACTTTTTGCGCTTTCTGCGCGCGCCGTCCCGCAGCACATTGGTTGCGGCCGGCGTTGCGTTCGGTATTGCCCAAGCTCTGAAGTTTTCGCTCGTGCTGTTGATACCGTTCCTTTTGGGCATTGCTGTTATGTGGGCGTGGTCCTCACACGCCGCGGAACCGTGGCGCGCGCGGCTCGCCGCTTCGTGGAAATATATCCTGCGCACCATAGGTATTTTCATCATCGGATATGCGGTTATCGTGTGGCCGCTCTATCAGCTCCATGTATGGAACTACCCCGCAGCGCCCGCACACGACGCGGCGCGCGCGCAGATCCTTGCGGCAAAGTCATGCGATGACCTGCCGCTTGCCGACATTGGCGTCAACCAATTCCGCGATACGGTATGCAATCTGAAAGGGTTCCGCGTCAAACCGCTTGCGAACCTTATTATATGGATGTCCGATAAGCCCGTTCTGCGTCCGTTCGCGCAATACGCAACCGGCGTGTTTATGGTTGGCAAGCGCGCCGTGGGTGGCAATACCACGTATTTCATGGGCGAAGTGTCGCGCGATTCATGGCGCTCGTACTTCCCTATTGTGTATCTCATCAAAGAACCGCTCGCGGTTCACATCCTGAATTTTGCCGCGCTTGCGGCACTCCTGTTCGTTGCGCCGTGGCGAAAGATATTTACGCGCTCTGGCCGGCAACCGCGCATGGCACCGCTGCTTGCGTGGACACATCGGCATTTTGCCGCCATCACCGCGTTATTATTCATTCTGTTTTACTGGACAATCAGCATGGCGGCAAACCTGAACATCGGCGTGCGGCATATCATTCCCTCGTTCCCGTTCATATTCCTTGTCGTCGCGTACGTGCTGTTTGCACGGCTTGACGAGCATATGGCCACTTCGATTGCCGCGTTCTTTTCCATGGCAAAAACCGCCGCCCGCGCCGCAGCCGGGCTCCTGGCGCGCTATGCGGTCCTTGTTGCGCTGGTGGCATGGTATGTCCTTGCGGCAACCGCGAACTACCCCTACTATATTTCATATTTCAACGAACTTGCCGGGGGCACGCAGAACGGCTGGCAGTATGTCGCCGATTCGAATGCCGACTGGGGACAGGATATGAAGCGCCTGGCAGTATTTACACGCACGCATGCCATAGACACCATACGGGTCGGATATTTCGGCGGCGGCTCACCGGAATATTATCTCGGTGACGCCTATGTTCCCTGGTGGTCGGCGCGCGGCGCGGAACCCGGGTGGTATGCGATATCGGCGACATTCCTGGACGAGGGATTTGGCATGCCCGTAGGAAGATACGAACGCAAACCGGAAGACTCATACCTCTGGCTGCGCGACAAAACGCCTGTGGCGCTCATCGGCGGCTCAATCCTTGTGTATCATCTCAAGTGACGTGGTCGCGGACCGTTCCGCGCGAAATTTGTAATACGCCCTGTCCTCTACCCGCAGATCAATATATTCAAGTTGTGCCGCTTGGTCTTGTATCTCTTTTGCAAACAGCACGCCAAGAACCTCCGCGTACGCTTTCGGTTCCCGTTCCATAGTGAATAAAATATCAAACCCCGCCGTGGCGTGCGCCGTGGCGTCGCCGTACTCGCCGCGCAACGCAAAAGAATCCAGTATGACGCCAACGCGCTCGGTAGCCTGCTTCAGTTCTTTGAAATACCGAACGGTCGGTCCATGCAGTAACGGCGCCGGTAATGCAATGCCGGGAACAATATCCGTGCTGCGGATAAGCAGGTTCGCCGCCCCTTCGATAAGCGGCGCTTCCGCAAACAACATTCCGGTTTCGTCAAAAAAATAGCAACGCTCCGCATGCGTGCCTTCTCCGCATGTGATGCCGAATATGTGCCGTTCGGCAATATCCACGCTCACCGTGCGCGCAAACAGGTGTGTGCGCACACGCACCGACGCGATGCGCGGAGACAGTGCGCCGATCGCGCGTTCCGCGGCGGCCGTGGGAAAGAAAAAGATATTGCGCTGCGAGAGAACAAAAAGGGTTCTCTGTTCCAAAAAACCGGAAACGATGCGCACCACATCATCGCGCGAAACCTGCTCAACGCCGTTCACGCTGGTATCACGCACCACAAAGTACGGGCTGAAAAAAAGCCCGTAGCACGCCGCAACCAAAAGCGCTGCTGCGGCTGCCGCAAGCGCCAGTATTTTCAGTTTCTGTTTCCGGCGTTTCTTTTCTTTGAGATACAGCTGAACGGACGAGGCCATTGCATTATCACTGCCTCCGTATTTCACGCATGCCGTCCATGGAGGGAACCAGCGCATCGGGAACTTTTATGCTGCCGTCCTTTTGCTGATAGTTTTCCATAAGAGCGATGAGTATCCTGCCGATGGCACATGCCGTGCCGTTGAGGGTATGGACGAACTCCGGCTTCGCCTGTTCATCCGCGCGGCAGCGAATGTTTAAGCGGCGCGCCTGAAAGTCGGTGGTGTTGGATGTGGAATGCGTCTCGCGGTATTCTCCTTTCCCGCCGTTTTGCCCGGGGAGCCACGCTTCAATATCGTACTTTGCGGCTGCGGGCACGCCAAGGTCTGCCGTGCAGATCCCAAGCACGCGGTAGGGAATGCTAAGCGCCTGCATCAGCTTTTCCTCCATGGCAAGCAGAAACTCGTGTTCTGCGTGTGAATCTTCCGGTTGCGTGAAACTGAACATTTCCAATTTATCGAACTGGTGCACACGCAAGATTCCCTTGGTGTCCTTGCCGTATGAGCCGGCTTCGCGGCGGAACGAAGTGGAAAACGCAACA
>ERZ1292623.2694-Hain-H51-01um-R1-2694-length-15647-cov-5_pt1 | contig 15647 bp, 23 predicted proteins | sample MGYA00564398_ERZ1292623 | MGnify/ENA primary metagenome ERZ1292623 (study PRJEB36523, sample SAMEA6512633) | groundwater metagenome | collected 2019-01-07 | study: AquaDiva: Metagenomics assemblies of 32 groundwater samples | reverse complement strand
CGGCACAATCGGTCATGTTGACCACGGTAAAACTACTCTTACCGCGGCTATTTTACATACTTTAAACCTTTATAAAGACGAAGGTTACAACTCTCGTCTTGAAGCTATTGACCAGATAGATAATGCTCCGGAAGAAAAAGCCAGAGGCATTACCATCGCTTTGCACCATTCCGAATATCAATCTGAAAAAAGGCATTACGCTCATATTGACGCTCCTGGCCACGCCGATTATATCAAAAATATGATTACCGGAGCGGCGCAAATGGACGGCGCTAGTTTAGTTGTTGCCGCGACTGATGGCCCGATGCCCCAAACCAGAGAACATATTCTTTTGGCTAGACAAGTTGGCGTTCCGGCGGTCGTGGTTTTTATAAATAAAGTTGACCAAGTCGATGATCCGGAACTCGTTAGTTTGGTTGAAGCGGAAATAAGGGAACTTTTGAAAAAATATAATTTTCCGGGAGATGAAATCCCGATAATAAAAGGTTCCGCCCTTAAAGCTTTAGAGGCGAAATCAGTCGATGACGAAGCTATTAAGCCGATTTTGGAGCTTATTAAGGCTTTGGATGAATATATTCCCGAGCCGGTAAGAGAAATAGATAAGCCGTTTTTGATGCCGGTAGAAGACATTTTCTCAATAGAAGGAAGAGGAACCGTTGTTACCGGAAGAGCGGAAAGAGGAATCGTTAAAGTTAATGAAGAATTGGAAATAATCGGAATAAAACCGACCCAGAAAACTATTGTTACGGGAATTGAAATGTTTAATAAGATTCTTGATGAAGGCCGCGCCGGAGACAATGTGGGGATACTTTTAAGAAGTCTTAAAAAAGAAGACGTTGAAAGAGGCCAAGTTCTCGCGAAGCCGGGGAGCATTACTCCTCACGCGGAATTTGAGGCGGAAGTTTATGTTCTTAACAAAGAAGAAGGCGGACGTCATACCCCATTCTTTAAGGGATATAAACCGCAGTTCTATATCAGAACAACCGATGTTACCGGAGAAGTAATTTTACCTTCAGGGATTGAAATGGTTATGCCCGGAGACACCGTTAATATTGTGATTAAACTAATTGCCCCGGTCGCTCTTGAAGAAAAACAAAGATTTGCCATCAGAGAAGGAGGCAAAACGGTTGGCGCCGGAGTTGTTACTAAAATTATAAATTAAATAAATATTAAGCGTGGCCAAGAAGAAGGAAGAAAATTTACAAAATAAATTAAGGCTGAAAATAAAATCTTACGACCATAAGCTGATAGATAATTCCGCCAAGCAGATAATTGAAACCGCCGTAAGAAACGGCGGAGAAATTATCGGTCCGGTTCCTTTGCCTTCGGAATTCAAGAAATACACGGTTAATCGTTCAACTTTTGTTCATAAAGATTCCAGAGAGCAATTTGAGTTAAGAATCCATAAGCGTCTTATTGATATTTTAAATCCCAGTCAAAAAATAATTGAAGCGCTTTCAAGTCTTAATTTGCCGGCCGGAGTCGATGTGGAAATTAAAATGATTTGACTTTTGGTTAATACGCGTATATAATTCATTTTGTGAGTGTTGAATATTCCCTTGCGACGATATCGACAGAGGAATGTCCTTCCAATTCCCCGCCGAAAGGCGGGGTTTTGTTTACTTTCAGAAATAGAAACGATTTCTTTCGCAAAGCCGGACTCAAATATATTATTAGCTATCAGACAAACCCGAAATTATTTCTTCTCCGCCAATCGGCGGACCGCTTACGCCCGCTTCCGTTAAGATTTCAGAAAGAATTTTGGGTTTGTCTAATTTCGTAATTCAAAGTAATATATAAACGACCAATAGAGCCGTATAAGCGGCTACGAACCGAGCACTCACAAATCTAAAAAAAATTGGAGGTCACCGTCGTAGCCGCTTATACGGCTTTGCGTGTTTAAAAAAAATTGACACAATCTTATTTATCTGCTACTTTTATTCAATGGTTTTTACCGGAACCATGGTTTGAATACGCAAAGATTTAGCCAACAAAGCTGTAGCAGAAACAGCCGGCTAGATCTGGCTGTTTTTAGTTATCTATAATTATGCCATTCATTCTTGGAAAAAAACTTAAAATGTCGCAGATTTGGAAAAACGACAAAATTGTGCCGGTTACTTTGGTTTTAGCGGGCCCGGTTTCAATAACCCAAGTAAAAAGTAAAGAAAAAGACGGCTACGACGCCATTCAAGCGGGTTTTGATCCGTCAAAGAAAAAATTAAACAAGTCCCTAAAGGGTCACTTAAAAGAATTAGGCAATTTCAGAAATCTTAAAGAATTCAGAATTGAAAATCCGCAGTTAAAAATCGGAGACATTCTTGATGTGAGCCAATTTAACGAAGGAGACAAAATAAAGGTAAGCGGATTAAGTAAGGGAAAAGGATTTCAGGGCGTTGTTAAGCGTCACGGATTCGGCGGCGGGCCAAAAAGCCATGGCCAGAAAGACAGACACAGAGCTCCTGGTTCAATCGGCGCCACGGCGCCGCAAAGAACGATAAAGGGCAGAAAAATGGCCGGTCGGATGGGACTGGAAAGAACAACCGTTAAAAATTTAGAAATAGTCGGAGTGGATAAAGAAAAAAATATTTTAACGATAAAAGGCGCGGTTCCGGGAATGAAAGGAACCTTATTGGAAATTAGAAAATAGAATTCAGAATTATGAAAATAGATATTATTAATCAAAAAAACGAAAAAGCGGGGACAATTGATTTGCCGGAAAGAATTTTTGGCGCAAAATGGAACGCTGATTTGGTGCATCAGGCTTTAATGGTTCAGCTTGCCAATAGAAGGGAAAAATTGGCCCATACCAAAGGAAGAGGGGAAGTTTCCGGCGGCGGCAAGAAACCCTGGCGCCAAAAAGGAACCGGACGGGCCAGGCACGGTTCAATAAGGTCGCCGATTTGGAGCGGCGGCGGAGTTTCTCACGGCCCGACCAAAGAAGAGAATTTTAAAAGAAAGATAAACAAGAAGATGAAGAATCTGGCCGTTTTTTCCGTTCTTTCAAAGAAGTTATCCGATAACGAAATTAAAATAATTGATAAATTCAATGACAATTTTTCTAAAACAAAAGATTGGGTGAATTTCTTAAAAATCATCCATGATTTCAAATCAAAAGCGTTGTTAATTCCGAAGTCATCGAAGAAATCTATTCATCAAGCCGTTTCCAATATTAAAAACGTTGACGCAATCAGTCCTCGTTCTCTTAACGTCCATGATTTATTAAAAAATAAAAATTTAGTTTTTGAAAAAGATTCGATAGAAGAAATAAATAATCATTATAAGAAATAATAATATGGAAATTTTTACCAAAGAAAAACAGAATAAGACCGTTGATTCAAAGAATATGTTTTTAATAAAGCGGAATTGGATTACGGAGAAATCCGGAGACATGGCGGACATGCGAAAATATATTTTTATAATTGACAGAGGCGCCAATAAATCGGAAACGAAAAAAGCCGTAGAGGCGCTTTACGGAGTAAAAGTAAAAGACGTCAATATTATCAATACAAAAGGAAAATCCAAGAGATTGGGGCGAACCGTTGGGAGAACTTCGGCTTACAAGAAAGCCATAGTTACCCTTAAGGAGGGGCATAAAATAGAAATGATTTCCGCCTAAAAAATAATTATGAAAAATTATAATCCGACAACTCCGTCAAGAAGACAAATGATAACCGTTGATTACGGCGCGTTAAGCGCGGCTAAGCCTTTTAAAAAATTATTAATAAGGCTTCCCAAGAGGTCCGGCAGAAATAATCAAGGAAGAATAACCGTCAGGCATCAGGGCGGAGGAAACAAAAAACTTTTTAGAATTATCGATTTTAAGCAAGATAAAATTAATGTTCCCGGGAGAATTGAAACAATAGAATACGACCCGTACAGAACGGCTTTTATAGCCTTGGTTGTTTATTTGGACGGCGAAAGAAGATATATTCTTGCCTCTAAAAATATGAAAGTTAAAGATGAAATAATAACTTCCGAAAACGCCCAGCTTAAAGAAGGAAACAGATTAACACTGAAAAATATTCCGGTCGGTTATTTGGTTTATAATATTGAATTAAATAAAGGGAAAGGGGGACAATTCGCGAGATCGGCGGGTTCTTACGCGGAAATCTTAGCCCACGACGATAGCTATACTCAATTAAAACTTTCCTCCGGAGAAGTAAGAAAAGTATTGTGGGATAATTTCGCTTCTTTGGGTCAGGCTTCCAATCCCGACCACGGTTTAATTAATATAGGGAAAGCCGGCAAATCAAGAATTTTAGGAATAAGACCGACAGTAAGGGGTTCGGCTATGAATCCCAGAGACCATCCTTATGGCGGAGGCGAGGGGAAGGCCCTGCGAGGAACAAAAAGACCGAAAACAAAATGGGGGAAAGTTACCGGCGGAAGGAAAACCAGGAAGAAAAAGAAATGGAGCAACAAATTAATAATTAAAAGGAGAAAATAAATATGTCACGTTCATCAAAAAAAGGTCCATATGTTGATAAAAAGCTTCTAAAAAAGATAGCCGGTTTAAAGGCGGACGATAAAACCGTTATTAAAACTTGGGCAAGAAGTTCGGAGATATCGCCGGAAATGGTGGGTTTTATTTTCGGAGTTCATAATGGTAAAGATTTCATTAACGTTAGAATTAAAGAGGAAATGATAGGACATAAATTAGGCGAGTTTTCTCTGACAAAAAAATTCGTAAGACACGGTGGAAAAATACAGAGAGATTTAGAAAAGAAATCGGAAACGCCGCCGCCGCAAAAATAAATCAATGAAAATCCAAACCGCGAAATTAAATTATTTAAAAATAGCTCCAAGAAAAGTAAGGGCGGTCGCCAACACGCTTAAGGGGTTGACCGTTTCCGAAGCCGAAGCCCAGCTTTTAATCGGCGATAGAAGATCTTCCGAACCGCTGTTAAAACTTCTTAGGTCAGCCGTTTCCAACGCCAAGAATCAGAAATTTAACGCGGATAAATTATTCATAAAAGAAATAAGAGTTGACGGAGGACCGATGCTTAAGCGACAATTTCCCAGGTCTTTGGGGAGAGCGGATATGATTCAAAAGAAAAGCAGCCATATTACGTTGAATTTAGCCGAGAGCGAGAAAATTAAGCCTTCAAGATTTAATATAGTCAAGCCGGAAAAAATTTCAAAGAAAAAATTAGAGAGAATTAAGGCGGAAAAAGAACGGGATAAGCCGAAAATACCGGAAAAAGAAGCACCAAAAATTTCCCGACCCAGAGAAAAAGGATTTATGAGAAAAATATTCAGAAGGAAAAACGTATAAAATTATGGGACAAAAAATAAGACCGGATTCATTAAGAATAGGGATAACTAAGGGATGGTCACTAAATTGGTTTCCAAAGAAATCGCGTTTTAAAGATGTATTGGAAGAAGGCGTTTTATTAAGAAAATTAATAGAAGAAAAGATTAAGCTTGCGGGCATTGATAAAATTAATATAGATAGAATAGCGAATAATTATAAAATATCCGTAAGGGTGGCAAGACCGGGCTTAGTTATCGGAAGAGGCGGAAAAGGGATAGAAGACTTAACCAAGCTTCTTGAAAATAAAATTAGAAAATTAAGAAGAGAAAATAAAATAAACGAGCCGGTTTTCTTGAATTTAAACATAGAGGAAGTAAAAAGACACGATGTTTCGGCAAGGGTGGTCGCTCAGAATATAGCTTGGGATTTGGAAAAAAGACTTCCCTTTAGAAGAATAATGAAAAGAAACCTTGACCAGATTCTCCAGAACAAAAACATTAAAGGGGCCAAGATTATGGTTTCCGGGAGACTAGGCGGGTCGGAAATAGCCAGAACCGAACATTTAGAACAAGGAAAATTACCGCTTCAAACATTAAGAGCGGATATTGATTACGGGCAAGTTACCGCCTTTACTACCTATGGAACAATAGGCGTAAAAGTCTGGGTTTACAAAGGAGAAGTATTTAATCATGAAACACGAAACACGAAACATGAAACGTGAAACATAAATTGTTATGCTTATACCGAAAAAAGTAAAACATAGAAAATGGCAAAAAGGCAGGTCGAAAAACCGCAAAGTCGAAACAAGAGGAATATTTTTGAGTTTTGGAACTTTTGGCATTCAGGCGACAAGCAACGCTTGGATTGATTCGAGACAAATAGAAGCGGCCAGAAAAGCGATAACCCATTTTACCAAAAAGGGAGGGAAGATTTGGATAAGAATTTTTCCCGATAAGCCCGTTACAAAAAGACCGCCGGAAACTACTCTGGGAGGAGGGAAAGGAGCCGTTGACAGATATGTATTTCCGGTTAGAACAGGAAGAATCCTTTTTGAAGTTGACGGATTGGACGAAGCTCTGGCCAGAGAAGCGCTAAGAAGGGCGGGCCATAAATTGCCGGTTAAAACAAGAATAGTTTCGAATATTCGGTAAAAAACATGAAAAGGAAAGATTTTGAAATTATCAAAAACAAATCATTGCCCGAGCTTGAAAAAAGCCTTGTTGATTATCGGGAGAAATTAAGGAATCTTGGATTTGACTTGGCCGCCGGCAAAGTTAAGAATATCAAGGAAGTTAAAGAAACAAAAAAGGCGATAGCGAGAATATTAACTATAATAAATTCGAAACATGAAGCGTAAATTACAAGGAATAATTGTTTCAGACAAAATGGACAAGACGCGAGTTGTCGCGGTTATCAGATTAAAAAAACATCCGCGTTATAAAAAATATTATAAAATAACTCGGAAATTTAAAGCGCACGACGAGAAAAACGAATATCATACAGGAGACAATGTTTTCATAGAAGAAACAAGGCCGTTATCAAAAGAAAAAAGATGGAGAATAGTATCGCGTAGTTAATTCAGGGCAAAAACAATGATCCAAGAACGTTCAATTTTAAAAGTAGCGGATAACAGCGGAGCTAAAATCGTCCGTTGTTTTAGAATTTTAGGCGCTACAAGAAAAAGATATGCAAGAATCGGCGATATTTTTGTCGCCTCTGTTCAAGAGGCCGAGCCGCGAAAAACGGTTAAAAAGAAAGAAATCGTAAGAGTTGTTCTTGTAAGACAGCGCAAGAGTTTCAGAAGATTCGACGGTTCTTACATCAGATTTGATGAAAACGCGGTTGTTTTAGTGGATGTCAAGAAAGAGCCGAGAGCCACGAGAATATTCGGTCCGATTCCAAGAGAATTGAAAGAAAAAGGATTTGAGAAAATAGTAACAATGGCGGAAGAAATAGTATGAAAATAAAAAAAGGAGACACAATTAAAATATTGGTCGGAAAAGACGGCAAAAAAACGGGAAAAGTTTTAAAGGTTTTTCCCGATAAAGGCAAGATTTTAATTGAAGGGCTTAATTTATACAAAAAACACGCAAAACCGAAAAAACAAGGAGAAAAAGGCTCAATAGTGATGGTTCCCAGGCCCATAGATTTATCTAATGTGATGCTTGTCTGTTCTTCTTGCGGTAAAAGCGCAAGAGTAGGATTTAAAATTGAAGGAGAAAAAAAGTTTAGGATTTGCAAAAAGTGCTCATCAAAAATATAATTACCCGTTATATGAAAACATTAGTTGAAAAATATAAAAAAGAAGTTATGAAAGATATGAAAGAAAAGTTCGGTTATGAAAATCAGTTTGCTATCCCGAAAATAGAGAAAATAATTATTAATAGCGGCGTTGGAAGACTTAGCCAACAGCCCAGTTTTGAAGATAAAATTCTTCCTGAATTAATAAAAGAAATAGCCGCGATTACCGGTCAGAGGCCGATTGCCACAAAAGCAAAAAAATCAATTGCCGGATTTAAAACAAGAATAGGCCAAATAATAGGCATGAAAGTTACGTTAAGAAAAGAAAAAATGTTTTATTTTTTGGATAAATTGATTAATATTATTTTGCCGAGGGTAAGAGATTTTAAGGGAATTGATTTAAAAAATATTGATAAAAACGGCAATCTAACTATCGGCTTGAAAGAGCAAACGGTTTTTCCTGAAATTTCCCCGGAAAATTCAAAAGTTAATTTCGGTCTTCAAATAAGTATTGTGAGTAACGCCAAAAATAAAGAAGAGGCAATAGAATTATATAAATTAATGGGAATCCCATTCAAGAAGAATTAATCAATGATTAATGATTTATGGCAAAGACATCTGTAATAGCAAGAGCTAAAAAGCAGCCAAAATATTCGACTAGAATCGTCAGGCGTTGTTTTAGGTGCGGCCGGAAAAGGGGATACATGAGCGACTTCGGGCTTTGTAGAATTTGTTTCAGAGAATTAGCGAGTCGAGGAGAAATTCCGGGAGTTAAAAAATCAAGCTGGTAAAAAAATATGTATACGGATATTATCACTAAAATTAAAAACGCCCAATTAATTAAAACAAAAAGCGTAAAATCCCGCTATTCTAAAATGGATGAACGGATAATTGAAATACTTGTCAAAAACAATTATCTTTCAGGAGTTGATAAAAAAGGGAAGGGGGTTAACAAGATTTTAGATATTGAATTAAAATATCACGATGAGAAAGGCGCGATTAACGGCGTTAAATTCATAAGCAAACCGTCAAGAAAAATATATCTCGGATATAAAGATATAAAACCGGTGAAAAGAGGTTATGGCTTATTGCTGATTTCCACTCCGAAAGGAATAATAACCGGCCAAGAAGCCAGAAAAATAAAAGTCGGCGGACAAGCGCTTTTTCAAATCTGGTAAAATTTATGAGCAAAATAGGCAAAAAACCAATATTAATTCCTCAAGGATTAACCGTTGATATCAAAGACGGCGTTATTGTAATTAACGGAAAAAACGGAACAATAAGCCTTAGGATTCTTAATAATATAAATATAGAGGTTAAGGATGACGATATTAATTTTTCTCCGCGGAATAATTCCAAACAGGTTATGGCTAATTGGGGCACGATGAGGGCCTTAGTTAATAATGCTATAATCGGGGTGGATCGGGGCTTTGAAAAAGTTTTAAAAATAGAAGGGATAGGGTATAAGGCTAATCTCGACGGTAATTCTTTGATTTTAAACATAGGTTTTTCTCACGTTGTAAAATTCAATACTCCCGAAGGAATAAAGATAGTCGTTGAAAAAAATATTATTAAAATTTCAGGAATAGACAAAAATCTTGTAGGACAAACAGCGGCCGATATAAGGGCTTTTAAAAAACCGGAGCCCTATAAGGGGAAAGGAATAAGATATGAAGGAGAAATAGTAAAAATAAAAGCCGGCAAGAAAATGGCGGAAGGAATAAAATAAAAGAAATAAAATAATATGAACAAGAGAATTAAATTAAACAAGAAAAAGGAAAGAAGAAAAACCAGAACAAGAGCTAAAATATACGGCGGCAATGATAGGCCGAGGTTTTCGGTTTTCAGGTCAAGCCGTCATACTTATGTCCAAATAATCGACGACGAAAAAGGATTAACGTTAGCGAGCGCTTCTACGAAAGAATTAAAAACAAAAGGAAAAAAATCAGACAAGTCTTTAATTCTCGGAGAACTTATCGCGAAAAAAGCCGTTGATAAAGGAATTAAGAAAGTAATTTTTGACAGAGGTCATTATAAATATCACGGTCGCGTTAAGAATATCGCGGAAGGAGCAAGAAAGGCGGGATTAATTTTTTAATAGATATGAGAGACGCAAAAAAAACATCGGAATTTAAAGAAAAAGTTTTAGACCTAAGAAGGGTAACCAGAGTTGTTGCCGGAGGAAAGCGTTTTCGTTTTAGGGCAACGGTTGTTATCGGCGATGAAAAAGGAAGGGTCGGGGTGGGTATTGATAAAGGATTAAATGTGGCGCAATCGGTTGATAAAGCCAAGATTTCCGCGAGGAAGAAATTAATAAACGTGCCCATCTTTGGCACCACCATTCCACATGAAGTTGAAGCTAAATTTAGCGCCGCTAAAGTAATAATTAAGCCGGCTCCGGCCGGGCATGGTCTTAAGGCCGGCGGAGCAGTGAGGCAAGTTCTTCTCTTGGCGGGCGTCAGGGATGCCAGCGCCAAGTGCTTAGGAAGAACAAAAAATAAATTAACAAACGCTTTGGCGACAATCGAAGCCTTAAAGAGAATTAAGGAAAAAAAATATTAAAAAATAATTATGGCTAAATTAATAAAGACAATAGTAAAATTACAGATTTTAGCGGGAACGGCAAACCCCGCTCCTCCGGTTGGTCCGGCTTTGGGTCAGCATGGAGTAAATATCCAGCAATTCTGCCAACAGTTTAACGAAGCTACCAAAAATATGGCCGGCGATATTATTCCCGCGGAAATTACCGTTTACGAAGATAGAACTTTTGATTTTAAGCTAAAAACTCCTCCGGCGTCGGACTTATTGAGAAAAGCGGCGGGAATTGATAAAGGAGCGTCTAATCCCTTAAAAGGTAAAGTCGGCAAAGTTAAAAAAGAACAAATTAGGCAGATTGCGGAAAAGAAAATGGCAGATTTAAACGCCAACGATATTGAAGCGGCTTGCAAAATAATAGAGGGCACAGCGAGATCGATGGGAATAGAAATTGAAGACTAGCCACTAGCCACTAGATCGATTAGCATTAGTAAGATTGATTAGTATTAGTATAGGCGCGAAAGCCGTCCCTTTTTTGCGCTTATGATTAAAATTTATATAATTATGATATGTATCAGCCAACCATTGGATTGGAAGTTCACGCTGAATTAAAAACAAAAACTAAAATGTTTTGCGGTTGTGTTAATAATCCTGATGAAAAAAGGCCTAATTTTAATGTTTGCCAAGTTTGCTTGGGGCATCCGGGCGCGTTGCCATTCGCCAATAAAAAAGCCATTGAAGCCGTTTTAAAAGCGGGGATAGCTCTTAACTCAAGAATTCCCGAGAGGTCTAAATTTGACAGAAAAAATTATTTTTATCCGGATTTGCCGAAGGGATACCAAATATCTCAATACGACGAACCATTATGTTCCGGCGGATACTTGGACATTTTTGAAAATAGAAGAATAAAATTAACAAGAATACACTTAGAGGAAGACACGGGAAGACTTATTCATTCCAATGACGGAAAATCTTCACTGGTTGATTTTAACAGGGCGGGTTTGCCGTTAATGGAGCTTGTCACCGAACCGGATATAAAAAACGGCAAAGAGGCGGTTGCTTTTGCCAAGGAATTTCAATTAATCTTAAAATATCTTGGCATTTCCGACGCGGATATGGAAAAAGGCCATATGAGAGTGGAAGCCAATATAAGCGTTTCTAAAGACGAAAATCTGGGGACAAAAGTTGAAATAAAAAACCTTAATTCTTTCAGGGCGGTTGAAGAATCTATAGATTATGAAATTAAAAGGCAAAAAGAAATCTTAGAAACGGGAAATAAAGTTACTCAAGAAACAAGAGGGTGGGACGAAAACAAAAAAAGCACTTTTCCCCAAAGAAAGAAAGAAGAAGCTCATGATTATCGTTATTTTCCGGAGCCAGATTTGCCGCCGCTTGATATTAAAGGATTTAGAACAGACGAATTGAAAATGGAAATTCCGGAGCTTCCTGAAAAAAAAAGGGGCAGATTTTTAAGAGAATATAATTTGTCGCGCGAACAGTCGGAGGTTTTGATTTCTGATTTATTTTTAGCTGATTATTTTGAAGAAGCCGTATCGGAGTTAAAATCCGAATCGCCGGATGCCGATTGCCAATTATTGTTTAATTATTTAACAAGCGACCTTAAAGGATTAATGAACGAAAGCAACCTGAAAGTAACGGGGATTAAAATAACGCCGGAAAATTTCGCCGATTTAATCACGATGATAATTAAGGGAGAAATACTAAGCAAAACAGCTAAGGAAATTCTTAAAGAAATGATGTTGACCGGAGACGACCCACGTAATATTATTAAGGAAAAAGAATTGGGAAAAATTTTTGATAATGACATTATTAAAGAAACGGCCGTGTCGGTTTTAAAGGACAATATAAAAGCGGTTGAAGACTATAAGAAAGGGAAAGATAATGTCATGCAGTTTTTAATAGGCCAAGCGATGGCAAAGCTTAAAGGTCGCGGCGATCCGGAAAAATTAAAAAATATTTTTAGAGAACTGATAAATTATGGGCGAAATTAAGAAATTTCCAGATGGCGGAAGAGATGGAAAAGAAAATCAGGAAAATATAAGACAGAGGGCATTAAGAGAATTAGAGGGATTAATAGAATTAATCCCTGAAGAGGAATTGGAGGATTTTTTGGAGAAAATAAGAAAATACAGAGAATTAAGGCCGGGGTGACATAAAATTTTTAATAAGGTCGTAGGCTTCTTTTTCTCTTGTTATCCAATTAATTTCTTTGTCTTTTTTAAACCACGTCATTTGGCGTTTTGAATAGCGTCGGTGTTCTCTGTTAATTAAATCAATCATTTCCTGCTTGTTGATTAACCCTCTTAAATAACGGGAAACATAACGGTATTCCATCCCCAAATCTTCCAATCTTTTATGGCTCACGCCCTTTTTTATGAGTTTTTTAACCTCATTGAGCATTCCGGCTTTTATTCTTTTTTTAAGCCTTTTATATATCAGTTTTTTAAGAGTTCCCGAATCTTTTTTAATTCCTATTTTCAAGTATTGATAGGGGTAATTTTTAATAATTTTCGGAATATCTCCGATTTCTTTCGTCAGTTCAATGGCGCGGATAATTCTTCTTTTGTTATTTTTGTCTATTTTTTTATAAAATTTCGGATTTATTTTTTCTAAAATTTTAAGAAGTTCTTTTATCTCTTTTTTATCAAGCTCTTTTCTTAATTTTAAGCGCGGTTTAGTTTCGGGAAATTTGTAATCGTATATTAAAGAATCAATATAAAAACCCGTTCCTCCGCAGATAATCGGCAATTTGCCGTTTTTGACTATTTTTTTAACGGCTTCTTTTGCCAGTTTTTGGTATTGAACAACCGTAAAATTTTTTTTGGGGTCGGCGACGTCAAGGAGATAATGCTTAACGCCTTTCATTTCTTTTTTCGTTATTTTTCCGCTTCCAATATCTAATTCCCTATAAACCTGTCTGGAGTCGGCGGAAACTATTTCTCCGTTAAATTTTTGGGCCAGTTTTACCGCTAAATCCGATTTTCCCGAAGAGGTCGGCCCGAGAATGACAATTATCTTCATCGCAACTCTTTAGTTAGAGAATTTTTAAATTCTTCCATCGTCGTTTCGTATTGTTTGCCGAGTCTTCTGATATTAATCGTGTTTTTTTCCGTTTCTTTTTCTCCAATTATAACGATATACGGTATTTTTTTAATTTCCGCTTCACGGATTTTTTTCCCGAGAGTTTCATCAAACGGAGCAAGGCTCGCGTCAATCCCGACTTTTTGAAGCTCAAGAAATACTTTTTGGGCGTATTCTTTTTGTTTTTCGCTTACGGTAAGAACTTTAACCTGAACGGGTGAAAGCCAAAATGGCAGATTACCGCAGGTTTTTTCTATTAAAAAAGCCATAAATCTGTCAAATGAACCCAAAATAGCCCTATGAATAATAATCGCCGGTTTTTCCTTGCCGTTTTTATCTATATATGAAAGATTGAATTTTGACGCGGAATAATAATCAACCTGAATGGTGGCTATTGTGTCTTCCTTGCCGTAAAGGTCTTTGCTCTGGATATCAATTTTCGGCCCGTAGAAAGTGGCTTCGCCTTTCCCCTCAACAAATTCATAACTATTATCTTTAAGGACTTTTTTTAATATTAACGAGCCTTTTTGCCACATTTTTTTATTTTTTATATCGCCGAATTTTTCTTTGTTTTTGAAATCCGGAAGAGAAAGCCTGTACCAATAATCTTTAATATTTAAATCGTCATAAATTTTTTTATGAAATTTCAGAATACTTGTAAGCTCTTTTTCAAGATTCTCTTCGTTGGTATAAATATGGGCGTCGTTTTGAGTAAAGCCGCGCATTCTTATAAGACCCGAGACAACGCCGGACATTTCGCGCCTATAAACGGTTCCGAATTCGGCAATTCTTAAGGGAAGCTCCTTATAACTTCTTTGCTTATTTTTATAAATTGAATGATGATGGGGGCAATTCATCGGTTTAAGATAATAACGCTCGTTATCAATCAAAATAGGGGGATACATATCTTCTTTGTAATGAGCTAAATGTCCGGATTTTAGATAAATCGCTTCTTTGGCGATGTGAGGGGTAAGGACGTGGAGATAGCCGTTTTGTTTTTCTATGTTATAAATATAATCTTCAAGTTTTTTTCTTATTTTATACCCGTTAGGCAGATAAAGCGGCAACCCTTTTCCGATATCGTCGTCAATCATAAAAAGTTCCAATTTTTCTCCAATAATTCTGTGGTCGCAACGCCGGGCTTCTTCTTGTTTTTTTAAATATTCTTCCAGCCCGTTTTTATTATCAAAAGCTACGCCGTAAATTCTTGTGAGCATCGGGTTTTTTTCGCTTCCTTTCCAGTAGGCGCCGGCGAGTTTTATCAGCTTGAAAGAGTCGGGGTTTATTTCTTTGGTTGTTTTAATATGGCCGCCCTTGCATAAATCAATGAAATGCCCGCTTTTATAAGCGGTTAATTGTTTTTTATCTTTTGAAAATTCTTTAATGAGCTCTAATTTATACGGCTGATTTTTAAAAAGTTTTTTAGCTTCACTCGGCGATATTTTCTTTCCTTCGAATTTAAGACCCGTTTTTACAAGTTCGCGCATCCTTTTTTCAAAAATCGTCAAGTCTTCCGGATTAATCTTTATATTGCCAAAATCATAATAAAAACCGTTTTCAATAACGGGTCCTATCCCAAGCTTTGCTTTTGGAAACTTTTCCAAAACAGACATTGCCAAGACATGGCTTAATGAATGGCGAATATTTTCAATCATGTTGTTATTGTAATTCTACCACTTTTTCGCAAACAAATTTAGGTTCGTTGTTTCTCCAGGAAAGTTTTCCTTCTATCATAACGGTATTGTTTTCTTTCCAGGCGGCGGGATTTTTAGAAAGCGTATCGGAAAAAACAACCGTTTCCAAGAAACCAGTGAAATCTTCAATTTTTACGAAAAGAATGATTTGTCCCGATTTGCTCATTATTTTTTTAAGAGAAGAGATAACGCCGCCGATTCTTTTTAAGCCGTTTCCGTTATTGCCGTTTTTATTTGCCGTCAATTCTTTTATTGATCTGACGTTATTTAAAGCAAGAGTATTTTTGTGCGGGTCAAGAGGATGTCCGGAAATATAAAGACCGATAAGCTGTCTTTCCCAGCCAAGCTTTTCCTTTACCGGAACTTTAGCGTTATTTTTTAAAAAATTAAAATTGTTTGAATAAGGATTGTCTCCAAAAAGACTGTTTTGCGAAGAATTTTTTGATTTCCTGATATTTTGAAAATAAGAAATAATTTCTTCTATATTTAAAGATAATATTCCGCGGTCAATTCCCAAAGAATCAAACACGCCGACTTTTACAAGGCTTTCCAAAGATTTTTTATTCAAGTCTTTATGATTTATCCTGTTCAGAAATTCCGTGAAATTTTTGAATGGACCGGATTTTTGTCTTTCTTCTATTATGGCGTCGACAATATTTTTGCCCACATTTTTAATGGCCAGAAGGCCGAATCTTATATTTCCTTCTTCGGGAGCGAAATCCACGAAACTTTTATTAATATCCGGCGGAAGAACTTTTACGTTCATATTGTTGGCTTCGGAAATTAAAAAAGTTATTCTTTCAATATCTCCCGAATCGGAA
>ERZ1292623.2693-Hain-H51-01um-R1-2693-length-15650-cov-5_pt1 | contig 15650 bp, 10 predicted proteins | sample MGYA00564398_ERZ1292623 | MGnify/ENA primary metagenome ERZ1292623 (study PRJEB36523, sample SAMEA6512633) | groundwater metagenome | collected 2019-01-07 | study: AquaDiva: Metagenomics assemblies of 32 groundwater samples | reverse complement strand
CAGGGCTATACCCTAAACTATGTTAGGGTTTTTTATGTTTTTGTTAGGTGTTAGGTTTTAGGTATTAGTCTTTTTATTATCTAAAATCCAAGATCAGATAAAAAACAGCTAATAAATGACTGACCAGGTACAAACAATAAAGGATTTCTCAAAATCTCATATTTCTTTCGTGACCCCTTATCTTTTAGAGACGCAGAGAGAAACATGGGAAGATTTTACCAATGTCAGATTAAAAGAGCTTTTTTCTGAAATCTCACCTATTTTAGATTACACCGGCAAAGAGTTTGAACTTTGGTTTTTAGATTATAAATTCGGCAAACCCAATTACAAAAACGGCATTGAAGCAAAAAGAAACAACGATTCTTTGGAAGTTTCTTTGAGGTGTAAAATAAAATTAGTAAACAAAAAAACAAAAGAAGTAAAAGAACAAGAAGTTTTTTTGGCTGATTTTCCTTTGATGACCGAGAGAGGCACTTTTGTGGTCAATGGAGTGGAAAGGGTGGTAGTATCTCAACTTATTCGTTCTCCAGGAGCCTTTTTTACTACGAGGTCTTGGAGGGGAAGAAATTATTTTGGAGCTAAAATTATTCCCAATAGAGGCGCTTGGCTGGAGTTTGAGACAGAGGAATCTGGCTTTATTGGCGTTAAAATCAACAGAAAGAGAAAGGTGCCAGCTACCACCTTACTTATGGCTTTAGGCCTAGAAAGTGTGGAAAAAGTGGAAAAAGAATTTAAAGAGGTTGATAAGGGAGAAGTAAAATACATTAAGGAAACCTTAAAAAGAGATACCTCTAAAGACCAAAAGGAAGCTTTAGTAGAAATTTACAGACGTTTGAGACCCGGAGAACTGGTAACACCAGATACCGCCCAGGATTTAATTTTTAATATGTTTTTTAATTTTGACAGGTATGACTTGTCAAAAGTGGGCAGGTGGAAAACTTGGCAAAGACTCAGTAATTTAACCACAGGGTTAAAAGACAAAGATAAATCTGCTCGTGTAGGCGGGGATATTAAAAAAGAAGACAGAATTTTAAAAATAGAAGACTTGGTTGAGGTGGTAAAAGAGATTATCAGGTTAAATAATAATCCTGGTGCCAAGCCTGACCAGGTTGACCATTTAGGTAATAGGAGAGTCAGAACATTATCTGAGCTTTTACAAAATCGCTTGAGGGTTGGTTTTATGAGAATGGAAAGGATTATCAAAGACAAAATGTCAACTTTGGATCCTTTAAGCATTACTCCCGTGCAACTAATTAACCCAAGGCCCTTGATGGCAGTGGTAAAAGAGTTTTTTACATCGTCTCAATTTTCCCAATTCATGGATAATGAAAATCCCTTAGCTGAAATGGAACACAAAAGAAGGTTGACTACTACAGGTCCTGGAGGTTTGACTAGAGAAAGAGCTGGTTTTGAGGTAAGAGATGTGCAGCCGTCACACTACGGTAGAATCTGCCCCATTGAAACCCCAGAAGGCCCAAACGTGGGATTAGTTGGTCATTTGGCTTCTTTTGCCAGAATCAATCCTTATGGGTTTATTGAAGTACCTTATTTTAAAGTTAAAAGTGGCAGAGTGACCGATAAAGTGCATTACCTTTCGGCCCAAGAAGAAGAAAAATACGTAATTGTTCCAGCCGATGTGCCCTTGGACAAAAATAGCAGAATTTTACCTGAGATACCTCCTGACAGAGTTGAAGCCAGGGTTAAAGGCGAGCCTGACGAGGTTGAAATTTCTAAGGTTGATTTTGTGGATGTTTCTCCCAATCAATTTATTTCAGTGGCTGCATCTTTGATTCCCTTTTTGCAAAACGACGATGCCTCAAGAGCCCTAATGGGTTCTAACATGCAACGTCAGGCCGTTCCTTTAATAAGAGCCGAGGCGCCTTTGGTGGGCACTGGAGTGGAAACTAACGTTGCCCGTGATTCTGGACAGGTTATTTTGGCCCGCGCTAAAGGAGTTATTAAAGAAGTGGATGCCTCCCATATTAAAGTTTTGTACGATATTAATGGAAAAAACACAGAGGAAAAATATGAGCTCTCTACCTTTGTTAGAACTAACCAATATTCCTGCTTTCACCAAAAACCAATAGTCAAGAAAGGCGATAAAGTGAAAAAAGGGGATGTGCTGGTAGATGGAGCGGCAATTGAACAAGGCCGATTGGCTTTGGGAAGAAATGTCTTAATTTGTTTCTTACCCTTGAGGGGAGGAGGATTTGAAGACTCACTGGTTATTTCAGAAAAATTGGTAAAAGACTTTGAATTTAGCTCTATTCATATTGAAGATTTTATCTGTGATGTCAGGGAAACAAAGTTGGGTCCTGAGATTACTACCTCAGATATTCCTAATGTTGGAGAGGAAAAACTAAAAGATTTGGATGAAGAAGGGATTGTCAGGGCGGGGGCTGAGGTAGGGCCTAACGATATTTTGGTAGGTAAAATTTCTCCAAAGGGAGAAGCCGAATTGACCCCAGAAGAGAGATTATTAAGGGCTATTTTTGGCGAAAAGGCAAAAGATGTCAAAGATACCTCTTTAAGGATGGAGCATGGCAAGAAAGGAAAAGTTATCAATGTTAAGATTTTCTCAAGAGAATTGGGTCATAAGTTAGAGCCCGGAGTGATAAAAAAAATCCAAGTGGAAGTTGCCGAGATTAGACATGTGAAAGTTGGAGACAAGATAGTTGGTCGCCACGGCAACAAAGGAGTAGTTTCTAAAATTTTGCCGGAAGCAGAAATGCCTTTTTTGGCCGATGGCACCTCTGTTAATTTAGTAATGTCTCCTCTGTCAGTGCCGTCAAGAATGAATATTGGACAGGTATTGGAAACGCATCTTGGCTGGGCAGCCAAAAAGTTAAACTATATTGCAATTACCCCACCATTATTGGGTGCAGATAAAGAAGATATTAAAAAAGAATTAAACCAAGCCAATCTGCCTTTGTCTGGACAGGTGACTTTGTATGATGGCAGGACCGGTTTGCCATTTCCTAAACCAGTTACCGTTGGAATAATGTATATGATGAAATTGATTCATATGGTTGATGATAAAGTTCATGCCAGATCAATTGGCCCTTATTCTTTAATTACCCAGCAGCCCTTGGGAGGCAAGGCCCAATTTGGCGGACAGAGATTTGGAGAGATGGAAGTCTGGGCTTTGGAAGGTTATGGCTCAGCTTACACTTTGCAGGAAATGCTGACAATTAAATCAGATGATGTAGTTGGCAGGGCCACTACTTACGAGTCAATTTTGAAAGGGGAACCCATAAAAAATCCCAATATTCCCGCTTCATTTAATTTATTGGTGGCAGAATTGAAATCACTTGGCATGGCAGTGGAGGTGAAAGAAAAACCCAGGGACGAGAAGAAGTTAGAATCTAGAAGTTAGAATTTAGAATCATCAGAAATTTTCTTTCAGAAAATTTCTGATACATACTTATTTAAAATTTAAAATTCGATGCGAGTTTTAGACTTAGAATCAATAAGGATAAAAGTTGCTTCTCCAGAAGAAATTTTATCTTGGTCTCATGGCGAAGTCACAGGCCCTGAAACCATCAATTACAGGACTCAAAAGCCCGAAAAGGACGGTCTTTTTGATGAGCGGATTTTTGGGCCAGAGAAAGATTATGAATGTGCCTGCGGAAAATACAAGAGAATAAGGTACAAAGGAGTGGTTTGCGATCGCTGTGGCGTTGAAGTGACTAAATCTCAGGTCAGAAGGGAGAGAATGGCTCACATTAAGTTAGCCACGCCGGTTTCGCATATTTGGTTTTTGAGGGGGGTGCCGTCCAGGATGGGTTTGGTTTTGAATAAATCCAGCCAGCAATTGGAAAAGGTAATTTATTTTTCTTCTTATATTATTACTAAAGTTGATAATGAAGTAAGGTCCAAAATTTTAGAGCAAGTGGAGCAAGAGTATAAACAGAAAGCAAAAAAAGAAAAAACAGAGGCAAAGAAACAAGAACTCAAACAACTGAAAGAAAAAGTCAAAGAAGAAATTTTGGAAATAAAACCTTTGAGAATTTTGTCTGAAGTTGTTTATCACGATTTGTCTCTAAAATACGGAGAAATGTTTGAAGTGGGCACTGGAGCTGAAGTCATAAAAGAGCTGTTTTCCAAAATTGATTTGACGGCCGTAGTTGATGAATTAACAAAGGAGGCAAAAGATGCTCCCCCGGCAGTCAAAAAGAAAGTTTTAAGGAGATTGAAACTTTTCCAAGGAATGTTGAAGGCTAAAATAAGGCCGGAATGGATGTTTTTTGATGTATTACCAGTCTTGCCTCCTGATTTGAGGCCAATGGTTCAATTAGACGGCGGCAGGTACGCCTCTTCAGACCTTAATGATTTATACAGACGGGTGATAAATAGGAATAACCGGTTAAAATATTTACAGGAAATTTCTGCCCCAGCGGTAATTGTCAGAAACGAAAAAAGAATGCTGCAAGAGGCAGTAGATGCTTTAATTGACAATGAAATGCGAAAGGGCGTAACAACTACTGCTACTACCGGAGGCAAACGTTTGTTGAAAAGTTTGGCAGCCATGCTGGCTGGCAAACAGGGAAGGTTCCGCCAAAATCTTTTGGGCAAAAGAGTGGATTATTCTGGCAGGTCAGTTATTGCTGTCGGCCCTGAATTGCATTTTTCCCAGTGCGGTTTGCCTAAAGCCATGGCCTTAGAAATATTTAAGCCATTCGTTATAAAAAGAATTTTAGACAAAGAGCTGGCTTATAATATAAGAGGAGCAGCCAGATTGATTGATGATAAAGTCCCGGAGGTTTGGGCTATTTTGGAAGAAATCGTCAAAGACAAATTAGTCTTGCTTAACCGAGCTCCCACTCTCCACAGACTAGGAATTCAGGCCTTCCACCCAGTGTTAACAGAGGGAGAAACTATAAAACTGCATCCGCTTGCTTGTGAAGCTTTTAATGCCGATTTTGACGGAGATCAAATGGCTGTTTACTTGCCTTTGTCACAGGAAGCCCAAAGAGAAGCCAGAGAGATTATGCTTTCTTCAATTAATCTTTTAAAACCGGCTACAGGGCTGCCGGTTATAGGCCCTTTTCGTGACATTGCTTTGGGATGCTATTTTTTGACAAAAATAAAAGAATCTGTTGACAGCCAGGGTAAACCAAAGGAGGTAAAAATATACGCCAGCGACTCGGAGGCGGTTACTGCCTATGAATACGGATTCTTGAAATCCAATGATAAAATTAAGGTTCCTAATCTAAAATCCAAGAAGCATGAAATTATTGAAACTTGCGTAGGACGTCTTATTTTAAATTCCAATTTGCCCAAAGACTATCCTTTTGTTAATAAGTTAATAGACAATAAAGGACTGAAGGCCTTAGTTAGGGACATCATTGAAAAATATCCCGGCCAGGAGTCTATTGATGTGTTGGATAAGATAAAAAACATGGGTTTTGAGTACTGCACATTATCTGGAGTAAGTTGGGGTATGGATGATTTGGTGGTGCCTCCAGAAAAAGAAAAAATAATATTTGAGGCGGAGAAAGAGGTAGAAAAAATTGAAGAGCATTACGAAAAAGGTTTGTTGAGCCATGAGGAAAAAACTTCCCAGAAAATTTTAGTTTGGCAGGGCGTAAAAACAAAACTGGAAGCCTTATTAAAAACCACTTTGCCAGAAGACGGTCCAGTGTTGTCTATCATCAATGCCGGCGCTAGAGGCACTTGGGCTCAGCCGGTTCAAATGGCGGGAATGAAGGGTTTGGTAAATAATCCAGCCGGGGAAATTATTGAATTACCGATCAAGTCTTCTTTTGTTGAGGGATTCAATGTTTTAGAGTACTTTATTTCAACTCACGGCGCCAGAAAAGGGACGGCTGACACGGCTTTAAGAACTTCTTCAGCCGGTTATTTGACCAGGCGTTTGATTGACGTTGCCCATGATATCATTACCTTTGACCAAGACTGTGGCGACAAAAAAGGAATTGTTGTCTCCAGAAAAGATGCTGATGAGATAGAACAAGACTTTATTTTCAAATTAGTGGGAAAGGTATGTTTAGAAGATGTTGAGAAAGGGAAACACACTATAGTGAAAAAAGGAGAAATCATTAACTGGGAACAGGCTAACCAAATAACCAAAGAAGAGATTGAAAAAGTTACCATCCGTTCTCCCTTGGCTTGCAAGAGTATTAGGGGAGTGTGTCAAAAATGTTATGGCTGGGATTTGTCCAGAAATCAGTTAATCAAACTGGGAGAGGCAGTAGGAGTTATAGCTGCTCAGGCAATTGGCGAGCCAGGCACCCAACTTACATTAAGAACCCATCACTTGGGAGGAGTTGCAGGCATGGGCGATATTACCCAAGGGTTATCAAGAATAGAAGAAATTTTTGAAGCCAGATCCCCAAAAGGTGAGGCAATAATGTCTTTGACAGAGGGCAAGGTTGCCAAAATTGATGAAGAAAAAAGAATTGTAACCATCCAGCCAACGACTAAAAAATCTAATAGTGACAAGACAGCGCCTATTGATTACAAAATTCCCAATAGAGTTGCCATTCTGGTTTCTCTGGGTGACGAAGTGAAAGAGAATCAGCCTCTTTGCCAGGGAAATTTAGACTTAAAAAAGCTTTATAAATCAGCCGGGTTACAAGAAGCTCAGCTGTATATTTTAAAAGAGGTTCAGCGAATTTATGCTTCTCAAGGAGTTGATATCCATGACAAGCATGTTGAAGTAATAATCCAAAAGATGTTTTCCAGGGTGAGGATAAAAGAAGAAGGGCAATCAGAATGGGTTAAAGGTGAAATTATTGAATGGTCGGTATTCCAAGAAGAAGTAGAAAGATTAAAAAAGTTGAAAAAGGAGCAGCCAGTAGGAAACCAAATATTGTTGGGAATATCGGAAGTGGCTTTGGCATCAGAATCATTCTTATCGGCAGCTTCCTTCCAACAAACGTCAAGAGTTTTAATTAAGGCGGCCTTGGAAGGTAAGGAAGACAAACTGAGAGGTCTTAAAGAAAACGTTATTATTGGGAAACTGATTCCGGTGGGAACAGGATTTAGGGGCGCTCGCCCAACGAATTAAAAGTTACGCACTTTTAATTCGTTGTTCTCGCTTTTTGGGCTGGATTGGTTTTCTCAATCGCTGAAGTGTTTTCGCTAATGAATACTCTTGGTTGATTTGTAAAAATTATATATAACCCCCTGCAAAAAATTGACGGTCGTCAATTTTTTGCAGGGGGTTTTGCTTTATTGGGTAAGTTCGTCATAGATTTCAACGGCTCACTCCAGTGAGCCGTTGAAATAATTCCACGAGACCCGGCCTCGTGGAACCTTTTATCTTGCAGTAAATAAGGTAGATGATATAATAAATAATCATTCTGGTTCTAAATTCTAATTTTATGGCTAAAAAAGGGAAAAATCACAAAGATAACAATAAGAAAGATAAAAAAAAGGATTACCTTTTGACTTTAAAGACCAAAAGATGGATAAAAGCCATTTTAATGTTTTTATTTGCTGTTGTTTTAGGGCTTTCTTTTTTGGAGAGGGCGGGTATTGCCGGTCAGTTTATTAATAGAATTATAAAAGTTTTAGTTGGAGACTCTAAAATCACCACTGCCACCATTATTTTTTCTTTGCTCTTTTCCGGATTTGTATTTTTAAAATCGCATAAAAAGATAAAATTTCTTGCTATTTTGCTGGCGGTGGTAACTTTAGTGGTGGGCATGTCAGGAATTTCTGCTAACCAAAATTTAAATCAAAATCAGATGGGAGCAATAGGATTTTTAGCTCAAAACTTAGCAAAGTTTTTTGGACTTTTGGTAGCTAACATTATATTTGGGGCAATAATGCTTATCAGTGCAGTTATCTTTTTAGAATTAATTTGGCAAGCCTATCCTAAAGACGAAAAGAAGTCAGTTGCTGAGCTTGCTGCCAAAACTTCAGATGCTCCTACCTTTAAAATAAGTGGCGTGGAGTCGGAAAATTTGAAAACCAGCCCTCCTAAAATATCTTTGTTTAAGAAAGGCGACGTTTTTAGAAATCAAAAACCGGCAGTAGTTCCCATTTTTGCTAAATTTAGCAAAGGAAAATATTCTCTGCCTCCGATTGATTTGCTCAGTAAAGATGAAACAGTGCCCACTCCCGGAAATATAAAAGAAAACTCCTTAATTATGAAAAAAACTCTGGAAAATTTTGGGATTCCCGTTGAAATGACTGAAGTCAATATCGGTCCTTCAGTAACTCAATACGCTTTTAAACCGGCTGAAGGGGTCAAACTTTCTAAAATCACCACTTTATCAAACAATCTGGCGCTGGCTTTAGCTGCTCATCCCATTAGGATTGAAGCTCCAATTCCAGGAAAATCTTTAGTTGGGGTTGAAGTGCCAAATAAAGTAAGGGCAACCGTGGTTTTAAGAAACTTAATTTCTCACCAGGGTTATCAGAACGGCCGGGATGTTTTGCCAGTTGCCTTGGGAAGAGATGTTTCTGGTGCCCCGGCCTATACTGATTTAGTAGAAATGCCTCATATGTTAGTGGCCGGAGCCACTGGCACAGGCAAGACCATATTTTTAAACTCTTTGATTTTAAGTCTTTTGTACAAACACACCCCGGAAACATTAAGATTAATTATGGTTGACCCAAAGCGGGTGGAATTCCAAAATTATAACACCCTGCCCCATTTGCTGTGTCCGGTAATCTATGACGCCCCAAAAACCATGAATGCCCTGCAGTGGCTGACCAAAGAGATGGAAAGGCGCTTTGAAGTTTTTTCTGAAATTCCCACCAGAAATATAAGAACCTACAATCAAGACAAATCAGTTGTTAATTCTAATTCGCAGCTTCCTTATATTGTATTAATGATTGATGAATTGGCTGATTTAATGGCAGCCAAAGGCAGGGAATTAGAAACAGGAATAGTAAGATTGGCCCAGATGGCAAGAGCCACCGGAATCCATTTGGTGCTGGCAACCCAGCGACCGTCAGTAGAAGTTATTACCGGTTTAATTAAAGCTAATATTACCTCCAGAATTACCTTTCAGGTTGCTTCACAGGTTGACTCAAGGACCGTTTTGGATTCTGCCGGAGCGGAAAAACTGTTGGGGTCTGGAGATATGCTTTTTCTTTCATCAAAAAGCTCTAAAGTTACCAGAATCCAGGGTCCTTATATTCCAGAAAAAGAAGTTAAAAAAGTAACTGATTGGATTGCAGAGCATGCTAAATTAATTAAAGAACCCCATCATGCTCTTTTGCAAAGCTTGCAGGAAACTCTAACCCAAGATAAAATAGACGAAAAATTAGGAGAGGTGTTTTTTAGCGAAGATGACCCTTTATTTGAAGATGTAAAGCGCATAGTTCTGGAGACCCAAAAGGCATCGGCTTCTTTCCTGCAGAGGCGACTGAGAATTGGATATTCAAGAGCCGCCAGGTTAATTGATATGTTGGAAGAAAAGGGCATTGTGGGACCTGCTGACGGGGCCAAACCCAGGGAAGTTTATGGGTCAACTCCAGAAGCAAAATTAGCCGACACCAAGAACGAGGAACTGGAAAATTCTAATAATTCAGGAAATTATGAAGAATGGCAAAAAGTTTGAGCGAGCATAAACGAACGAAAACCCCGCACTAAATTTTGAAAAAATTTCAGTGCTCTGGTAATTTGAGTGTGAATAAAGTAAATTGAATACCAAGCACAGAAATGATAAATCATTTTGTGCTCGGTGTCATTTTTTTCAAAAATGCCAAAACAAAAAAAAGACAATCCGCCAACTGGCGGAAAAAAACAAGATAAGGCTTTGGAATCAGCTGTCAACGAAATAAAAGAAAGGTTTGGCGAGGGGGCCATCATGAAAATGAACGAAATAAGGGCTGTTAATGTGGACGTTATACCAACAGGATCAATTGCCATGGATCAGGCGTTAGGTGTTGGCGGAATGCCAAGGGGCAGGATAGTTGAAATTTATGGAGCTGAGTCTTCGGGCAAAACAACATTGTCTCTGCACGTTTTGGCAGAATCCCAAAAAAAAGGAGGGGTATGCGCTTTTATTGATGCAGAGCATGCAATGGATCCAGATTACGCAAAGAGAATCGGGGTGAATACAGATGACCTTTTGATTTCCCAGCCGGATTCAGGAGAACAGGCATTGCAGATTGTGGAAACACTGGTTAAAACTGGAAACGTTGATGTAATTGTGGTTGATTCTGTTGCCGCTTTGACTCCGAGAGTGGAAATTGAAGGTGAAATTGGAGACCAGCATATGGGCCTTCAGGCCCGTATGATGAGCCAAGCCTGCAGAAAGCTTTCAAGTATTACTGCCAAAACCAATACTATGATTATATTTTTAAACCAGACAAGAATGAAAATCGGAATGGTTTTTGGTAATCCTGAAACCACTCCCGGGGGATTGGCTTTGAAGTTTTATGCTTCCGTTAGAGTTAATTTGGCTAGGACCGCTCAGATAAAATCTGGTGACGAAATTATCGGAAACAGAGTAAAAGCCAAAATTGTAAAAAATAAAGTAGCCGCTCCGTTCAGAGTTGCTGAATTTGATATTTATTACAATGAGGGAATTTCAAAGTCTGGAGATGCCCTGAGAGCCGGATTGGCCTCCGGGGCCATAAAGCAATCGGGGAGCTTCTTTACATTTGAAGGAGAAAAAATCGGCCAGGGTACTGAAGCGGCAAAAACTTATCTGAAAGAACATCCGTCTGCCATGGAAAAAATAAAAAAATTATCTTTTCAACAAGTATAATATAATTATTAATAAAATTAAATAATAGAGTGTATTAAATAAAATCCTATATTGCCTTCGTCGTTCGGGCATGTCCAAACTGCGGTTTGCCCATGCCCTTCACTATCCTAGGCAATAAAAATTATGCCAGAAAAAGAGCCACGATTTGAAACAAAAGAACATGATGAGGAATTAGAAAAAGTCACAAGTTTTAAGGCATTAAAAGATCTTTTGCAAGAGCGAGGGGAAACCGACACAGCTGATCAAGTTATTTATTGGCAGTCAGGATTTGAGCACATCGGAGCAGATAACTTAGATTTTGTTTCAAAGGGCGTAGAAAGTTATTTTTCGCCAGAAATGGCCGACAAAATGAAACAACTATTGAATGAGCGCGCAGCAGAACTAAAAAAGCAGGGCAAGGAGATTCGAGAAGAATTAAATAATGCACAAGGCAAGGGCGAAAAAAAAGAATTATCATAAAAAATAAATCAAAACAGCCCCAGAGGGCTGTTTTGATTTGTAGATTTATAATTTTTTAATTTATCTTGGCATATACGGCATCATACCCATTTGGCGAGCGCGCTTTATTGCCGTGGCAATTTTTCTCTGATGGTGGCTGCAAAGACCAGTTTTTTTTCGAGACTTTATTTTATAAAATCCGGAAACAAAACGGTATAACAATTCCGTGTTTTTATAATCTACATCGTTAATATTTTTTTGGCAAAAATAACAGCTCATGAAAAATTAAAGATTAAAGATAAAATATTAAAAACACAAATTAAAAATAAAAAATTCCTTTTTGATATTTAATCTGTATTTTTGCTTTTTACTATTTGATTTTTAATTTAGAAAGGGATGTCCTTTATATCAATTTCTTCGTCTGGTTTTGGCTTGCCCTGATCAGAATTGAAGGGCTCTTCATTACTTACAAAGTTTGCCGGCGGCGTGTTTTCCTCAATGATTGGGATATCTTTATCCTCCGAAGCTTTAGCGAAGGAGGATCCTGGTTTATTATATCCACTGCCTCCGCTTGCCCCCTTAGGTCCCAGCTGTAGCGTCTCGGCAATTATTTCAGTTCTATACTGTTTGATACCAGAAGTATTTTGCCAATTTCTGGTTTTTATCCTGCCTTCAATGAGAACTAAGGAACCCTTGTTTAAATACCTTGAAGCAATATCAGCCAGTTTACCAAAACAAACTATGTTGTGGAATTCGGCATCCTGCTTTTTTTGTCCGGCAGCATCAGTATAGAATCGGTTAGTGGCTAACCCAAAAGAAGCGACCTGTTGGCCAGAGGGCATTGTCCTTAACTCTGGGTCGCGGGTAACGTTTCCTAAAACGAAAGCTTTATTTAAGTTCACGATTTTAGCGTCTAGCGCATAGCTTTTAGCGTTTAGTAAATAACTATACCCTAAACGCTATACCTAAAGACCTATTCGTTGAGTAGCTCGTCTATTTTTTTATCAAGGTCGACCACCTTAAGAGGCGCCGCTGTTTTTTCTATATTTTCATAAGCACCAACCCTTTGGGCAGTTAGCTTTTTACCTATAAATAGTGGCCTTCTGACCCTACCTTTTTTTAAATTTTTGACCAGTTTTTTTACTATAATAAAGTGACGCAGAATATTCTTTTCCTTCTCTAAATAGTCTCTTAGTTCTTTTATTTTACCTTCTTGGATTTGGAACTCCAAAATGAAAAAGTAAGCAGAACTCTGTTTTTTAATTGGGTAAGCCAAAGTCTTAATTGCAGTTTTTTCCGATTTCAAAATCACTCCTTCTTTGTTTTGTATCAAAGATTCAACTTCTTTAGCTGTTGTATTAGCTTGGTCTAAGGTCAAACTTGGCGAAATGATACCTGTTAGCTCGTAAGTTTTCATATTAATATATTATCATATGATTATTGAAAATTCAACTTCGACGTGAGATAATTCATAAATCATAAATCAAATGATAAAGTCATCTATTTTTAAATCTTACGATATAAGGGGAATTTATCCAGAGCAATTAAATGAAGAGTCTGCCTTTGCAATAGGTAGAGCTTTTGTAAAATACACAGGTGCTAAAAGGGTAGCGGCTGGTTATGATGCGCGCTTATCTTCGCCTCAACTATTTAAAGCTCTTACAGATGGAATAGTTTCGCAGGGCGCCGATTTGTTTAACATAGGACAAACTCCCACAGAAGGATTGTATTTTGCCGTGGGAAATTATGATTTTGATGCAGGAATTACTGTTACAGCCAGCCATAACCCAAAAGAATACAATGGGTTTAAGATGGTTAGAAAAAGAGAAAACTTTGTTGAAATAATTTCAGGTAAGGATTTGCTTCCCATCGTTGAACAATCATCTTTTGATAAGTCTTCTATTAAGAGGGGTAATATTTTTCAAAAGGATATATGGAATGACTATATTAAACACGTTCTTTCTTTTGTTGATTTAAGTAAGGTGAAAAAGTTTAAAATAGTTGTTGATGCTTCAAACGGAGTAGTGGGAAATGTGATTTCAAAAATTAAAAATAAGTTGCCAGTAGAAATTACTGAATTAAACTTTGAGCCAGATGGAAACTTTCCAAACCACTCACCAAATCCTTTAGAGGAAGGATCATCAGACCAAATTTCAACTGAGATTAAAAAGCAGAAAGCTGATTTTGGGTTAATCTTTGATGGCGATGCGGATAGAGTTTATTTAATTACGGAAGTTGGCGATTTTGTGAAGGCAGACATTACCTTAATACTTTTGGCAAAATATTTTTTAAAGAAAAACCCTGGTGCATATATTGCCCATCATGTAACTTGTTCAAAAGCAGTGTTGGAATTCGTTAAAAAGTGGGGAGGTAATCCTATTAGAACAAAAGTTGGTTTTATAAATATTCAGCAGGGTTTAATAAAAAACAAGGGAGTAATGGGCGGAGAATTATCTGGTCATTATGCTTTTCAGGACAATTTTTATTCTGATTCTGGGATGATAGCTTTTTTAATTTTACTGCAAATAATTTCTGAAGACGGCAGAAAAGTTTCTGAAATAATTAAAGAAATTTCTCCATATGTAAAAGACCCAGAAGTTAATTTTGAGGTTGAAAATAAAGAAGAAATAATGGAAAAAATAAAAGAAAAATATTCTGACGGTAAGCAGGATTTTTTGGACGGCGTCACTGTTGAATACAAAGATTGGTGGTTCAACGTGCGTCCCTCAAATACAGAGCCACTGCTTCGGTTAACCATTGAAGCCAATACAAGGGAACTATTGGAGCAAAAGAAAAAAGAGTTATCAGAATTTATCCAAAAATGAAAACAATAACTAAAAAAACAGCCTTCAAAGCTGTCTTTTTTTACCTAACAAGCTAATCAGCTAAAAAGCTAATAAGCTAACTGAGACCCATTTTCCCCCTTACATCCTGCATAATTTCTTGGGCAATTGATTGGGCGCGGATTTGGCCCTGCCTTAAGATTTCCTGCACATATACCTCTCTTGTTAAGAGCTCTTTTTGTTTTCTGCGGAATGGCTCTAAGTAATCTACGGTAATTTTTGATAAGGACTTTTTGAATTCTGAATAACTTTTTTTCTTAAATTGATTTTCAATTTCTGGAATGGGTTTTTTGGTTAATAAGCTATAAATTGTCAAAAGATTTGAGATACCCGGTTTTTTTGTAATATTGTATCTTATATCTTTACCCGAATCAGTTTTAGCCGATATTATCTTCTTTTGTATTTGTTCTGGATTGTCAAATAGTGAAATGTAGCTTTTGGGCTCATCTGATTTAGACATTTTCTTTTTAGGATTGACTAAACTCATTATTTTGGCGCCTTCTTTAGGTATTAAAGCTTTGGGCTCTGAAAAAGTTTTTTGGAATTTTTGATTGAATCTTCTGGCAATAGTTCTTGCCAACTCTACATGTTGCTCTTGATCTTTACCAACGGGAACGGCCTCGGCTTTGTAAAGTAGAATATCAGCTGCCATTAAGACAGGATAATTAAAAAGTCCGGAGTTCACATAATCTTTATGTTCTTTGCTTTTTTCTTTGAACTGGGTCATTCTATTCAACTCTCCCATGGGTGTTATTGTTGAAAGTAGCCAAGCCAGTTCTGCATGTTCTTTGACTTGAGATTGGACAAAAATAATTGATTTATCGGCGTCAATGCCAGCTGCCAAATAAATAATTAAGACATTTAAAATATCTTTTTGCAGTTGTTTTGGGTTATAGGGTGTGGTGATGGCGTGCAGGTCAACAATGGAAAAAACGCATTCATTCTTTTCTTGAAGTTCTATCCACTGTTTTATCGCCCCCAAATAATTTCCTATATGTATTTCATTTGTCGGTCTTATTCCGCTAAAGATTCTCATAAAATTTCATAACTAAACTTCTATTACCACAGGCAGTATCATGGGTCGCCTTGATGTTTTACTGTGCAAAAAGTCGCCGATTTTATTTCTTATTTCGTCTTTTACATAAACCCAATTTACCGCCCCTCCATGCCCTGCTGTTTTTTCAACAATGTCAATCACTTTTCTGCGTGTTTGTTTCAACAATTCCTTGGATTCCCTCAAGTAAACAAATCCTCGCGAAATTATGTCGGGAGAGCCCTTAACCTTTCCTGTTTGCCTGTCTATGGCAGCTACAATTACAAACATTCCATCCTGGGCCAGCATTTGCCTGTCTCTTAAAACAATTTCTCCTACATCTCCAACTCCCAAGCCATCAACAAAAATATAATTTGAGGGAGCTTTTTCTTTCAAAATCTCCCCTCCAAACTTGGTGAATTTTATTTGAGATCCGTTGTCAGGCACAAAGACTTTATTTTTCGGATATCCCATGCTGTATGCTATTCTGGCGCATTCTTTTAAGTGAAAATGGTTTCCATAGACCGGAATGAAATAATCAGGTTTTATTTCGCTTAATATTTGTTTTATGCCGTCTATGTTAGTGTGCCCTGAAGCATGAACATTCATAATATCGTTGTGGTACACATTATCAGAAAGGCG
>ERZ1292623.2691-Hain-H51-01um-R1-2691-length-15657-cov-6_pt1 | contig 15657 bp, 14 predicted proteins | sample MGYA00564398_ERZ1292623 | MGnify/ENA primary metagenome ERZ1292623 (study PRJEB36523, sample SAMEA6512633) | groundwater metagenome | collected 2019-01-07 | study: AquaDiva: Metagenomics assemblies of 32 groundwater samples | reverse complement strand
CGATTAATTTTTGGAGCGAGGGGCCAAAATCCGTCACCGGTAAGGCTGGTTGGCGCAAGATTGGATTTGGATACATTAAGATTTTCGGCATAGGGGTATTATACCCTAGAGTTTTTCCAGTTTTTTTTGCAATTTTTCCAGTTGTTCCCGGGCGGTGTCGTAGTTGGGTTTTAAATCAATGGCCTGGGTTAAAGTTTGTTCGGCGAGACCGGTTTGGCCAAGCTGGTTATAAATTAAACCCAGGTTGTAATACAGTTTGGCGTCGGTGGGGGCCAATTCAATGGCTTTAATGTTGGCGTCCAAGGCGCCGGTTTGGTATTGAGGGTTAATCAGGGAGAGAACAAGGAAGATTTTAATCCGGGATTTCCAGTAATTTAAATGGACAGGATTGGCTTGGAGGACTAAATCAGATTGGGCAATGGCAGCCTGGGCCAGCTGGGCTGACTGGGTGGCATTTTGATCTTTAATTAAATAAGCAAGTTTAGCGAGGCTTTCAGAGTATTCTGAGCGGAAAAGCGGTTCGCGCGGGGAAAGATTGACGGATTTTTCCAGATAGGTAAAGCCGGTTTGAACTTGATTTTGCTGAATTAGGTTGCGGCCGAGGGTAAAAAACCGGTCAGCCCGCCACATTTTGGCAATAAAAAATAAAAGATAAACGGAGATTAAAGCGGTTAAAATAATGAAGATTGATTGGGTATTATTGAGAAAATAATATTTTTTGACTAGGGGTTGGGGTTTAAGAGTGAGACTATAAGCAAAAGCGGGGAAGAGAAAAAATAATAAAGATACCGGGACAACGCTGAAACCGAAAAAATTGGTGATTAAGATGGAAACAAAACCCAGGCCCAGGCCGCTGGGGTGTTTGCTAAAAAAGATTAAAGCGGTAATGATAAACGCCAGATAAGTTGTCAGGCCGAAAGCGCCGGTGGTAGCGAGAAAGTTTAAAAATTCATTGTGGGCTTTGTTGTATAAAAAATCCCATTCCGAGAGAAGATTATGGTTGGCGGGGCGGAAGTTATAGTAAGAATAGGCAAAAGTTTCGACGCCGGAGCCGAAAAGCGGATAACGCCGCCAAACAGCAATGGCCCCTTGCCAGACAACGCGGCGGATAAGGATAGAAGACGAGCCGCCGAGCCGGCCTTGGCTTTCTTGGGCAACCAGGGTATTGAGGTCGCCAAGGGGGAGAGAGGTAATGAGCCGCTGGCGAAAATTATAAATTAAACTGATGGTTAAAATTAGGGCAAGAAGAAGAATTTTAAAATAACGTTTTTGGACTAGCCAAAAAATTCCGGCGAAAACAATAATAATGGCGGTGGCCAGCAGGCCTGATTGGCTGCGGGTAAAGAAAATGGCGAGTAAAAGCAAAGGGGAAAACCAGCCGGAAACAGGCAAAATTGCCAATAGCCAGGCGGCCAGCCAGTTAGGTTGGCCGAGGGTAGAAAAAACCCGGGACTTAACATCCTGGATCCAAACGGTTTCATCGATGCCGAAATGTTCTAAAACACCGTAACCGGCTACGACGACAGCGGTGATAACTATCACCCGAAGGTAATTTTCAATTTTCAATTTACAATTTACAAAAGCATAAAATAAAATTACGTAGCAGAGAGTGGAAGCCAGGCCGCCGTTAAAACGGGAGTAGTAGCCCCAGAAAGACGTGTGGCGGTCCAGGGAAAAAATGGTTGAGAGGATTTGAGATAAAAGGAATAATAATAAGGGGATATCAAAAGGGGTACGGATAAAAATTAACTTTTTTTGCAAAATCATTTTGCTGATCCAGGCAGCAGCAATAATGACGGTGAAAAAATAAACCGTCAGCATTTTGTTAAACTCAAACAGTTCGTAGTTGTAGGGAGTCAGGATGAGCGGGACAAGAGTAAAAAGAGCCAAAAAGGAAAAACTAATGATTTTATCCAGCCAGGTTTCCAGTTTCATACTTTGAGTATATCATGCTAGAATTTGGTATATGTTTGACCGGTTTTTTAGGATAATGAGCGATGATTTGGCGATAGATTTAGGCACGGCGAACACGATTATTATGGTGATGGGAAAAGGGGTGGTGGTAAGGGAGCCGACTTTTTTAGCCAGGCGGAAAAAAACTAAAGAGTTGTTAGCGGTGGGCAGCGAAGCCAAAAAAATGCTGGGCAAAAATCCGGACAGCATTGAAGTGATTCAGCCGCTTAAAGATGGCGTAATCGCGGATTTTGACGCGACCAAAGACATGCTGCAGCACTATTTTAAAGAGATTCACCAAAATGTGGGATTAATGCCCAAGTTTTCGCGGCCGAAAGTTTTAATCGGCATTCCGTCCGGGGTAACGGAAGTGGAAAAAAGAGCGGTGCAGGAGGCGGCGCTTTCAGCCGGGGCCAGGCAGGCGCTGCTGGTGGAAGAGCCGATGGCGGCGGCGATCGGCGCCGGATTATCCGTGGAGCGGCCGGATGGCCAGTTAATTGTGGATATTGGCGGCGGCACAACGGAAATCGCGGTAATTTCTTTGGGCGGGATTGTGATCAATAAATCCTTGCGGTTGGCAGGAGAGGAGATGAACGAGGCGATTATAAAATTTGTCCGGTTGAAACACGGTTTACTGCTCGGTGAAATTACGGCGGAAGAAGTAAAAATCAGTATTGGCAGCGCTTTGCCGTTTGAAAAAGAAAAAGTGTTTGTGGTCCGGGGCCGGGATATGGAAAAAGGCTTGCCGAGATCGCTGAAAATTAAAAGCGCGGAGGCAAGGGAGACGTTGGTGCCGGTGATCCAGGAAATCGTGGGAGCGGTTGCTGATACGATTGAAGAAACGCCGCCGGAATTGGTGGCGGATATTTTAAAACACGGGATTGTTTTGTGCGGCGGCGGAGCGAAATTGTTTGGGGTAGACAAGGTGATTAGCGAAGCGACCAAAATGCCGGTGTGGATCGCGGAAAATCCGGAAGATTCGGTGGTCAAAGGCTGTGCTAAATTATTAACGGATTTAAAATTATTGGATTCGGTGAGAGTAAAGCGCGGGTTAAGATGAAACAATGGTTAATATTGATCGGTTTGAGCGGTTTGCTTTGGTGGGCTGACGGCCAGGGCTATTTTAATAATTTAAAAAGCAAAATTTATCAAGCGAAATTAAAGCCGGCAGGCTTAGCAAGCGAAGATAAAAGCCAACTGGCGGCGGCTGAAGCGGAACTTATTAAAGTGAACCAGGAAAATAAAAATTTGAGGGAGCTTTTGGGAGTAAAATTACCGGCCAAGTGGCAGTTTATGCCGGCTAAAATTTTGCAATTGAAAAATGAGAGTTTAACGATTGATATTGGCAGTGAAGATGGGATTAAGGTTGGCCAAACAGTAATCGGGATTAAAAAAAACGAGGTGAATAATGGGATTGCGGTAGGGAGAATAAAAACCGTTCGAGCGTTTCAGGCAGAAGTCGAGTTGGTGACCAGTCCGGGCGCGGGCATCAAAGTAAAATTGGAAAATGGGGCGGAAGGAGTGGCCAGAAGCGAACAGGATCGATGGCAGGTGGCAGAAGTGCTGCAAAAATTTACTTTAATACCGGGCCAGTTGATGGTAACGGCCGGGGGCGATGGCCGGCCGGCCGGTTTGGCTTTAGGCAGGGTAGGAGAAGTGTTTAAAGAAGATGAAGCGGTTTATCAAAAAGCCGGGGTGGAAAAATTAATCGAGATTGAAACTTTAAGCCAGGTGTTTGTAATCAGCGAGTAAAATTAAAAATTAATTCCATGCCTTGCTGGTGGCGATGGCGCAGATAATTAACGCGATCTTTTAAAGTCGGAATTCGTTCAATTTCCAATTGAAAAATTGAAACATCGGAATCGGGGTAGGCTTGTTGAATTGCCGGTAAAGATGAAGGGACGATTAAAATCGGAAAGGCTAAATAAAGCAAGAGCAGGGTTAAAATAAAAACCGTGGAGCGCCAAATTATTCGAGCGGACATAGTGATAATATAGCGGATATGTTAAGCTTTGGCTAGATGATAATCGCGTTTATTTTAGGTTTGTTAATTGATTTATTTTTAGGCAACCGGGTGGGAACAACCAGGTTGGTTTTGATAATTATTTGGGGTTTAGCGCTATGGTTAAAACAAAGGTTTATTTTATATTATTAGCGGTAACTGTTTTATTAATTGGCCGTTTGGCCACACTGCAAATTTTTGAGTGGCGTTATTACCGGCAAATTGCCGATGAAAACCGGATTAAATTGGAGAAAATTAAGGCTGACCGGGGAATTTTTTATGATCGGTTTGGAGAAATTTTAGTCCGCAATACTCCCAACGGCCGGGAGTATGTTTACGCTGAGGCAATGAGCCAGCTTTTGGGTTATACGGGGGAAGTCAGCGAGACGGAATTAGAGCGGTGGCAGCTTCATGATATCGTGGGCAAGATGGGCCTGGAACAGCAATATGATGAGCGGTTGCGGGGCAAAGACGGCAGTGAACTGTTTGAAAAAGATACTTTAGGCCAAAAAATCCGGGAGATCGGCCGCCAGGAGCCGCAAAGCGGCGAAAATTTAACTTTAACTATAGATAGCGGTTTGCAAAGAGAAGCGTATAAAATATTAAAACAGCGCAGGGGGGCGGTGGTGGCGAACGATCCGAGTACCGGCGAAATTTTGGCGTTGGTGAGCAGTCCGGGGTTTAAGCCGGACCAGTTGGAGAAATATTTAAACGATGAAAATTTACCGTTATTTAACCGGGCGATTAGCGGCGAATACCCTCCGGGATCGGTATTTAAAATTATTACGGCGGCTGCGGCACTGGAGGAGGGCAGGGTTAGCGAGCAGACTTTAATTGAAGATACCGGGGTAATTAAGGTGGGAGATTACAGTTACAGCAACTGGTATTTTACCCAATACGGCCGCAAGGAGGGAAAGATAAATTTAACGCGGGCACTGGCGCGCAGTAATGATATATTTTTTTACCGGTTAGGCGAGGAGCTGGGAATGGGATTACTGGCGGATTGGGCGAAGTATTTCGGGGTTGGGGCCAAAACCAAGATTGATTTGCCGGGGGAAAGCAGCGGTTTAATGCCGGACCCGGCGTGGAAGAAAAATTATTACGGCGAAAGTTGGTATTTGGGAGATACGTACATTGCGGCGATCGGCCAGGGAAATGTGTTAATGACGCCGCTGCAAGTTAATCAAATGACCGGCATTATTGCCAACAAGGGAAAAAATTGCCGGCCGCATCTGGTCAAACCCGAAATCCTAAATCCTAAATCCGAAACAGAATGGTGTCAGAAATTAGATATTCAAGAGAGTACGATTAAGCTAATTAAAGAGGGCATGAAACAGGTGGCGGAGACCGGCGGGACGGCCTGGCCGTTTTTTGATTTTATGGTCAAGGGTCAAAAAGTCAGCGTGGCGGGAAAAACAGGCACCGCGGAATTTGGTTCCGACTTAAAGTCAGCACAAGCTAAGACGCACGCGTGGTTTACCGGTTTTGTACCCGCGGAAGAGCCAAAGATTGTAGTGACAGTGTTGTTGGAAGCAGCCGGGGAAGGATCATACCAAGCGGCGCCGGTGGCGAAAGAGCTATTACAATATTGGCTGGAAAGGCAGTAATATCTTAATCTTTACAACGGCCGCAGTGAAGATTAATATTAGTATATAGATGAAACAAGAAACTAAAAAAGAAATCGAGATAATCAGCGGCGGGATAATAACCACTGCGGTTGATTTAATTTTGTTTGCGGCTTCTTTGGGATTGAATCTTTACGTGGCCAGTTTTAAAGGAAAAAATCCGCTAAAAGTTTTACAGGATTCATTTAAACTGACTGAAAAACTCAAGCAAAGATTGTTGGTTTCATCCAGTTATTATGCCAAGAGCAAGGGTTTGTTGGTAAGACAGGCACATAGTTTGGTTTTGACCCAAAAAGGCCACGATTATATAAAACAATTGTTGCCTCAGTACCAGAAGAACAGACGATGGCCGGGAAGATTTTATTTGATTACCTACGATATTAATGAAAAAAAACGCTACCAGCGCGATTTATTAAGAAAATGGTTATGGGTGCAAGGGGCGCGGATGATCCAAGAGAGCGTTTGGATCTGCGCTTACGATTTAACTCAGGCGATTAATGATTCTAAGATTGTGGAAAAAAACAGCGGTTTAGTGCTGGTGTCTTTTTTAGAAAAAGGCATGGGGGTAGGCAGGGAAACAATCATGGATCTGGTGGGAAGGCTGTATGAAAAGGATTTAAAAAAAGTGAATCGAAGATATGGGGAATTCATTAAGTTGGCAGGAAGAAATAATAATTTTGCAAAAGAGCAAAAGTTTTTGTTAAAAATGCAGTATTTATCAATATTAAAGGATGATCCGCAGCTGCCTAAAAGTTTAGTCTTATCAAATTGGCAGGGAGACAAGGCTTATCAGTTATATGAGAAACTTTAACACGACCGCGGAATAAATTATGATTAACGACGAAAAAAAGTATTGGGTAGGATTATCCTGGTTTAGGGGTTTGGGGTGGAAAAAACTGGAATTTTTAATTAAGCATTTTGGAACTGTGAAAAAAATTTGGCTGGCAGGACCGAAGCTGAATCCCAGATGGCAAAATAATCAGGATTTGGACCAGGAAATGGAAAATCTGGAGAAATATTTAATTAAAGTGATTACGATTCAGGATGAAGTTTATCCAAGTTTATTAAAACAAATCAGTTCGCCGCCGATTTTATTGTATGTGAAGGGTAAAGCGGAAATTTTAAACCAGCCGGGTTTGGCCGTGGTGGGTACCAGGCGGGCGAGCGAGTATGGCCGGAAAGCGGTAAATAAGCTAGTGCCGAGCTTGAGTAAAAAATTAGTAATTGTTTCGGGTTTGGCAAGGGGCATAGATACATTGGCGCATTGGCAGTGTTTGCGATCAGGCGGAAAAACAGTGGCAGTTTTAGGCGGGAGTTTGGATAAAATTTACCCACGCGAGAATCAATTATTGGCGCAAGAAATTATTGGAAACGGCGGAGCGTTAATTTCAGAAAAACCGTTAAATTCAACCTTAGTGCCGGCGGATTTTCCATTGCGAAATCGGATTATTGCCGGATTGTCTTTGGGAACATTGGTGATTGAAGGCGGCCAAAAATCCGGGACGAAAATTACGGCCGGGATGGCGGCGGATTATGGGCGGGAAGTGTTTTGCGTGCCGGGGCCGATTGACAGTGATTTGTCTGTTGGCCCGGCGGAATTAATCCAGCAAGGGGCGAAGCTGGTGACGAAAGTTGAAGATATTTTCAGTGAGTTGCGGTTTTAACATGTTATAATAGTTTGTATGAAAATAACTATGAAACAGATGCAGGCTTTAAACCGGTTAGCCAAGAAATTGCGACTCAAACTGGTAATTTTGTATGGATCAAAAGTAGGCGGGAAAATCAATCAGGAATCAGATTTGGACTTAGGGGTTTTAGCCGAGGATAAACCGGATTATCAGTTATTTAAGCGGCTTTTTGGAGCAATCAGCGAGATTTTTAAGGGGGAAATGGTGGACTTGAGATTTTTAAATGAGGCTGACCCGTTATTTTTAATGCAGGTGATGAAAAATGGCCGATTGGTTTTTGGTGAAGAGCAGGATTTTAACGAGTTAAAGATTCAGGCTAATCGTCGTTATATTGACGATGGCCGGAAATACTTTCCTTATCAAAATCAGTTGTTGCAGCAGCAGCAGAATTATTTAAACCGGATGGCGATATGATTGACAAAAATTTAGTGAAAAAGAAAGTGGCGGCAATCCAGGCGGATTTAACAGAGTTAATTAAATTTAAAGATTATTCAATCGAGAAAATAGTCAGTAATTATCGTTATCATAAAGTGGTGGAGCGGATCGTTGAAGTGGTGGTGAATGAGGCGATTGATATTAACCAGCATATTATTGTTAATAGCGGTTATAAAGAGCTTCCATTTGATTTTCGGGAAAGTTTTTTATTGTTGGTTAAGGTAAAAGTTTATCCGCAAAATTTTGCTAAATTAATCAGCAATTCGGTGGGACTTAGAAATATTTTGGTGCACCAATACCGGAAACTGGATGAACAGATTTTTTTCGCTTCAATTAAAGATTGTCTGCGCCAGTATCCCAAATACTGCGGATATATATTAAAGTTTATCGGTTAGTCCGTAAATTTAAACGTGGAGAGGATTTGCCTTTGATTTGACAAGTGTGTTAACGTTTAAAAATGAAATTGATTGTGGTGGAATCGCCGACCAAAGCCAGAACGTTGACTAAATTTTTAGGCAGTGATTATAAAATTGAAGCCTCAATGGGGCACGTGCGGGATTTGCCAAAGAGTAAAATCGGGGTGGATGTGGAACATAATTTTGAACCGGAGTATGAGGTGGTTAAGGGGAAACAGGCGATAATTACTAAGTTAAAACAGCTGGCAAAACAAAGTAATGAAGTAATTTTGGCGACCGACCCTGACCGGGAAGGCGAAGCAATAGCGTGGCATATACAATCATTATTACCAAAGGCTAAATTTACCAGAATTACCTTTCACGAAATTACTAAAGAGGCGATTAATGAGGCATTAAAACATCCGGGTGAAGTGGATTTAAAACTGGTGAATGCGCAACAAGCGCGGAGAGTGCTGGATCGGTTGGTGGGTTATAACTTATCTCCGGTGCTGTGGCGGAAAGTGCGGCGGGGGCTTTCGGCCGGTAGGGTGCAAAGCGTGGCGGTGCGGTTGATTGTGGAGCGGGAAGCGGAAATCGCGGCGTTCAAGCCAACTGAATTTTGGGAAATAACGGTTGAAGTAAAAAAAGACAAAGATAATTTTAAAGTTAAAACCAACAAGTTGGATCCGGCGGATTCGGCAGAAATTTGCGAAGCTTTAAAAACTGCCAAATATGAAGTGGGGGAAATTAAAACCAGGTTAATTCACCCGACGCCATTGCCACCGTTAATGACGTCAACGATGCAGAGGACAGCGGGTAATCGGTTTGGCTGGAGTGCGAAAAAAACCATGCGGGAAGCACAGCAGTTGTACGAGCAAGGTTTAATTACTTATCATCGAACTGATAGTTTGAATTTAAATATTGAAGCGATTAATCAAGCCAGAAGTTTAATTAGTAAAAAATTCGGACCGGAATATGTGCCGGAAAAACCGAATTTTTATAAAACTAAAGCTAAAACCAGCCAGGAAGCCCATGAAGCCATCAGGCCGACGAATGTTAATCAGGAGATAGTAGAGGTGGGGCAGGGAGCGGATAAACTTTACCGGTTGATTTGGGAACGGATGGTAATGAGCCAGATGAAAGCGGCCGAAGTGGAAAAAACTACGGTGTGGGTGCTGGCGAAAAATAATGACAAGGAATATAAATTGTCGACGCAAGGCGAACGGGTAGTGTTTCCTGGTTGGATGGCAGCCGGGAAGAAATTGCCGATTGATATCCAATTACCAAAATTACAAACAGGAGATATGCTTGAATTGGTGGAAGTAATGCCGGAACAAAAGTTTACCCAGCCGCCGGCCAGATTTACAGAATCGGCTTTAATTAAGGTTTTGGAAGAAAAAGGCATTGGCAGGCCGTCAACTTTTGCCCCGATTATTTCGACAATCCAGGACCGTAATTACGTGGAGAAAAAAGAACAGAAATTGTGGCCGACGGTGATCGGCGAAGCGGTAACGAAATTTTTGTTAAAATACTTTGCCACGATTATGGATTATGAATTTACGGCCGGAATGGAGGAAAATTTGGACAAAGTGGAAACCGGCGAGATTAGTTGGCAAAATTTACTCAAAAACTTCTATAAAGATTTTGAGAGCAAGCTAATGGAAGTGAAAGAAAAAGCCGAAAGAGTGGTGATAGAGACGGAAAAGACCGGAGAGAAGTGTCCGGAGTGCAAAGATGGCGATGTAGTTATTAGAACCGGCAGATTTGGTAAATTTTTAAGCTGTTCTAAGTTTCCGGAGTGCAAATACACGAAAAATTATAAAGAAGTGTTAAAAGACTTCAAGTGTCCGGATTGCGGCAGTGAAGTGGTGATTAAAAAGACTAAGCGGGGCAAGCAGTTTTACGGCTGCGGAAATTATCCCAAGTGCAAGTGGGCGAGCTGGAATAAACCGAAAAGCCTGCGAGGAGAGTCCTCGTAGGCATAGTTTGATATAGTTCAGGTAGAGTACCTGAAGTCACTCCTTGAGTAAATTGGCCATTGATTTTTCCAGAGAGAGAGAGTATTATCCGGTTGAATATGTCAACGTTTCAAGAATCTTGCCCTTTATATTTGACCGATAAAGTGATCACTTTTACCATAGAAGATGGTAGAGAGCCAGTTGTGACACAAGGCTGTATTTGCGGAGGTACTGACCAGGAGAGAGCATTGCGGTTAGCAGCCGGTACGGCCACAGCCGCTAATTTAGGTAAAGCACTTGGAGATTCAATGCTTCCAGAAAAAAAAGAAGAAAAACCGGGACAACCGGTTGAATATACAGCCTTTGAAGTAAAAGGTGCACATAGTTCCGTGATTATTAAGGTTGGCGAATAATAGACCTTACAAGGATAATCCCTGCAGGCCTAGTTTGATATAGTAATTGCTGGTTGTGGGGAAAGAGAATTTTTGGCAAAGTAGTAAGACTATGGTAACCGGTCAATTTCAAGTCAAAAAAAGAAGCGGCGAGTTGCAGTTGTATCAGGAAGAGAAAGTGAGCCATTCGATTTTCCGGGCCCAGCAGAATATAAATCAGGAAAATAAAGCGCAGGCGGAAGAAATTGGCAAGCTGGTGGTGAAAGAATTAAAATTAAGATTGGAAAAAGAAAAAATTCTTGGTTCAGATGAGATCGGCGACGTAGTGGAGCGGATCTTGATCGACGAAAAATTGTACGATATTGCCCGGGCGTTTATTATTGCTAGGGAAAGACAGCGCCAGGAAGCCAAAGCCGAACAGGGTCTGGGCGTGGTGGATGATATTGGTTTGCCATACAACTCGATTGTGGTCATTAGGAATAAATATTTAAAAAAAGACGAACAGGGCCGGCCGAGCGAAACACCCAAACAAATGTTTCACCGGGTGGCGAGAGCTTTGGCAAAAGCGGAAACAAATCAGGCGAAAAGAGAGTGGTGGCTGAAACAATTTTTTACGGTGATGAGCGAGTTGCGGTTTTTGCCGGGCGGTAGGACTTTGGCCAATGCCGGAACGGTCAATAACCAGCTGGCGAATTGCTTTGTGATGCCGATGCCGGATTCAGTGGAAGGAATTTTTGACGCGGTCAAGGAATCGTCGATTTTAAAGAAAAACGGCGGCGGGGTGGGATTTACTTTTTCCCACATCCGGCCGAAAGGCGATGTGGTGGCGACGACAACCGGCCGGGCCGCCGGGCCGGTGGCGTTTATGAAAATTGTCAATGAAGCGTCAGAAATTTTACAACAGGCAGGGGGGAGAAGATCCGGTAATATGGTAGTGCTACACGTGACTCACCCGGATATTTTTGAGTTTATTACCTGCAAAGAAGACGAAGGAGTATTACCGCACATTAATTTTTCAATTGGCGCCACCGATAAATTTATGCAGGCGGTGAAAAAAGATAAAAACTGGGATTTGATCAATCCGCGTAATGGCCAAGTGGTGAACACCGTGGCGGCGCGGTCGATTTTTGAACTAGGGATGACTTATGCATGGCGAAACGGCGATCCGGGGATGATATTTTTGGACAGGATCAATCAAGATAATCCGACCCCGCAGGTAGGAGTACTTGAAGCAGTGAATTTATGCGGGGAACAGCCATTACTCGCTTACGAGGCCTGCAATTTAGGAAGCGTGAATTTAGCCGTGCATGTGGAAGGTAAGGAAGTGAATTGGAAAAAATTAACAGAAACAGTGCAGATTGCGGTGCGGCTTTTGGATAATGTGGTGACGGTGTGCCGATATCCACTTAAAAAAGTGGATGAGGTGGTTAAAAGCAACCGGAAAATCGGTTTGGGGGTGATGGGCTGGGCGGATATGCTGGTGAAATTAGAGATTGCTTATAATTCTAAAGATGCCTTAAAATTGGCCGAAAAAGTAATGCAATTTATCCAGTCAACGGCCAGGGAAACTTCAGTGAGTTTAGCCAAAGAAAAAGGTTCGTTTCCTAATTTTAAAGCTAGTTTGTGGGAGAAGAAGGGTTTTAAAAAGATGCGGAATGCAACGTTAACCACGATTGCGCCGACCGGGTCGATTTCCATGGCGGCGAATTGTTCTTACGGAATCGAGCCGTATTTTGCTTTAGCTTATTACAAGGAAGTGATGGGTGGGATAAAACTGCCGGAAATTAATGATAATTTGGTTAAAATTTTAAAAGAAACCGGAGTGGATTTGTCGACCGGTTTATTGGATGAAATTGCCCAAAATGGAACTTTGCACGGCGTTAAAATGATTCCGGAAAAAATCAGGCAGGTGTTTGTAACGGCGCATGAGTTGGTGGCCGAAGATCATATTAAAATGCAGGCAGCCTTTCAAAAATTCACGGATAACGCGGTCAGTAAAACGATTAATTTAAAGGCGGATAGCCGGGTGGAAGACGTGGTGAACGCGTTTATGATGGCGTGGGAAATGGGCTGTAAAGGTATGACGGTGTACCGGGACACTTCAAGGTCAACACAAGTACTGAATGTGGGGTACAACAAAAAAATTTCTAATTCCCAATTTCTAATTTCTAATAAAAAGAAAATGAAGGCAAAAGAAAATTGCCCGCAGTGCGGGGTAAAAATGCTTAAGGCCGAGGGGTGTGCTACTTGCCCGAGTTGCGCTTTTTCCGTTTGCAGTTTATAAACTTATTATGAGAACAAGCGGGAAGTTAATCGTTAGGTTCGGGCCGATGTGGTCGGATAAAACCAGCTGGTTGATCAGACAGTTTGGCCGAGGAGAAAATACTCTGGCGTTTAAACCGACTTTGGATACGCGCTACACTAAAAAAGCGGTCTTAAAAAGCCATACCGGCCGGGAGATAAGGGCTTATTTAATTGATGTTAAACAGCCGGAAAAGATTCTAAAGCTGGTGAAAAAATATAAAACGGTCAAGGTGATTTTGGATGAGATTAATTTTTTCAATGAAAAATTAGTGGAAGTTATCAAGGAACTGTTGGAGCAGTCAGTGGATGTTTATGCGGCCGGGTTGTTGCTGGATTCGGAACGTCGGCCGTTTGGGGCAACGCCGCAGCTTTTATCTTTGGCCGATGAAGTAGTGGAAAGTTTTGCAAGCTGCGATTACTTTGCCAAAGGAGAAAGGTGTCAGAAAAAAGCGAAATATACTTATGCCAAAATTAAAAAAGAAAAGCAGTTAGTGGTCGGGGCGGCGGATTTGTACGGCGCGGCGTGCGAAGACCATTATGATTTATTGCAGAATAAAGCCGGAAATTTATTCAGTTGGTATGAACGGGTGCATGGCAGTGTTTGGGGAAAATTGATCACCAATCACGCTGATTGGTTAAAAACGATTCAGTTGCCTTATGAGCGGCGGCCGTTGGACCGTAAAGCGCGGAAATTTCCCAGGATTGAGATCGGAGCTGACAGTATGCGGGTGGGAAAAACTACGGCAGTGAGCGTGATCAGTGAGGGGTTAAAAAAACTCAATTTACCGGTGACGGTATCTTTGGAAGATTGGCAGCATAATCCTTATTTAACTAAAAGTTATCGTGATCCATCCAAGGGCCTGTTGCAGTCGCAAAAATGGTTTGTGAAACGGAAGCACGACCAAATTTTAGCGGGCGACCAGCGGAAAATTATGATACAGGATGTGCATCCGGAAATGGATTTTGCTTATGCGTTTACCAATGCGCTGATGGATCGGTTATCAGTCAAACAGTTTAACAACTATTTAAAATTTTACCAAAGTTTAAAATGGCCCAAAGTTGCGGCACCGGATTTGCTGATTTATTTAACGGCCAGCGACGAGGTGTTAATTTCCCGGGCGAGAAAGTCAGCCAGGAAGTTTGAAAAAGTGCAAAGTAAATATTTTTTACTAATGAAAGCGGTCAACCGGGTGTGGGTGCTGGGGGCGGATTATATTAAGGTTTTAATGATCGATACGGACCGGTTTGATTTTTCCAAAAATGGGCAAGTGAAAAAGGCTTTAATTGAAAGAGTGGTTAAAGTGTTGCGTAAGCAGGGTTGGCAGTTATGATGATTGTTTTGGAGGGAATTGACGGGTCGGGCAAGGGAACGCAGGCGAGATTATTAAAGCCGGATTTTTGTTTGGCTTTCCCCCGCTATGATCATTTTTTTGGCCAGGTAATCAAATGGTTATTGCATTTACCCTGGGGGCAAAAAATTAACCCGTATTTATTGGCGTGGTTATTTGCGACTGATCGGTGGTTGGCAAAAGCGGAGATAAATAGTTGGTTGAAACAGGGGAAGACGGTGGTAATTGACCGTTACATCGGTTCCAGTCAGGCTCATCAGGGAGCCAAGTTGAGCGGTTCGGCGCGGAGTCAATTAATCAGTTGGATTGATTGGCTGGAGAATAAGATTTTTAAATTGCCGCAGGCGGATAAAGTGTTTTTTTTGGATTTACCGCCGGAAAAAACCAGCGATTTAATTGTGAAGCGAGGTAGGGAAAAGGATGCAGCAGAAAAAGATCTGGAGTATCAAAAAAAAACTTATGAGTTGTATCGCAAGTTGGCAAAAGCGCAAAAATGGATAATAATAAATTCCCTGGATAAAAAGGGGAAATTATTAATACCAAAGGAGATTCATGAGCGAATTAAACGAGCAATTGGTTAAAAAAGCGATTGAGGGAGCGAAAAATTCTTATTCGCCGTATTCAAAGTATGCGGTCGGGGCAGCGCTATTAACAGTTGGCGGGGAGATTTTCAGCAGCTGCAATGTGGAAGTGGCGTCTTACGGGTTAACCGATTGTGCGGAGTCATCTTTAATTTCTAAAGCCGTGAGTGAGGGAATGGTGAAAAAACACGGGCGGAAGTTTATTAAAGCGGTGGCAGTAGTGACGGCCGATGGCGGGATGCCGTGCGGCCGGTGCCGGCAAAGAATTCGGGAACACTGTGATGATTGTGAGATTATTTCTGGAAATTTAAAAGGAGAAATATTAAAAGTTACTTCTTTACAAGAATTGCTTCCGGATAGTTTTGGCCCGGAAAATTTAGGGGTGGATTAGCGATAAATGTCGATTTTACTGTCTTTGTTGATTACCAGCGTGCCAGACCCTAATAATTGATTTACGGCAATTTGGGAGGCTCCTGGTTCTAAAGGGGCTCCATTTGTTGATTGTTGTTGTCCAATTGCAATTTTGGCTTCAAAAGTACTGCTTTTAAAAATTGTTTTGGCGATGTTGGCGGCCCATTCGGGAATTGGCATATGATTAATTTTGGACTATACTATGGTTATGTCATTTAAGTCAAGTTCGGCGCAGAAACCAGAAGCAGGTGGGTTGCAGTATCACACCCGGTTAAAGGCTGGGGATATCCCGCCATATGTTTTAGTTCCCGGTGATCCGAAGCGGGTGGCGAAAATTGCTTCGTTGTGGGATAAAGCCGAGGAAGTGGCCGATTACCGGCAGTACCACACCATGAAAGGCGAGTATCAGGGAGCAAAATTGGCCTGCACTTCATCCGGGATTGGGGCGCCGGCGGTGGCGATTGCGTTTGATGAATTATTGCGGGTCGGGGTGCATACTTTTATCCGGGTTGGCACCTGCGGAAGTCTTCAGCCGGATATGCACATTGGCGATTTGGTAATTAC
>ERZ1292623.2689-Hain-H51-01um-R1-2689-length-15667-cov-5_pt1 | contig 15667 bp, 14 predicted proteins | sample MGYA00564398_ERZ1292623 | MGnify/ENA primary metagenome ERZ1292623 (study PRJEB36523, sample SAMEA6512633) | groundwater metagenome | collected 2019-01-07 | study: AquaDiva: Metagenomics assemblies of 32 groundwater samples | reverse complement strand
CAGGGCGTCGGGCAAGAAGCACGGGGACGACAACCGCGCGTTCCACGACGCGAACCGTCAGGTGTTCGGGCATTGACTCGAACAGAGCTGTTCGAGCTCGCGCGCTCGCACAGCTGGACTCCTGGAGATAAGGTGAGCGACGAGCTACGCACCGCGATTACCGATAAGATGGGTGTTCTTCCACGTCACCTTACGAAAGAACAGGCGCTCGAAGGACTGATCGAGGAACTGGAGTCTGTGGAGTGATCGAAATCATCCTTGTAGTCGGCTGGACAGGGACGATTGGTGCGTTTCTTTGGTACCTACGAGAGAAGGACTCCTCGCACCTTGCCGAGAAGAAGGACCTGCTGAATCGCATCATGGCGAAGGACTACGGCGCGTATCAAGCTTCAGAGGCAGCTGCGCTCCCGTATCCGGCTCGCGCGCAGCTCCTCACAGACGCTGATGAAGCGAAGTACGAGCGCGCACAGAAGGGGTGAGTAGATGCTCGATACGCTGAAAGGATTGTTTCGGGACTCGCCTCCTACTCCTGAGTCTCAGGCTACCGTCGAATACGATGATTTCGACGACCTGTACGAAACGGCACGCGAGGCCCGCCTCCCGCTTGAAAAGGTGTGGTTGGAGAATCTCGCGTTCTACATGGGAGAGCATTGGCTCGTCTGGAACCCGGAGACGCGCATCTTCGAGGTCGCAGATATCCCTGCTTGGCGCGTTCACTACACAGGGAATCTGATCAAGCCGAACATCCGTACGGAATACGCGAAGCTGATTCAGTCTCGTCCAACGGCACGCGTGAAGCCGATGAGCGACGAGCCGGATGATATCAAGCGAGCGCGGACGAACAATCAGTTCCTCGACTTCAACTGGAAGCCGAGTGGTTCTGAGGAAGCCAAGAACGAGTCGCTGCTGTGGGCGCTCATCATGGGTACTGGGCTTATGAAACGGTATTGGGACCCCGACGCGGGACCCGTATTGAGCGACCCGGAGCGTGGTATCAATATACCGCTCGGAGAGATTGCGGTCTACGCGCTCTCGCCGTTCGAGCTGTATCCCGAGCCGCTCGCCAAGACGATCAAAGAGTGCAACTACGTCTTCCACGTGAAGCTGCGGACGCAGCAGTACGTTCAGGACAAGTACGGTATCGAGGTTCCTGACGACGACTTTGGGAACAGTGACCATCTCGAAGGTCGCATTGCGCAGATTACCGACCAGGGCGTCGGCGCGAAGATGCGCGGGGTCATGGTTGCGGAAATGTGGCAGCGTCCAACGAAGAAGTACCCCCAGGGGCGCTTCATCGTCAAGGGCGGGGACAAGCTTCTCGAAGCACGCGAGAATCCAGGTCAGAAACCCTTGACGCAGGTCCCGTTCGTCCATTGGCAGCATATCCGCGTCCCTGGGCGCTTTTGGGGTTCTTCCGTTATCGACGATCTGAAGGACCCACAGCGCAACTACAACAAAACCCACTCTCAGATCATCGAGTCCCGCAACCTGGTGATGAAGCCGAAGGTCCTGGTCCCGATCGGATGCCTTCCCGCCGGAAAGCAGATCAGCTCTGCGCCGGGAGAAGTGATCGACTACACCCCGATCAACGGGCAGAAGCCTGAGATCATGCTGGGGGCGAACGTCCCGGAGTCCGTGTGGCGGGACCTAGAACAATCGACGAAGGAAATCCGTGAGATCAGCGGTATCCACGAGGTCACGAATGCGGACGTTCCGGGCCAGGTTCGCGCCTACCGCGCCATCGCCGCGCTTCAGGAACAGGACGACGCGCGGATGGTTCCGGCGGCGATGTCCTTCGAGACTGCGATTGCGGACCTGGAAGGGGGGAAGCTCGCGCTCGCGCGGCAGTACTACGACGAGCCGCGCGTGCTCCGCGTCATGGGCGAAGGGAATCGGACAGAAGTCACGGACTTCATGAAGGATGATGTCCTGGTCGATGCGGATATCCAGGTAGACGCAGGCTCCTCAATGCCGATGACGAAGTCTGCGAAGCTGGCGATCCTCGACCGGATGTGGGAGCTGGGCGTTGTCCGCGACCCGAGCCTCTACTCCCGTGTAACGGAGTTTGGGGAAATCAAGTCTATCTTCGAGGCAGTTCAGATGGACATCGCACAGGGTGAGCGCGAGAATGACAAGATGAAGGGATCGATGGTCCCTGACTCTCTCGGTCAGACTGCGCCGCCGATGCCGCTCCCCGTCAACGATTACGATTCGCACATCGTTCACATTGACACCCACAACAAGTTCCGCAAGAGCGAGGAGTACGAGAACCTGGACCCACAGATCAAGTTGATTTTCCAGCAGCACGTCGAAGAGCATCGTCAGCAGGTGATGCTCCAGCAGATGGCGTCCGCGTCCCTCGGCGGAGGCGGGGAAGGAGGACCCCCTGGAGGTGGCGGGCAGCCAAACGTCCCTTCCGCCGCGCCTCCCGCGCAGCTAAGCTAGCGATTCAGGTGGTCTACGCCGGACCCTAAACGGCGGTCGCAAAAGTCCACGTCAGACTCAAAATGACGGAGAAAGGTGAATCTCGTGGACGTTCTCATGGAACAGGTCGGCATTGATGGCAGCTCTGGAGGTAGCGCACCTGCGCCCGCGCCGAGCGCAGTTCCCTCGGGTACTCCAGCCCCTGCTGCTCTTCCTTCCGCGCCTGCTCCGCCCGCGCCCGCGCCCCGCACCCATTACACGCTCGACGAGCTGAAGACGCTCGACCTCAAGGAGTTCGGAAAGCTGCGAGGTCACGATGTCTTCGATCAGACCGGCGTGAATGGCATTGTCCAAGAGCGTCTCGCACGTGAACGCGCCTCTACTCAGGCTGTGATCAATACGATGCAGACGACCTACGATCAGAAGCTGGCAGAGCTTCAAGGTCTCCAGCAGTCTGGTGCTCCGATGGAGCAGCTTCAGCCATTTATCCAGAACCTCCAGCAGATGCAGGAGCGGATGGAGATGATGGACTTGGAGAAGCAGCTGGAGCTTCAGCGAGGGAAGCACTCCGACTGGGAAGCAAATGAGGACGATATCCTCAAGATTTGTGTCCAGTATCGACTTCCCCTAGAGCAGAGCTACCTGCTCTGGCGGTCCCAGTGGATTGGGAAAATTGATCCTGAGGAGATGCGCAAGCAGCACATCGACGAGTACATCAAGTCGAAGACAGGCGCCTCTGCATCCGCCCCTCGGCCGGAAGGTCAGGGCGGTTCAGGTCCTGTTCAGACGACTCAGCACGACCAGACGTTCGAGACTGCGGAGAAGCGGGCACGAGCGCGCCTCAAGCAGCTAGAAACGTAAAAAGGAGCGATACTCCGTGGCAGCTGACCTTACCACGTACGACAAAATCCTCAAGGAGGATTACGCGCCTTCTATCGAGAAGCAGTTCAACTCGCGCACCGTGCTCCTGAACACAGTGAAGCGTGACTCGACGACCATCGAGGGTCGTCAGTTTGTCGTTCCGACTCAGGGGCGCCTGACTGAGGGCGTTGGCTCACGTTCGAGCACGTCCGCGTCGCTGCCGACCGCAGGTGACGTTGGGTACGACAACGCAATCTACACCCCGAAGTACCATTGGGGCAAGATTCAGGTCTCTCAGGTCATCATCGAGCACACGAAGCGGGATAGCGGTGCATTCACAAAGGCAGTGACATCTGAGACCAAGGGACTCGCGGAAACGATGTCCCTAGACCTCAACCGTCAGGTCTGGAACGACGGTACGGGCCGTATCTCGGACTGCGGTGTGACTGCTGCGAGTCTGACGGTTGTGCTCGGTACGCTGACTCTCGGCGTGACCCCGCAGAAGTACCGCGCGCTGGGCAACGGTCGCCTTCGCGTTGGCATGTACATCGACATTCTGGTCCACTCGACCGGAGCGGTGTTGGCGACGAACCGTAAGATCACAGCGATCAGCAAGGCGAACAACACCATCACGATTGATGGTGCCGTGGTGACGACGGACACGACCCACGGTATCTACCGCGCAGGGAACAAGGCCCTGACGGTCAACTACGAGGTCACTGGACTCCGCAACCTTATCTCTGCGACCGGGGCGATTGGCGCCCTCGACCCTGCGACCGCGGGGCAGGAGTACTGGGCTTCTGCTATCCTCGATGGTGACACGCCTGGCACGAACCAGACGATCAGCGAGGTTCGCATGCTCAAGGTCGTAGATCTGGCGGAGGAAGGCTCGACCGGCAAGATCAAGATGGTTCTTGGTTCGACGCCGGTGCGCCGCGCCTACTTCAACCTTCTCGTTGGCCTCAAGCGTACCGTCAACAGCATGACGTACGAGGGTGGCTGGAAGGGGCTCGACTTCAATGGCATGGCGTTCCTTACGGACCTGGACGCGACGCCAAACCAGATTCAGTTCCTGGACAACGACCACCTCAAGTGGTACGAGCTTGCTCGTCCGCAGTGGATGGACGCTGATGGCTCTATCCTGAAGTGGGACCAGGGCACGGGATACGTGGCAACGTACTACTGGTTCGCAAACTTCGGAACCGACGCGCGTAACACTCAGGGCGTCCTGAAGGACATCACGGAGAGCTAGTCAACGCCGCCAGCCCCAAAAGGCCGGGGGCTGGCGCAGTCGTACCAGAACCGTCTACCCTGGCACGACTGCGCGAGTCCCCGGCTGAAAGACTCGGAGGTACTATGGACCCTCGAATCCACCGCATCGTAACGGACGACCTGTTCCACATCGGCACGCGCGTTCGTGACCTGGATCCATGGCTCGTTCTCGTAATGAACAGCTACAACAATCGGTACGAGGTTCACGATACCCACCCGAACGTCCACCCACGCCACACTCTCCTTCTACGGGTGATGACGCTCCAGGGCGAGTTCAGGATTCCCGACTCCCGTGACCTCGCGACGCTCCGCGAAATGCGCTCAAAGACTCCTGAACAGGTCTACAAGGAGATCGAGGACTACGAGGAAGCGCGCCTCAGGAATTGGGACGCTGAATCGACGCGCCTTGGCCTCTCCCTTGCTGACGATATTCGGTGGGCGGGGCGGGCGATTACGTCGTCCGTCGCGGCGCGCGCTCGCGGAGCGCTGTGGCTTCCGCGTAAGGATATCGCCTGGAGGTCAGCTCGATGAGTGCGCTTTCTGCTCTTCTCGCAAACTGTCGTACGGAAGTTGTCGAGCCGACTGCAGGTTTCTGGAGTGACGCGGAGTTCAAAGCGTGGCTGAATATCGCGAACAACCGGCTTACGACAGAGTGCGAGCTGGAGTCTACCTCGCTGACGTCTTTCTCGACAGTCGATGGGACAGAGCTGTACAACCTCGCGTCTGACTTTGATCGCATTCTTCGCGCGGAGCGGGAGATTGAGGACGGGAGCGGAAACTACCGCATCTTGACCCAGCTTACTGTTTCGGATCGGCTGGAGACAAAGGGAACACCGCTGGGATTCTACCTGTGGCAGGGTTCAGGGGTGTTTCAAATCGGGCTTATTCCGGTTCCTGATCTCGTCAAGGCGGTTCGCGTCTACTACTACGTGAGGGCTACGACGCTTACCGCAGACGGAGATACACCAGTCATTCCGAGCCGCTATCACTATCTCCTGGAGAAGTACGCAGTTGCGATGGCGCTTCAGAAGCAGCAGGACCCTGCGTTTCAGGTCTACCTCAGCCAGTACGAGTCAGGCATCGTCGAAATGAAGCGGGATGTTCTCAATCAGCAACGGGGAGCATCTCAGTTTCAGACGATCAAGCTGGTGAACTAAGTGGTAGTCGCTTTTGGCTCGAAGCGAAGCCCGTTTGCCAAGAAGAATATCGTCTCGCTGAAGGACTTCTCGCTTGGTCTAAACAACCAGGTGAGTGCGTACCTCATCGATGACAAAGAGCTGGCAGATGTTCAGAACTTCCACTACGACGAACGAGGGACGCTGACGAAGCGAATGGGGTACGCGGCGCGGTACGGCTCTGCGTTCGCGACGAATGCGGTACGTGGCCTGTACAACTTTCGACTGTCGAACGGGACATCGTTCCTTCTCGCTGCTGCTGATGACAAGGTGTTCTACGAAGCTCAGAGTTTCCAGGCGAACTACGATACGAAAGCAGACTGGGACACTGGGACGCTCGACGCTGTGTCCTCCGCCACGACACCTGGAGACATCGTTCTGGAGATCACTCTCGCAAACCTCGCGGAGATTCAGCTCGCCGCTGAATCCGCGATCCTTGGTGGTAGCCTCTCCTCTCGTTCGGGAACTTGGACCTCTCCGGCAATCGACATCAGCGCGGTCGTCGATAAGACGACTGGTATCATCACCGATGTCGCGACGCTCCCAGCGGGAACCACTCGCGTTATTCAGACTCGTACCGCAACCACTGTGGACATGGTCACCGGAGTCACGGCTTGGGTAGGGCTTGGCGCAGGGAACACGATTGTGAGCGCGGGGAACAACTACTTTCAGTTTCGCGCTCTCCTGACCTCGACCGACCCGATTACGAATCCATCAGTTTCCTCGATGCTGGTGACGTACGATGCAGCTGCGTCGATGACCTCGCTCATCACTGGACTAGATCAAACTGCTCGGTACGATTTCGAGACGATGAACGATATCGTGTATATCCTCAACGGAGTGGACTCGAATCGAGAGTGGTCAGGGACAGGCGCTGCGGCGGTAGCAGGCGGCTCCCCACCGTTCGGTAAGTACGTTCAGGTACACAAGAACCGAATGTTCATTGCAGGCGTCGCGTCGCTTCGGTCGCGACTCTACTACAGTGATCTAGCAGACGCAGAGACCTGGCCCGTTCTCAACTTCATCGACGTTGGGAAGGGCGATGGGGACACGATCACAGGGCTTACGGTCTTGCTCGATACGCTCGTCATCTACAAGACCAACTCCGTGTGGATGCTGACCGGTAGCTCATCATCTGACTTTGTCCTGCGACGCGTGACTGACGAGGCAGGGTCCTCTTCGAACAAGTCTCTCTCGCTCGTGAAGAACAGTCTTATCGGTATCGCGACGGATGGCGTACGGCTGTTCGACGGGATCAAGAGCATTACTGCGTCCGATAAGATTGAAGTAACCTTTGAGGGATTGAATCGAACGCAGCTCGCGCTCGCGGAAGGTGTCACGTTTGACCATCACTACTACCTTGCGGTCCCAGAAGGCTCCTCAATCTACAACAACGTTGTTCTCGTGTACGACCTCATCCGCGCAGCGTGGACCGTGTACCGGGGAATGAACGTCGGGGCCTGGTGCATTTGGCGGCGGTACAATAAGGACTATCTCCTGTTCGGCTCTGCGACAACCGGGCAGGTCTACCAGTACCCCTCGACGTACAGCGACGCAGGAGTCGCCATCGACGCGTTCGCTGTGACGAAGCAGATGTTCGGTGGGGATCAGGAGACGGTTCACCTTCTCCGGCTCGGCTACGTCGATTGTCGCGAGCTCAATGACGCAGTACCGACGACGCTGGAGTTGCGGCTTCGCGCGAACAACGGCTCCGATTCTTCTCCGACGAGCCTCACGGTTTCCGCAGGGCTCAACGTCAAGCGCTTCATCCCCGCGGTGATCAGCGTAACGACGGTTCGTACCGTCGGAGTGAAGGTTCGGAACAACGAAGCTGGGAGGCAGCTTGCGGTGTACGGGATCGTCTTGGAGTGGGCACCGCGCGGACGGCGAGAGACGTGAGTATCCTCGTTCTCCTCCCGATTGGGGACTTTGGTCCCGAAATGCTCCAAACGCTCACCGCGAACCTACGCGCAATTGAGGACCTCCTCGCGAAGCACATCACTGCAATCAACATCGAAGATGGCGCTCTCGGTACCGCGCTCTACGCAGACGCCTCGGTCACAACGGACAAGATCGCAGATGGCGTTTCTCGGATTGCGAGCGGCTCCTATACAGGGGATGATGCCGCGGGACGGATCATCGTTCTCGGATTCCGCCCTCGCTACGTCAAGGTCCTGCGACACGACGATTCCAAGGAGTTTTACTCTGCTGACACGGGGCTGGCACAGCTCTACGCGAACTGGCGAGATTCTGCAGGGACAGTTGGGACAGGCGCGGTAAACTGGCAGGGCACGAGCGCAACAGGTTTCACAGTCGGCTCAGGAGCAGCGAGCACGTCGAACGCAACTGGCGTGACGTATTCGTATGTGGCGTGGAGGTAAGGTAGATGGCAGAGCTTGATCAGAGCGCAGGCGCAGGCGATGACCTGACTGAATGGGAGAAGATTCTCGCGGAGCTGGAAAAGAAGCAAGCTGCGCCTGAGTATACCTGGAGTGGCTCAGAAGGGCAGCTAGGTGGAGCGGAGCGTCCCTCCATGGGGGACGTAGCTGCCGAGTCTCCCGTCATCACCCCCACTGCAGAACGTACTGCGAGCATCATCGACTTCACCCCTGCTGCTCCTCCGGGCCAGCCCGAACCCCCGACTGCGGCTGTTGAGCGGTACATTGATGCGAAGGAGCGGCAGCTGACTCCTGGCGCGGGAACCACTCCAGGCCAATACCTGCCAACAGGCAGCGCACCAGCTCCCGCGTTGGACATAAATGGTAATCCATTCCCAAGAGGAACGAGTGGCACTCCCCTTCTTGGTCAGCCGCTGCCCAATATCCCTGTCGCCCCTATTCAGTATCGGGGACCTCAAATCCCAGACTGGATGAAGGGTATCGGAGAGTTTGCTTCTGAGGCGATTGCGCCGACGCTTGGCACGCCGATGGGTCCTGGCATCGCGGGAGCAGGGGCAGGGCTCGGCGCGGGATTCCTCGGCGCGGTTGGACGGAGACTTCTTCCTGGTCTTACAAAAGTAGGCCCATCGCTCGCAGGAGCAGGGGTCCTCGGAGGCCCCATCCTCTCCGCGGCAATCAACGCTCCCGCTCCCCCAACTCCCGGCGCAGGCTACGCGGGCGGCGGGCGAGTCGTCCCCGGCGTCAACGCTCCTGCGCTAGAGCTTACAGAGACTCCCGCGGGGCCAGGCGCAGGCTACGCGGGCGGCGGGCGAGTCGTCCCCGGCGTCAACGCTCCTGCGCTAGAGCTTACAGAGACTCCCACAGGTCCCGCTCCGATAGGTCCTGCTCAGACAGGAGTTGCTCCTTACTCAGGTCCTCAAGGCGCTCCTGTGAGCGGGCTCCCTCCGATGTTCCCCGCGGTAGCTCCTGCTCCGAGTAGCGGGGGAAGAATTGCGCTGCCTGGCGCGAAGCCAGGAATTGCGCTGCCTGGCGCGAAGCCAGGAATAGCAGCTCCCACCACAGGGGGCGGGGGAAGGGTTGCTGCTCCTGCTCCGATCGGCGGTTCAGCTCCTACCTTCGGAACGGGCGGCGCCACTCCCATTTCCACCGCTACGGGCCCAGGCACAATTACCACGCCGTTCGGCGCAGGTCCTGCTCAGGCAGTTGATCTAGCGGGAATGACGCAGCAGATGGGGCAGGACCTTCAGAGCCTTCGTCAAATGGTCTCGAATCCTTCCGCCCCGCCTGACGTTATCGGGATGTACGTTCAGGGTCTTCAGATGATCATGGCGACGCTCGATAAGAGTGAGCAGGCGCTCCGTACCGAGTTTGCGAAGAACAATTCTGAGATCGACCCTGCGACACAGACCGTACTCAACCAGCTCCGCGAGACGCTCAAGTTGGACCTGAAGAACACGGGAGAGGAGCTGAACGCGCGGGGACTCTATTCCAGCGGTATCCTCCTCGACCTGGAGCAGAAGCTCCGTAAGGGCGCGCTGAGTGAGGAATCGAAAGTCCTGAATCAGCGCCTCACGTCAATGCGCGACCAGCTCAACGCTTCGCTTACGAACATCTCGAACCAGCGTTTCTCTTCTGCGTCATCGTTTGGCCTCGCGGGGATTCAGGGACAGCAGCAGGCAAACGAGTCGGCAGAGGACCGTCGACAGAACTTGATCCAGCTCATCGCGCAGCAGCAGATGGCGATGCGTGGTCAGCTTTCCGGTGAGAATCAAGCTGGGCTCTCTCGGGCTCAAGATCAGTCTAACGCTGACCGAACGTACAATCTTCAGCAGAGTCAGGGTACACTGGATCAGGCTCGACTCGCAGAGCAGCAGCGCCAGTACAACGAGTCGTTCGGCATGGACAAAGCGAAGTACAACCAGGACTACGCTCAGCGGGAGCAGCAAGCAGCGCTTGATCGTCAAACTCAGCTTCAGATCGCAGGGATGCCGTCGCGGTCGTCGTCAGGTAACTACGATGCGGCTGCGACTCAGGATGCTATCAATCAGATTGCGACTTTCGGTAGCAGGGAGGAAGCATTGGCAACACTTGGACGCGAGTCTCAGGCTCTTATTGGGTCGAGAGTGGACATGAATAAGCTGTGGCAGAAACTCTCTGAGTTCCCCTTCCCGTCATGAGTTTCATCCCACAGCTCGATCCGAACAAACGCAGACCCTCGTTCCTTACTGGGATTCAAGACCGTGCAGTACCCTCCTGGAAGCGGCCTGATAAGCCGAATCCTATGCTCAGCGCAGCTAGCAACGTAGCGAACGTAGAGCAGAGTCTCCGCGCAGTCGGCGAGACGCCGCTTCAGCCTGAGAAGTCCTGGTGGCAGAGCGGCCTGGAGCATCTCGCTCGACCGGGAGCCGCCACCCGCAGCGCGCTCGAAGCGGCGCGGAACAAGGGTGATATCGGCTCAGCGTTTGGGAAAGGCTGGAACGAGCCCTCCTCTGCCGTAACCGGCGAGCAACAGCTCGAACAGCTTGGTCAATCGAACGTTCCGGTCGCGAGCGCAGTCGCGAAGTACCTCGGCCAGAGCGGCCTGGGTCGATTCATCGGCGGGACCGCGCTGGAGATTGCGCAGGACCCGACGACCTTTATCGGCGCCGGAACACAGCGTATTCCCGGCGTCGCAGGAGCCGCCGCGAAGCGGCTGACGCTCGCGGGGAAGTACGTTGGCCCTGACCTTTCGCCAGTCGGCGCAGGACTGAGCAGCCTCGCGAACGTCGTTCCTGGGGTCAAGGGCGTTCGCGAAGCGGTTGGTCAGAACTTCAACGCTGCCTTTGTTCCCTTTGGGGCAAGTGGGCAGAATAAACAGCTTCTTCCTCAAGCATATCAGATGATTCACAACTTCGAGGGAAAGCTGCCACAGGATACGCTGGCGGCACAGAAAGCTGTTATCGATGAAGCGGCAGCGGCAGGGATTACTCGTCAGTCAGCAGAAGGGGCGACATCGCTCATTGAATCTCTTCCCGCTTCCCCAGGACAATACAACCAGCTCACCCAGATCGGAAAGATCAACGCATCCGCTGGATCACCTGAAGAGAAGGTAGCTGCTGTCTTTGCGAGGAAATCGTACGATGCGGACATTGCGCTCGCCAATAAGCTCGGTCTCAAGGCTGATCTGATTGACAACTATACGTACCATCGGTACCGGAATCCGCCGCAACAGGTTCAAGCTATCTTTGCACAGGTTCGGACGAATCCCCAGTCTTTGAACCTTGGAGCTGATCCCTCCTTCGCAAAGAAACGCGTCATCGAGAATCTTGATGTTGCTCGGTCGATTGGCCTTGACCCGTACACCGACATCCGTACGACGGTTGCCGCTCATCGCGCCGAGGCGGAGAAGATGGTAGCGTACCATAACCTGCTCCTCGGGCCGCGCGGTCTTCAGTCTCTCGGCCCTACGGTGATTGGAACGATTCCTCACCCTGGCTGGGTCAATGTGGGGAAGGTTCCTTCGATGGCGGGATATCAAATAGGTGATAAGCTCTGGGTTTATCCTGAAGTCGCGCGACACCTCGCAAATCTCGCGCCCATGATCTCGAACGCATCAGAGGGCAGAGTCCTAGCTGATCAGATTCACGGGACCGCGATGAAGTATTTCAAAGCGTTCACGCTCTTCACCCCTGCGTTCTATTCACGGAACACAGCTGGCGCGACCTGGCTCAATATCGCGGACGGAGTTGTAAATCCTCTGCGATACGCTCAAGGCGCTGTCGCGTGGTTCGCGCCTCACCTTCTTCCTGAAATGAATATCTATGGAAAGGTCTGGAAGACCCAGGACTTGGTGAACGATTTCAAAAGCTTCAGCCTTCAGGGTCAAGGTATCTTCCACGAAGTCAGCGGGCCAGGTCAGTACGCTTCTCAAGCCGAGCATCTCCTTCGACAACGGGAAGTGCCGCTCGGCCAACGGGCGCTCGAAGCGATGGCGCCGAGCGCGAAGCATCCCCTGGCGCCGATCACCGCGCCGATGAACGCCATCTTTACGAAGGGGCGCCAGTTTGGAGAGGCGAGCGACTCGTACATGCGATTCGTCAACTGGCTTCATCACCTTGACCTCGGTGAGCCTATGGCTCAGGCGGCGCAATCAACGCGGAATGCTCAGTTTGACTACGGTTCTCTCACCGCGACGGAACGGAACATTCGCCAGTACCTCATTCCGTTCTATCCCTGGATGCGGTACAACCTTCCGAAGCAGCTGGAGTTACTGATCTCGAACCCAAAGATGGCGACGGGGACAGAGACGCTCCGCCGCAACGCGGTTTCCGCTACCGGTACCGACGAGGCGAACCTGCCGACGTGGATGCGAGAGAGCGGCGCGATCCCGATAGGCCACCCTGATTATCAGAGCACTGCATACGCGACGCTCAACCTGCCGCTCTACGACCTTCAGAACGTCCACGACCCTGCGGATGTTCAAGCAATGATGAAGCGGATTACTCAGACCTTCTCCCCGTTCATCACGATGATCCCACAGCTCGCGACGAATACCGTTGCCTATAGCGGAGCCCCAATAACAGATACGCCTGACCTGAAGGACCAGGCGATGAGGGACTACCTGCGGTTCATCACGAAGCAACTTACAGGAGGTGTCGGTCGTGCGTACGATCAAGCTATCTCTGAAGAGGAGCGTCAGCGTCGGAACCTGGTCAAAGAGAGTCGCGGTCTTGACGTTCCTCCCACTGTTCCTCGGATCGCAGGTCCTCTCGGCACGTTTTTTGCAGTCAATGTCCAGAGCCAGCCCCTTCAAGCGGCTTCTGCAATCCTCGATCGCCAGAACCTTCTAGCACAGCAAAAGAAAGTCGTCGAGGCGCGACTGGGAAAGGCGCTCCCGCTCTCACCGGAGATTGCGCGGGAGAAAACCACAGGCTCTTTCATTGCCGGAATCAAGGCTGGCCAGCTCGAACCGCCGCGCATAGTTCCAGCAGGTCCACCGGGCACATTCCTGACCGGGGGTCCGCGTATCGAAGCGGGTCAGTCAGTCGCAGTCGTCCAGCGTGCCGTCGAGCAGGCAGGAGTTGGGCGCGACTGGGAACCGTACCTCAATCTCGTACTTCAGAAGGAGAATCGCAAGGGTGATCCAACCGCAGTCAACCCGACCCCCGTTCTCAATACCTGGACTCGGCCTGGACAGCCGTTCGAGGAGCACGCGAAGGGCCTGTTCCAGATGCTCCCCTCGACCTTCGCCGCCAACGCGGCGCTCGCCGCGAAGCGCAACCCGGAGCCTTTCCAGCGTGGTCTCGACATCATGGACCCGACCCAGAATATCCTCGCGGCGATTGAGCGCATTCGCTCGACATATGGCCACCCGAGCCAGATACCGAATCTCACGTACGGTACGTACAGAGGGTATTGATCGTGAATCCTGACCAGTGGTTCGAGGTCACGAAAAGTCTCGGCATAGCTTCCCCGCTCGTCATCGTTCTGATCTACTTGCTGCGTATGCTCGTCACGCTGTTGACGAAGTCAGGTGAAGAACGCGCTGCTATTACAGCGCAGTTTGTGGCTGCGATGCAGACGCTCGCGACGACAAGCGCAGTCGCTCAGCAACAGGCTGCTGCTTCGCTTCACGAATTGGCAGGCGCAATGAGGGATGCGTCTACTCGTTCATTGGAGGAACACAACCGAATAACAGATGCAATCGGTAAAATCGGAAAAGGAGCGTCCTGAGTGCATGGAATTGACATCGGTCGTCGGCTCACGATTCAGGAGATCGACTACCTCGCAGGGAGTAACTTTGGTTTCGTCGCGCGCTACGTGGACGGGTCACGCGGCGCGAATCCCAAGTGCCTCAACAACGACGAGGTAGCCGCAATTCTCTCGCGCCGCCTCGCCATTGTTCCGGTATTCGAGACGACCGGAGCAGGCCCTTGGGACTTTTCGACTGGGCTCTCCCACGGCAGGGGAGCGCGTTCAGACCTCATCGGACTCTCAATGCCACTCGGCTTCCCCGTTCCGTTCGCGGTAGATGAAGGAGCAGTTTCAGGCGGAGAGCTGGAACAATACTTCAACGGCGTCTACGAAGGGCTCGACGGCGCGTACTGTGCGGGGGTCTATGGCAAGTACGATGTTGTCAAGTACTGCCGAGAGAACTTCCCTGCGCTCGGTATCTTCTGGCAGACGTACGCCTGGTCGGGTGGCGGCGTCTACGCTCCTGCCGACGTGTACCAGCACGCGAATGGCGTCTCGCTCATGAGAGGCCAGCTTGTCGTCGATCTCAACTCGGCTGCCACCCCGCCTCGCTGGAGAATTGCGTAAAAAGGAGGTACAAAGTGGAAAGCGTTATCACCGCGACTCTCGCGCTCATTGTCGTCGCAGGTCCGCTTCTCTCGCTGTTTCAGGAACGCTTCTTTGCCCACCTGCAAGGGAAACAAGCATTCTGGCTCAGCGTCGCGCTCGCGCTCGCGTTCGGTATCGCGGGAACCGTCAAGAGCGGCTTCATCCCTTCGATGACTCCAGCGACGGACCCGTTCAGCTTCGCTCTCAACGTTGTCGGCGTCGCGATCGCCGTCCTCGTCGGTTCTCAGGCTGCGTTCCGGGCGCTCGTCCGCCCCGTTTCGACCGTCTAGGACGGGTCCGAGCGACCCTACCGGAGGCTGCCGGACGGCCCGGCACCGCCCGTTCTCCCCTTCGCCCGAACCGGGAGCTACCCCGCTCCGGTGAGCGGTGCGTCGCCCCGTCGGGAGACTCCTCCCGGTCCCTGTGGCAGCCGAGCAGGGACCGGGAGTGTAGTCCTCCTCCCCAGCACTCTTCGCGCGACCTCGTTCTCCAATATCCGAAGCTCCGAAGCGAGCACGTTGAGCATCAGGTTCCGGGTCACGCCATGCCGCTCACAGAATACGGAAAGCGGCTCACGCATTACGATGATCGCGTGAACAGCTCGATAGCCAAGCCGCGTACGGCATTCACAACTACGACCATGGTGAGCGCGATAATGGCCCTCCGAGTATTTTCGTCTACGGAGCGCAACGAGAAATACAGGAGGGTGGTCCAGATAACGAGCAAAGCGATAAGTGAAAGGATGAGCGTCCCCTGGATCATCTTCAAGACGCTCCCTCCGGTGGAGTCGTTCGGGAGCGGCGTCAACGAGAAGTGATCGCGCATTTCGTATCATCCTTTCAATTGCTCGAAGATCGGGCGCAGGTCCCACTCCCCGACTTGCTGGTCGAGGGCGAGCGGGTCGCGCGGGCCTGTTTGGTTGAAGACGGGCCACGGGTCGAGGCGAAGCGGGTTGAGGATCCAGGCCAGGACGAACCCCCGCTGGTGCTTCAGGGGGCGCCGCTGGAAGTTGACGAGGACCACCGCGCTTCTTGTGCGGGCGTTGCTTCTTAGACACAGTTTCTGTCCTCCTGAGAAGTCGCTCGGTGGGCAGCTCAGCCCGCTTACCTGCTTCACTTCCATCGCGATGAATCGCCCCTCCCAGTTGATAAGATAGTCTACCTTATCCTGGCCGGCCTGCATGATGTCAATCGGTTTGTAGTAGTAACAATCGAG
>ERZ1292623.2688-Hain-H51-01um-R1-2688-length-15681-cov-4_pt1 | contig 15681 bp, 13 predicted proteins | sample MGYA00564398_ERZ1292623 | MGnify/ENA primary metagenome ERZ1292623 (study PRJEB36523, sample SAMEA6512633) | groundwater metagenome | collected 2019-01-07 | study: AquaDiva: Metagenomics assemblies of 32 groundwater samples | reverse complement strand
TCTCTTCCAAGAAGAAGCACAAGAGCGAGAAGGTTTTACTCCATCATATAAGACCGTAAGCGAATCTGGTCCGGACCACGATAAGCACTTTAAAGTCGAAGTATCCGTAGGCTCTCAAGTCTATGGCGTAGGGGAGGGTAAGAGCAAGCAGGACGCTGAACAGGATGCCGCTAGGCAAGCATTGGAGAATAAAGGTTGGAAATAAATGTACCTAAAATCCATCGAGCTTTCTGGATTCAAATCTTTTGCCAAAAAAAGCGTTTTTGACTTTAATACTCCGATTTCAGCAATAGTGGGTCCTAATGGTTCAGGCAAATCAAATATTGCGGAGGCTTTCCGTTTTGTTCTCGGAGAGCAGTCCATGAAGAGTATGCGCGGTAAGCGCGGAGAGGATCTTATTTGGAACGGTTCCGGTGAGGTGCCGAGGTCTGGGATGGCAGGAGTGAGGGTAGTTTTTGATAATACTCGGAAAGTATTTGAGCTAGATTTCTCGGAGATTATCGTTGAGCGGATTGTGTATCGCGACGGGGTAAATGAGTATAAGGTGAACGGTTCTGTCGTAAGACTCAAAGATATTTTAGAGCTTCTTGCTTCAGCCCACATTGGAGCCACTGGCCATCACATTATTTCTCAAGGCGAAGCGGACAAGATAATAGTTGCATCTCCCAAGGACAGGAAGTCTATGGTCGAGGATGCCTTGGGAGTAAAGATTTATCAGTCCAAATTACTTGAGGGAAAAAAGAAGCTTTCAGAAACTGCCGACAATATTGCTCAAGTAGAAGCTTTGCGAAAAGAGATTGCTCCGCACCTCCGTTTTCTCAAAAGGCAGGTCGATAAGCTAGAGAAGACAGAAAATCTTCGAGAAGAGCTCATCGCATTAGCCAAGGAATATCTAAGAGAAGAGGAAGAGAAACTTAAGACGGATAAGAATCATCTTGAAAACGAACAGGCCAAGCTTGGCCCGCATCTTGAAGTGATAAGAGGCGATAGGGATTTTCTTACTAGAGAACTTGGCAAGACAGAAGGACTCATTTCTGCTTATGAAAAGTTCCAAGATAAAAAAGAGGAGAAACAAATAGGCCTAAGTGAAGTCGAGGGGCTTTATCAGGAGGTGAGGATTTTGGGTGAGGTGTCGAAGATTTTAGAAAAAATAAGGAAATTTATCGAAGAAAGGAGGGGTGAATCATCTGGAGACGAGAGAGAAAAATTATCAGAATTGAAGAAACATAAAGAAGCGCTAGAGTTTTCGATCAAGTATCAAGTTCTCATAAATGAAGAGAAGAGAGTCGCGGATCTCGAGAGAGAGTTTAGGCAAGAGCTATCGGAGCTCGTGCGTACAGTAGGGCAGGAAGTACTTGAGTATAGGGCCTCGTCCGCCAACACAGAGAAGAGTGGAGATAAAAAGAAAGAGCTTGAGAGGCTTAAGATTCGACTTGAAGAATCTTCGGTCGCCGGTTCAGAAGAGACGCTTAAGGAATATCGGGAGACTGCTGAGCGAGACAGTTTTCTTTCTCAAGAGCTTATGGACCTTGAGAAGTCGACTTTGAGTTTGGAAGAACTCATTAGCGATTTAGAGAAACGACTCTCTGTAGAATTTGATTCTGGATTGAAAAATATCAATAAAGAGTTCGAAAAGTTTTTCGCCAGAATATTTGGTGGAGGGGAGGCGGAACTTATCTTATCAAAAGATGCAGACGGAGAAGAGGGGCTTGATATAAGAGTTTTTTTGCCAAAGAAGAAAGTAAGGAGTCTCATGATGCTTTCCGGAGGAGAAAGGGCGCTCACTTCCATTGCGCTTATTTTCGCTATTGCGGCAGTAAACCCTCCTCCATTTATTATCCTAGACGAAACAGATGCTGCGCTTGATGAGGCGAATTCCAAGAAATACGGAGATTTGGTAGAAATGCTCTCCGAACATTCACAACTTATTCTCATCACCCATAATCGCGAGACTATGAGCCGCGCTGGGGTAATCTACGGGGTTACTATGGCTTCGAATGGCATTTCCAAAGTGCTTTCCATATCCTTTGCCGAAGCTTCTGAAGCGGTCAAATAAGTTCTAAGGTGTCAACCTGCGAGGTTGACACCTTCCGTAGGAATGAGAAAATTGAACGATGATTGGAGATTTGGCGCACATTTGTAATAGGGGAGTAGATAAAAGGAAAATTTTTAACACTCAGTCTGATTATCGTCGCTTTAGGGATAACTTATTTTTATTGAATAACGAAGACGGGAAGATTCGGACTAAGCATAAAAATATTTTTGAACTTAATATAAATTTACCCAAGCGTAAAAAATTAGTCGAAGTATTGAAATGGACACTTATGCCGAACCATTTTCATCTTCTACTCTACGAAATATCAGAAGGAGGAATTTTAGAATTTACTAAGCGGCTGGGTAATGCTTATACTAAGTATTTTAACCTTAAAAATAACCGAAGAAAGGGGTATCTCTTTCAGAATAGAGCACGGATCATCTCTTTTCAAAATGAAAGACATTTTTCCTATGCTCCTATTTACATAGATTTAAATCATTTGGATTTAATAAAAGAAGATACAAAAGACAAATTCCAATTTTTAGTTGATTATGAATGGTCTAGCCTAAAGAATTTTTACGATACTAGATATGATGATTCCACAGTCGATAGAGGTTTGTTTTACAGGATATTTGAAACAGATAAAATTAAATATAAAAAAGATTTATTGGATTTTATAAAAAATCGAGAAGATTTAGAGCAACAAATTATTGAATATGAAGAGGGTGTCGACCTGCGAGGTTGACACTTTGAGTTAGACAAACACGAAGTCCAAAGTTTTTCTTTCCTGGTCGGCGTTTATCAGTTTGACGCAGATTTTGTCGCCAAGCGAGTATTTTTTTCCGGTAGACTTACCGATGATGGCGTATTGCTTCTCGTTTAATTCATAGAAATCATCTTTCATCTCGCGGAGTTTGACCATACCCTCTGCTTTGGTATTTACCTCTTCGACATAAATGCCCCACTCTGACACCCCAGATACTAGGGCGTCAAATTCTTGTCCTACTTTACTTTCCATATATTCGACCTGTTTATACTTGATAGAAGCTCGTTCTGCTTCAGCCGCTTCAAGCTCTCTCTCGCTTGATTCATTGCAAAGATTCTGATACATCGCAAGTTCTCCTTGCTCTATTTTGCCTTTTGTAAGATAGCGATAGAGAAGTCTGTGCACCATGAGGTCCGGATATCGTCTTATGGGAGAGGTAAAATGGGTGTAATAATCAAAGGCGAGGCCGAAGTGTCCTATGTTGCTTGTGGAGTAGATGGCTTTAGACATGGCTCGTATTGAGGCTGTTTTTATAAGTGCTTCCGCGCTTGTCCCTTCGACTGATTTAAGCATCTTCGATATATCTTCTGCTGTAGTTTCGCCGTCTTTCTGCTTCAATTCAAAGCCAAGAGCTTTTACAAAGGTGGCCAGATTTACTATCTTTTCTCTATCAGGAGCATCGTGGATACGGTAGACGAAAGCCCCTCGATTCTGCTCGGAGTGAACGGCTTTTCCAGTCATATAGGCGGCAACCTCTCTATTAGCAAGGAGCATAAAGTCTTCTATAAGCTTATGGGTGTCTTTGCGTTCCTTTTTGAATACTCTTATCGGTTTTCCTAATTCGTCTAATTCAAATTTAACTTCTTCGGTTTCGAAATCTATGGCCCCATTCTTAAACTTTTTTTCGCGGAGCTTGTAAGCTAAATCGTTCAATATTTGAAGCTCTTTGTATAGAGGGCCGGATTTATTGTCTAAGATTTCTTGCGCTTCTTCATAGGTAAAGCGTTTGTCTGAATTGATAAGCGTTTTGCCGAACCATCTTTCTTTGACTTCGGCATTTGGGTCAAGTGTAAAGATTGCCGAGAAAGCATATTTGTCTTCATTCGGGTTGAGTGAGCAAAGGTCATTGGAGAGAACTTCGGGAAGCATGGGAATAGTGCGGTCCACAAGATATATGGAAGTACCGCGTTTTACCGCTTCTTTGTCTAGAGCTGTCTTGGGAGAGACGAAGTGGGAGACATCGGCGATATGTATGCCTACTTCATAGTTTCCGTTTTCAAGTGGTCTAAATGAGATAGCGTCGTCGAAATCTTTGGCATCAGCGGGATCTATGGTGAATGTAGTTACATCTCGCAAGTCCTTGCGATCCTTGGCGTGGTTTTCCTTCTCAAAATTATTTTTGAGAATTTCTGCCTCCCTCTCTACTTCAGGCGGGAAATCTACTTCGAATCCTGATTCGAATACAATACCAAGCATCTCGGTATTGTGTTCGCCGGCGCGTCCTATTACTCTTACTATCTCACCTCTCGGGCTCTTTGCAGGCTCAGTCCATTCAATGATCTTTGCCTGAACCTTATCTCCCTCACCAGCACCTTTAGAGTCGGAAATGAAGATATCTCTGTACATTCTCTTATCGTCTGGCACCAAGAAGAATCCTTGCTCCGCTTTCTCAAGGTCTCCCACGAAATCTATCTTTTTCCGCTTGATGATTTCTACTACCCTAGCCTGCCTTCTGCCAAAGAGCTCTTTCTTTAGATCTTCTATTTTTACTGTGTCTCTATTGAGAGCCGTAGCTATATTTGTGGGCTGTATTTCGAAATCATCGTCAGAGTCTGGTATGGGGAAATAGCCTACGCCCTTGCCGGTAACGCGGATGGTGCCTGTATAAGGGTCTTTAGTTTCTTTTTCCATAATGATTGTTTCTCATCTTGTCGTCACGGATATTCGCCTGCTGGCGAATTCCGCGACCCCGCCTCGGCGCCGTCGCGCCTGCGGCTCGGACAAGATGCTTCGCATCTTGTCCGCCCAGTAGGAATCGAACCTACGACCGTTCGCTTAAGAGGCGACTGCTCTACCAGCTGAGCTATGGGCGGGACAAGCTACAGTATTCCAAAAAAGCGTTAGTTTATCAATTATGATATGGTATTAAACAATGGCCTAGTGGCGAAGAGGTAACGCGGCGGTCTGCAAAACCGCTATACGCCGGTTCGAGTCCGACCTAGGCCTCCAAAAAGCGTTATCGCTTTTTGACAATATGGGCGGGTGGCGAAATGGCAGACGCGCATGGCTTAGGACCATGTTCCGCAAGGAGTGGAGGTTCAAGTCCTCTCCCGCCCACAGCGCCCGGGTGGCGGAATTGGTATACGCGCACGACTTAAAATCGTGTCTCGCAAGAGATGTGGGTTCGATGCCCACCCCGGGCACAGTTTGCGGGTATGGTTTAGTGGCAGAATGCGACCTTCCCAAGGTTGAGACGCGAGTTCGATTCTCGCTACCCGCACCGGTCGGATTTCTTGTATAATCTATCTATGCCCAACATAGAGTTTCAGGAAGAAGATTATCGCTCATTTATAAAGCGTAGTCCTGTGCCGGAATCGCAGTCTTGGTGGGTAAGATTCTTTATAAGAATCGGCTTGGCCAAGAATGAAGCACAGGCTGTAATAATAGCCGTGGCATTAGCGCTTCTCCTTATCGGCATTTCAGTTTTTTTCTTTTTAAAAATAGAATGGCAGCCTAAGATTTTAGATGAACTTACCAGCATTCCTCAATATAGGCAGGATATTTATAGTAGCTTCAATAATTAAATGAAACGAGGATTTACCCTAATAGAGCTCCTGATGTCTATAGCCATCATAGCTATACTCTCGACCATTACTTTAGGTTTGATAAACAGTACTCAAGCCAAAGGCCGTGACTCCAAGGCTATCCGTGAGTTTCAGGAGGTGAGAAGCGCCTTAGCTCTTTATCAGAATGAATTCGGCAGATATCCGAACGAAACTCCCATACTTTCTAATCCATACATAGACAATTTTAACAGCATGGCGACAGAGCTCGTCTCGCGCGGCTATTTGGCCAAGGTGCCCACTCCTCCCGCCGGTCGTTCTTATCATTATTACAATTACGGCCCGGGAGAAATCGGCGCCCTTCTTGTTACCAGTCTTGAGACTTATCCTGAAAGCACTGGCTATTCCGGCTCTTGCCGGCCTTGGGCTTCGGGACAGGCCAACTGGTGCACTACTGATGCCAGCCATTATTATTGCTTGTGCCTCAAATATTAGACAGAATTTTTTCGAGTAATCTCAAGACATTTTTCTTGCTTCTTGGGATAACCTCTCTTTTCTACAGCAATATTTTGCTCGGCGGGTTTGTTTTCGATGACAATATCTTTATCGAAAATAATACTCAAGTAAAGAGTCTAGATATTGCCGGCATATATCGCTCGAGTACTACCGCTGGTGCGGGGTTATCGGGCGATAATTTTTACCGCCCCAATCAACAGCTTATTTATGCCACATTACATGCGCTTTTCGGCTTATCTCCGTTCTGGTTCCATTTAGTTTCGATATTGGCGCATGTTATCAATGGTTTCTTGCTCTTCCTTCTCTTCATAAGGATTGGGTTTGCTCGTTCACAAGCTGTGTTTGGCTCAGCTCTTTTTCTTCTCCATCCCATTCTTACCCAAGCGGTAAGTTATGTATCAGGACTCTCGGAGCCCTTAGTGCTTATGAGTATTCTCGGTACCGTCATCCTTTTTGATAAGTCGTGGTTTGTCGCTAGTGCTGTCGTTTTCGCTGTAGGTCTTTTTTCGAAAGAGAATCAAAGTATCGCCATAGGCCTTGTAGCTCTTCTAGCTTATTTTAGATATATGAGGGGAGAGCTTGAGGCACCTAAGAAAATTATTGTCTTTATTTTCTCTCTCCTCTCTCTATCTTTTCTCTATTTCTTATTCCGGCCGGGCACGCTTGATTTTTCCAGTTATTCCGCGCCCGAACTTTCAACTCGTCTCCTGACTTTTCTCCATGTGTTGCCTCAATACGCCAAAATGCTTTTCTGGCCTTTGCCGCTTTATTATGAGAAACCCTATACATTTGTCCCTTTCTTTACCCCCTCCTCTCTTTTAAGTATTGCCCTCATTATTTCTGGAATCTGGGCTTCTTTCCACTCAATAGTGAAAAAGAGGGGGGAAATATTTTTAGGCTTGGGCTGGTTTGCCGTGGTTATGACGCCCTTTCTCGGCATTGTCCCGATGAATGCCGTGTATCTCGAACATTGGCTTTATATTCCTATAATAGGAATTATAATTTGCTTGATTTATTTTTTTGATTTCAAAAAACATTGGCCGATTATATTTATCGTTCTCATCCTTTTCGGAGTGCGTATTACCTTTAGAAATTTAGAATGGGGTGATCCTATCAAGTTTTATAAAAACGAACTTCGCTATACCGATAATTCAGCGAGAATCTATGTCAATTTAGGTATGGAATTTGCCGAGAGAGGGGACTGTTCTTCGGCTATGTCTTTGTATCGGCAAGCTATAGGTATGAACGATACTTATCCGCAGACGCATCACAATCTTGCTGTATGTCTTGAGGAAACAGGGGATATCTCTGGCGCTAAAGAAGAATACCTAAAAGCTTTAAAGATAAATCCCTATTTCCCCTACAGCAGAGCTGCACTTGAGAAATTACTTCGTGACTAGAATTACTGCTTCCAGAGTGTCTCCGGGCGCTATTTCTATCTTGCTTTCCACCATAGCGCCGAATTCCGCTCCTTCTGCCACTTCACTGGTCTTCACCTTAGCTTGCTGAAGTTCTTTTAACTTTCCCCTGCCAATCTCCATTTCTCTTCGCAAGATTTTTAAATTGGAATCCGCTGTCATTTTTCCGGAGATGACTCTAGCGCCTAAAATCTGCTTTGTTTTTGTTTGGCCGAATAACTTTAAAACTTTTGCCGTACCCAGAGTCTCCTCTACCTCAATTCGCGGTTCGCGCTCTTCAAGAATTTTTGCCACTCGCTCCACCAATTCGTAAATTATATTGAAACTCTCGATATTTATACCTGTTCGCAAAGCTAGTGCGCTGGCTGCATTATCTGTGCCGGAGTGGAAAGCAAATACGACCGCGTTTTTCGTGGTTATGGCCAGCTTTACATCATTCTCACTTATCGGACCCATGCCGGAAGAAATAATTTTCGGCAATATTCTTTCCCGCGAGAGTTTGAGAATTCCGTCCTCTGCCGCCTCGAGAGAGCCGGCCGCATCCGCTTTGATGATTATGGGCAGAATCTCTATTCCTTCCGTCGTTGTAGTTTCGGCACTCGACTCTTTTACCGTTATTTTTTTAGAAAACTCTTCCGCCTCTCCCTTTTTAAGAAAGGTTTGGAATTTATCTCCTACGCTTGGCATCTTATCCCAGCCTATGATTTGTATTGGTGATGAAAACGATAATTCTTCTTCCGGTTTTCCGTCCATATTGAGAATATATCGAAGAGGTGCCACTGCTCCTTGGGATGCGGCGAAAGTTCCTTTGCGGACCGTTCCATTTTTTATGATTGCAACTGTTGTTATGCCTCTTTTCGGGTCAAGCTTGCTTTCTATTATGATGCCGGATCCTAAGGCATCTTCTTCTCCCTTAAATTCACTCATCTCTGCCATGAGAGATATCATGTCGAGAAGCTCAGATACCCCTTGCCCAGTTTTAGCTGAAAGGGGGACTATGGGCACTGTACCGCCGAAGCCCTCAACAAAGATTTGGGCTTCTGCGAGGCTCCCTTTAGTCTTCTCTAGGTCAGCTCCTGGTTTATCCATTTTTGTTACAGCGACGATAAGGGGTAGTGAACTGTCCCTGATATGCTTATAGACTTCAAGTGTTTGCGGTTTGACGCCGTCTTCTCCTGAGACCACCAATACGGCAATATCGGCCACTAATGCTCCGCGGCTACGAATGCCGCTGAAGGCTTCATGGCCCGGAGTGTCGAGGAAAGTTATTTTCTGCTCCTGGCCTTCTCGTTTGTGCCTTATTTCATAAGCGCTTATGTGCTGGGTGATGCCGCCCGCCTCTCCCTCTACGACATTAGTTTCCCTTATATAATCGAGCAGAGTTGATTTGCCGTGGTCAATGTGACCGAAAACACCCACCACCGGCGGGCGCTCTTTTAAGTTAGATTTTTCTTGAGATTTATCCATATAAAGAGTACATTATCATATTATGAGATGGTTTTCTCGGAAAAGAATTTATCTGGATTATGCGGCGGCAACATCTGTTTTACCTGAAGTGAGAAGGGCCATGGATAAATATTTTTCAGAAAATTTTTATAATCCCCGAGCTATATACCGAGAAGGCATAAGAGTAAAGGCGGAAGTCGATGATTGCAGAAGGAAAATAGCCCAAATTTCCGGCGTTACGGCGGATGGGGTGATTTTTACCGGCGGAGGCACGGAAGCGAACAATCTGGCGATTCTTGGCGTGGCTAAACTTGTCGACAGGCCACATATTATTATTTCTGAAAATGCGCATCCATCTGTTCTGCGGGCGGCAGAAGAAACTGGCGATTTTTCGATTTGGCGGGATGGCGAACCTCTTCCTTTAAAGGGTAATACAGTTCTCATATCTGTTTCCTCGTATGAGAATGATATCGGGAGACAGGTGCGAGATATTAGAAAGAAAAATCATTCCAACTATCCCTTACTTCACATCGACGCTTCTTCTTCGGCTAATTATTTCTCTCCAAATATAGAGGAGTTGGCTTGCGATATGCTTACTCTCAATGCCTCAAAGATTTATGGGCCGAAGGGCATCGGAGCGCTTGTGGTGCGGAGAGGGATAGAGCTTAATATGCTTCATCAAGGGACGCCTGCGGTGCCGCTTGTTATCGGATTTGCTAAAGCGCTTGAAATAGCGATGCAGAGCAGGGAAGGCGAACGCTTGCGGCTAGAGTCTCTTAAGCTCGAATTTATTAAAGAGGTCAAAAATCTTTTGCCTCAAACGGTTTTCCATTCTTCTTTTGAAGATTTGCCGAATACGATAAATATATCCGTTCCGAAAATACTTCCGGAAATGCTCGTTCTAGCCCTTGATCGAGAGGGGATTGCCGTTTCTTCAGGAAGTGCTTGTTCTTTCGAAGAAGATTCGAGCGATGATTACTTTACGCGCTTTTCTTTCGGCAGGATGACTACTAAAAGCGATGTCGATATTGCGATGAAAACTTTTTGCCGAGTGGCGAAAAATTTGCTAAAATCAAGCCATGCAGCCATTTAATCACTTCACTACAAAGGCAAGAGATGCCATCCGCAAGGCCCACGAGCTCGCCATCGAGCGCGGCCAAAATCATGTAAATCCCATCCATCTCCTTACGGCCTTGCTTCTTCAAGAAGATTCTATGCCTATCTCCATTCTCGATAAAATGGATGTCGATACCATGCTTCTCACTGATTCTGCTCTCGATTTGATAGAGGGTCCAGAATCTGGTTCGACCATGACCCCTTCGTATCAGATATATCTTACGCCAGAACTTGCCCATGCCATCGAGTCGTCAAGCAAGGTGGCTCAATCTCTGGATGATGAATTTGTGTCCACCGAGCATCTTTTCTTGGCGCTTCTTGATGTCCCAAGCGAAGCCAAAGATCTCTTGGACAAATTTAAGATTGATAGGGAACGGGTACTCCATGTGCTTCAGGAGCTTAGAAAGTCAGCAAGCGAGTTGCCCAAAGAGTCGAAGAAGTTAAAGAATCTTTCCAAATTCACAAGGTCTCTCACCAACCTCGCTAGGCAAAACAAACTTGACCCTGTCATCGGAAGAGACGAAGAAATTTCTCGCATCATTCAAATCCTTTCTCGTCGCACCAAGAATAACCCTATTCTTATCGGGGAAGCTGGAGTAGGCAAGACCGCTATTGCCGAGGGGCTGGCCATAAGGATTGTAAGCGGTAATGTTCCCGAATCTTTAAAAGATAAGGAATTGGTGTCTTTGGACTTAGGGCTCCTCATTGCCGGTACCAAATATCGAGGAGAATTCGAAGAGAGGCTCAAAAATATCCTTAAGGACATCGAACGGTCCGAAGGCAAAATTATATTGTTTATAGATGAGATTCACACCATTGTCGGAGCGGGTGCGGCTGAGGGTTCTATGGATGCTTCAAATATGCTCAAGCCCGCCTTGGCTCGCGGTGAGCTTCGCGCTATTGGAGCCACCACTCTCCGCGAATACCAAAGGCATATCGAGAAGGATCCGGCTCTCACTCGTCGCTTCCAGCCCGTTTTCGTCCAAGAACCTTCCGTCGAAGATGCTATGACCATTCTCCGAGGGCTTAAGGAGCGTTACGAGTTATACCATGGCGTCCATATTACTGACGAGGCGATACAGGCCGCAGTAACGCTTTCTTCTCGCTATATCACTGATCGTTTCTTGCCTGATAAGGCTGTGGATCTTATAGATGAGGCTGCTTCCTTCTTGAAGATTTCTCTCGAAAACATGCCTCCCGTGCTTCAGGATGCTCATTCCAAAATTATGAAGCTTGAGATAGAGAGGGAAGCTTTGAAGAAAGAGGAGAAGGCGCCTAAGGTCAAATCGCGGCTTAAGGAAATAGAGAAGGAGATAGCCGACCTCAAGGAAGCTACCTCGGAAATTGAGCTTAAATGGAAAAATGAGAAAGAAGTAGTCGGCGATATCAAGGAGACAAAAAAGAATCTTGAAGCCCTAAGGCTCGAGGCGGAAGCGGCCGAAATTCATGCTGATTTATCCAAGGCGGCGGAGCTTCGTTACGGAAAGATTCCAGAACTTCTCCAAGAGCTTGATGCGAAAGCCAAGAGGCTGAAGAAGCTTCAGAGCTCTCGCCGTATATTGAATGAGGAGATTGGCGCACAGGATATCGCTTCGATAGTTTCCCGTTGGACCGGAGTGCCGGTGGCTAGGATGATGGAAGAGGAGGCGGCAAAACTTTCTCGTATGGAAGAATATCTCAAGAAGAGAGTGGTGGGCCAAGAGCTTGCAGTGAGAAAGATTTCCGACACGATAAAGAGAAGCCGTGCCGGCATCTCCGACCCCGATAAACCCATAGGCTCTTTTATCTTCCTTGGTCCTACGGGAGTGGGCAAGACAGAGCTTACTAAGGCTTTGGCGGAGTTTATGTTTGATTCCGATAGAGCTCTTATCCGTGTTGACATGTCCGAGCTTATGGAGAAGCACGCAGTCTCCAAGCTTATAGGTGCTCCGCCCGGTTATGTGGGATTTGAGGAAGGTTCGAGCTTTGCCGAATCCATCCGCCACAGGCCGTACTCGGTAGTGCTCTTCGACGAGATAGAGAAGGCGCACCCAGAAGTCTTCAACATCTTGCTTCAGATACTTGATAACGGTCGGTTGACGGATGCCAAGGGAAGAGTAGTGAACTTCAAGAATACGGTCATCATCATGACCTCAAATATAGGCGCTCAATACATCGATAAGATGCAGTCCATTGGCTTTTCCAAGGGCGACAAGGAGAGTTATGAAGATGTGAAGGAGAAGGTGTTCTCGACTATGAAGGAGCACTTCCGACCCGAGTTTCTAAATAGACTTGACGACATCATCATCTTCGATGTGCTTTCTCGCGAAGCTGTGAAAGAGATCGTGGGGATTCAGATAAATGAAGTAAAGAAACGGCTCAAGGATAAGGAGATAACCCTTTCTCTGGATGAGAGCGTGATAGAGTATCTGGCGAACGAGGGATACAATCCTCAATACGGCGCAAGGCCATTGAAGCGCATGATTCAAGACAAGATACTTAATCCCGTCGCTTCGATGATTATCTCAAACAAAATTCTAACTGGAGGGACTATCGAAGTTTCTTTGAAGGATGGGGAATTCGGCTTTGGTGTAAAAAGGAGTGGTAGGGCAAACAAGGTTTCCGCTATCTCTCTCGACAGGGAACCTGTGGCAAAGTAAAACAAAAAGCGCACCTCCCAGAGGAAATGCGCCTTGAACGGGTCGGAGGCGTGGCTCGCCTCGGGGGGCTGCTCCTTGGGAGCGGGGTTGAGCGGGTCATAACGGCCCCCGTCTCTTTCCAACTCACAGCGCTGTGAGCTTATCCCCGAGAGGTTGGCCTGACGCCATCCGACCTCGTATTTCCATCATATCATACCTAGGAATATATGCAAGTCCTTTTAATTTTGTGCGCCGGGCAGGATTCGAACCTGCGTAGGCCTAAGGCCGCCAGATTTACAGTCTAGTGCGATTGACCACTCCGCCACCGACGCAATAGAGTCATTCTAAGGCAAAAGTTATCGACTTGCAAAATAGCATGATTGAGGTATTCTATTGCCCATGTCGCAGATTCATCTTATAAAGCTTGTCTCCGTCGGAGATGAGAAGGGGGCGGGCAAGGGCCACACTTATTATTCGCGCAAGAATAAGAAATCCGTCGAAAAGAAACTCGAGTTTAAGAAGTACAATCCCATAATAAGAAAGCATACGGTCTATAAAGAGAAGAAGGCATAATCTCCAGCTTTTGATGCGGGCGATGAGGGAATCGAACCCCCGCCAGCGGTTTTGGAGACCGCTGTTCTGCCACTAAACTAATCGCCCTTCGGTGTTATCCTAGCATAACTTCTCTGCTCTTTCGATATCGTTTATGGAATTTATCGGTATCCACTCCTGCGTTACCACAGCTTTAATAGGGAGGTCGTCTTTTTGTGAAAGAATAGTTTGCGGTAAACCGTATTCGCCCCCATATACCAATATCCCTTCGTGTTTAAATATCTCTCTGTCTAGGAGATACACTCCAGTAGCGACAAATTTCTCCTCCTCCCTTTTATCTTTATCAAATCCTTCTATATATCCCTCTTTATTCACAATGACGGCATAATAATTTGGCATGCGCATTTTCTGTATGCCGAAAGTTCTCTCTTCCGATATAAATCTGCTCAATTCCTCTTTGCTATGAAGGTCATCTCCGTTTATCACCAAAAATTTGTCGCGGAGTTCTTCTCTCGCCGACCAGAGCGCACCATAAGTGCCCTTCTTTTCTCTCTGCTTAGCATAAATTATTTTCCTGCCCAAAAAGTTTTCTCCCAGATAAGCCTTGATCTTATCTTCAAGATAATCCACCACCATTACTATCTCGTCTATGTCTTCAGGCAAAGCTTCAAGTATTCTGTCTATAATTGTTTTGCCGCCTATTTTTAAAAGAGGCTTTGGGGTCTCTAGCGTAAGGGGTCTTAGTCGCGTGCCTTCTCCGGCGGCGAGGATTACTGCTTGCATTCGGCTATTCTAACAAAAGGAGGAGTCATAGACGACTCCCTCCTCCGGAAGCACAAGGTGTCAACCTCGCAGGTTGACACCTTACACCACAAGAACCGCATCGCGGAAGCTCCCTCCATCAAGATGCTTCGGGAACTCTACTTTGTCCGAAAGCCTCCCCTCGTAGGGCGTGGGGTCGATGCCGAGCCGGCATCTCCTCCAACGGAGAATCATTCGCAGATAGGCGGTTCGGAATCCCTCCTCGCCTATCTCGAAGATTTCTTCGAAGCTCATGAAGCGAGCCTCGGAGGCCTCCATGTTCTCCGGAGAGACGAAAATCTCTCCCTTGAACTTGCCGGTCTCGTAGAGGAAAACCACTCCCTTCGGCCGTTGGACAAAGATGCCTACGAGCGCGAATTCGGCTTCGTCCGTCACGATGCCGGTTTCTTCCTCCGTTTCGGACTGGGCGGCGTGACGAGGGGATTCGCCTCGTTCTACCTCTCCGCCCGGCAAGAGCCAGCGCTCAAGGCGGGTCTTCTCTCGGACGACGAGGATTCTCCCCTTATCGTCCAAGACGATGAGATTGGCGCCATTTTTCAGGTCTCTCTCCTCCATCTAAAGCCTCCTTTCCGAGAGATAACTTAACATAATCTTCCATTTTCTGGTATTCGTTGGGAGTAAACCCTTCGACTCCGCTCAGGGTGAACCATTTGATATCCTTATTTCTCCTAAACCATGTCATCTGTCTCTTGGCGTAGAGTTTTATAGCTTTGTAAAGTTGGTTTATCATTTCCTCTTTTGAAATTTTCCCCTGAAGATATTTGGCGAGATATCTATACTCAAGGCCAAGTTCATCCATGCGGCGATAGGTTATCTTTCTTTTTTCTATAAGTATTTCTGCTTCTTTGATCATGCCAGAGAGACGAACAATCAATCTCTTATATATTTTCTCGTTTAAGTTTATGGGCTTCAGGCCTATGTATACAAATTTTTTGTCTGAAGCTTGTTTTTGAATGGGTGGTACAGAGCCGAGAGCCTCCACTATTTCAAGGGCGCGGATGAGGCGGACTTTATTATTGCGGTCTATATTTCTTGCTCTTCGCGGGTCTTTGTCTTTAAGTATCTCGAATAATTTGTCGGGAGAGAGTTCTTTAAGCTTTCTCCTTAATTTTTCGTTTACTGGGACTTTGTTCAAAGAAATTTTCCCGGCTAGCGCATCTATGTAGAATCCTGTGCCTCCCGCCAAGATGGGGATGTGGCCGTTATGATATATCATAGCGATTGCTTGGTTGGCTCTTTCGATGAATTCCGATACGGTAAATTGTTCTTTCGGTTCAGATACATCAAGAAGATGATGGGGTATGCCCTGCATCTCTTCTTTGGTAATTTTTCCCGTACCCACATCAAGCCATTTGTAGACTTGGCGGGAATCGGCGGAAATAATTTCTCCTCCGAATTTCTTCGCTAGCCTTACGGCAAGCTCGCTTTTACCCGAAGCTGTTGGGCCTATTATTACCAATATTTTCTGCATCGGTGTCTCTATTGTACCAAGCTCGCACTTATTTCCAAAACAAATGATGTCGCACGCGCGGAGCGCGTGGTGGTTCTAAACTGAATCGTACGCTCGACGAATCGCCCCGCCACCGCCTCGCAGAGCCTCGGCAACCCC
>ERZ1292623.2687-Hain-H51-01um-R1-2687-length-15681-cov-9_pt1 | contig 15681 bp, 18 predicted proteins | sample MGYA00564398_ERZ1292623 | MGnify/ENA primary metagenome ERZ1292623 (study PRJEB36523, sample SAMEA6512633) | groundwater metagenome | collected 2019-01-07 | study: AquaDiva: Metagenomics assemblies of 32 groundwater samples | reverse complement strand
TTCGGATCGGTAATTTCTCCTCCCTCCCAGGTAATTCCCCACATATTGTCGTCATCGCTATAAGGAAAACGGATGCTGGCAGGCACCGGAATTTTATTTTTCTCCGCATACTTGATTTCTTCTTCCCTGTCCATTCCCCACTCCCGAACCGGCGCGATAATTTTCATATTTTTATCAAGAGCCAAAACATACCCGTCAATGCGCACTTGGTCATTGCCCTTGCCGGTACAGCCGTGAGCGATACAGGTGATTCCCTCTTTCTGCGCAATTTCCACCGCCTTCTTAGCAAGAAACGCTCGGCCGATAGGGGTGGAAAGATGATACTCTCCCTGATAATGCGCGTTCGCCTTGATACCCCTCGCTATGTATTCATCGGCAAATTCTTTTCTGGCATCCAGTGTAATAGTTTTGACCGCCCCGAATTTGATGGCTTTTTTCTCTATAGCCGCGAGGTCATCATGCTGTTGGCCGAGATTCATAGTGAGCGTAACCACTTTTGCCTTGTAATTGTCCTGAATCCATTTGAGCATGACCGAAGTGTCCAGCCCGCCCGAATAAAGAAGCAAAACCTTATCCACTTCCCCGTTCTTCGCCTCGTATGATGATGTCTTTATGTAGGATGTTTTTTGGTTGAGCATGTTATTTTTAGTTAATGTCGTTCAGACTCTGAGAGTCTTCAGACTTGATGAGTTAATAAATTTAATTAATTACGCCGGGAAAATTTTTCTTTAATCTCCTGATAAGCTTCCCGGAAACTTTTGCCTTGCTTGACCAGTTGCAAAGCATCGTCCGTTGCATATAATTCCGGAGTACAGGCATTTTCTAGATTTTCTTTTTTCGCTTCCAGATTTTTAACAATTAAAATCATAATTTGCAGAGTTTCCAGCGCCAAATTTATCCCTTTTATAAAAGGCTCTTTGGTCAGTTGAAAATCACGGTTGTATCCGGCAGGAAGATTCTTTATGATGTTTTCGATTTGGTCGCGATAGCCGTTAAAGACGGCGATGTTGCCCCTCACCAACTCTAGTACATCATAATTTTTCTTCTGCGGCATGATGCTGGAACCCGTTCGGAATGAATCAGGCAAAGCAAAAAAATCAAACTCTTTGGTGGTGAAGAGAAGCAGGTCGCTCGCAATTTTACCGATGTCAAACATCACGCTTCCAATGCTTTGTAAAACAATGCTCTCAAATTTTCCGCGGGAAAAACCGCAGTACATCGGATTTGCCTGCACTCTTTTAAAATTAAGTTCTTTGGTCGTGAATTTTCTGTCCAAGCCAAGAGTATTTTCTCCGTATCCGGCCGCAGAACCTAGAGGATTTTGGTCAATGATTTTCAAAACGGCATCCAAAAGTATTAAATCGTCCTGCAAACCATCATGATACGAACCTAACCACATGCCGACCGAGCTCGGCATAGCTCTCTGCATGTGAGTATATCCTGGCATTTTTATTTTGCCCTGCTTTTTTATCTGCGCATTGAGCGCACCTACCAAACTTTCCGTTTCTTTTTGAATTTCCAAAAGTTTTTCTTTGGAAAAGAGGCGGGTCATTGTCAGACACTGGTCGTTTCTGGAGCGTCCGGTGTGAACTTTTTTGCCGACATCTCCATAATTCTCGGTAAGATAAGCTTCAATCGCCGTGGCGCTGTCTTCCTGCGATTTATCAATCGTGAATGTCCCCTTTTTCCAAAGTTCTAAAATTTTATTGAGTCCGTTTAATAAAATACCTAACTCCTTAGAGTTAAGTATTTTTATCTTATGCAGCATTTTAGCATGAGCGATTGTCCCCTGAATGTCGTATGGGAGAAGTTCCAAATCAAGCAGATAATCCACCCCGACAGTATAATTTTCCACCGCTTGGTGTGTCTTGCTGTTATCTTCTTTCGCTCCCTTTGTGTCCCAAATTTTTTTCATCATTTTGTCTGATTAAGTAAAAAAATAACCCCTTAAGGGGTTTTAATAAACGAAACGACCATAATGGAGAAAATGCAAAAAGTTCCGAGGGTCTTACGCATACTGTTGGTATGAATCTTGTTTAACTTATTGCACATTGGATAAGATGTTAGCATATTAGAAAACAGAAGCAAGTGGAGTTATGCACCTCTCCCCGTGCCATCTCCTTACCAAGGAGAGGGGGTAGGGTGAGGTCTTGAAAATTTGCAAAATAAGTATATTATGTAAATATGTTAATCCCAACCGTTATCGAAAAATCCCAATTCGGGGAACGAGCTTATGACATATATTCCCGCCTTTTGCGCGAGAGGATTGTTTTTTTAGCTGGTCCGATTGACGACCATACGGCAAATATCGTAATTGCCCAGCTTCTTTTCCTTGAATCCGAAGACAGCAAGAAGGATATTTCGCTTTACATCAACTCCCCCGGCGGATCGGTCACTTCCACCATGGCAATCGTAGACACTATGAACCATGTCCGTCCGGATATTTCCACTTTCTGCGTGGGACTAGCCGCCTCGGGCGCGGCAATCATCCTGTCTGCCGGCAAAAAAGGCAAGCGATTCATTTTACCTAACGCGGAAGTGATGATTCATCAACCTTTGGGCGGAGTGGAAGGTCAAGCAACCGATATCGCTATCACCGCAAAACATATTTTGAAAACAAAAGATAATTTGAATAAGCTTTTGGCAAAAAATACCGGCAAATCCGTCCCGCAGGTGGAAAAAGATGTGGAACGCGATTTTTTCATGGACGCCCTTGAGGCCAAAAACTACGGCATTGTGGATGAAATAGTTACTAAGTCAAAACCCCCGGTTGCGCAAGCCAATAAAACTTCGGCTTAGTTAAAAAATTTCTATGGAAAATCAAATAAAAAAGAATAGATTAATTCCTTATATAATTCTTTTGATAGTAGTGATCGTATTCTTGAAGTTGTTATGGCTTGATACTGTTCAAATTTTTTTAGTCAGTCAAAAATATTTAGTTCTATCTAGTATGGGGATACTGGTTTTATTGTATATAGGATATATAAAAGACTTTAAAAATTTCTTTAAAAAAATACTGCTATTTGAACTAGAGATTGCCACTCTTTCTTTTATATTTCTCTTATTGCTAGGATATAAAAACATACCGAAAGTATTTACATCTTTTTTTGCGGGTTCTTGCCCACCAAGTCTCTTGGTTATCGCCAGCATACTTTTTGGTATTTTTTGGTTTTCTTTATACTATTTCTTATTCGAAAAAACAATGAAAATTATGCAACAAAAATTATCAATCCTATTCCATGTACTGGCAGTTATTAGTGTTGCTACTGGAGTTTCTGGCATGATGTTGTGTGGTTTTTCTTAAAAGATTATACCGAGAAAAAATATTTCTTAAACAAGCTGGATTTTTTTATCCAGAGCAGAGGCTATCTTACTGATAGTGGTAAAAGATAATCCTTGTCTACCGCTTTCTAAACGCGCAATAACAGACTGCGGCATATCAGCCTTTTTTGCCAGTTTTTCCTGTGTCATTTTTTTAGATAGTCTGGCTTGCTTGATTTGATGAATCATGTCTAATCTCGCTACTTCTTTTTCGTAGCCTTCTTTGAAACCTTTTATCTTCATTTGCTTTTTGAGCATATCCTCAAAACTTACAAATTTTAATCCTTTAATTGTGATTGTTTTCATATTTTTAATTGGTAATTAGTTTATAATTTTTTTCCGCCATATCTATTTCATTTTTTGGTGTCTTGTTTGTTTTCTTTATAAGAATTCTTACAAAATAAACTGTTTCTTTGTGTATAAAGAATATCAATCTGATTTTTTTAACTCTTAATTCTTTAATATCTCCTCTCAACTGTTTTATGTATATGGAATCGAACTTTTTATTTCTTAACGCTCTAATGGCTCCGGAGATTTTATCTTGGTCTTCAGGCGATAAATAAGAGATGAAAGTTTCAATATCCCTAAGTAATATTATCCTAAATTCATTTTCCATTATTAGATTATAATATGACCAGCCTTCAAAATCTAATATAGCAAAATTGCTATATTGTTGTCAAGTGATTTTTTGTTGACATTCGTGATAAGTTGAAATATACTAGAGAAGCAGTTATGAATAATAAATTTTTTAAATTTTACATAGTTTCCCCGGTACCGATGCCTAAAAAGCAGTCGGGGTATATTACTTATTAAATACGTTCAAGCGGCCCCGACGAAGAAGGGGCTTTTTATTTTTTAACTAACCCCTAAAAGCTGAATGTTTAATTTACCCCGCTAAGCGGGGCCAACAAAAAACTTTATGAAAATAATAACCGAAGAAATACTGACCGAGCTAATAAAAAAACATGGTTTTGAAAATTATTTAAGGGATTTAATGAAAAAACTCCGAGAGGATTTCAGCCGTTGGGAAGAATTCAACAAAATTCCCCGCCCTTCAATGCAGGTACCGGGTGGAGTACTGGAACTTATGCCGATTTGCGGCAAAAGATATTACACCTTCAAATATGTAAATTGTCATCCGAAAAATCCGGAGAGGGCGGATAAACTTATGACTGTGGTCGCCACAGGTCAACTCTCCCGCATAGATACAGGTTACCCGCTCATGGTTTCTGAAATGACTCTGCATACCGCGCTTCGCACGGCGGCAACTGCGGCTCTCGCTACAAATTTTCTGGCAAGGAAAAATAGTAAAATCCATTCAATAATCGGCACAGGCGCGCAAAGCGAATTTCTAGTAAAAGCGCTAAACATGGTACGAAACATTAAAGAAGTTAGGTACTTTGACACAGATCCTCTCGCTATGGATAAATTTGAAAAGAATCTTAAAGGGAACAAATTCAAAATGGTGCGCTGTAAAAATACGCAGGAAGCGGTGAGGGGCGCAGACATTATCACGACTTGCACCGCCTGCAAGGCGCATGTAGATGTGCTAAAAAATAGCTGGATAAAAGAGGGAGCGCATATCAACGGACTCGGTGGTGATACTGTGGGCAAGACCGAACTGGAATTTTCTATATTGCCTAGGTGTAAGATAGTGGTAGAATACTTCGACCAAGCTGTTGTTGAGGGTGAGATACAAAGATTTGACAAAAGAGAAGCAAAGAAAAAAGTTTATGCCGAACTGCACGAAATTTTCACCGGAAAAAAGTCTGCCCGCAATAACGAAAAAGAAATCACTCTGTATGATTCGGTTGGTATCGCCCTTGAGGATTATTCGGCGCTAACACTCACTTACGAATTGACACAGAAGTATAATTTGGGGGAAGAATTAAACTTGACCCCGGTTCTACAAAATCCGAAAGATTTAATTTCGATATTAAAATAAAAGGCTAGAAAGACTGATAAAAAACTAGACATCTTTTTCCTTATCTGTTATACTGAAACTGTTGAATTTTAGAAATTTTATTTTATCGGTTTAGGGGAATATTCCATATAATTATGAAGTTTTTAAAGGTAAAAAGAATAGGTTTAAAAATCAATTCTATAGTCCTTGCTGGACTCGAGATAAATCCATAAATAGTGGCATATTCTCTTGTAAGCTGACTTAAAAAGCTTATGAGTACATTAATAATAATTCTGATAAGCGCGGGAGCGCTTATTTTGGGTGTGGGTGTAGGATATTACCTGCGCGTTATTGTGGCGCTCGGGAAAAGGCGCTCGATTGAAATTGACATCAAGCAGATGATGGTTTCCGCCAAAGAGGAAGCGCAAAGAATCACGGACGAAACGAAAAAAGCTTCGGAAAAAAAGCTTGCTGAACTGAAAGAAGAAGAAAAAAAGAAAGAACAGGAGTGGAAAGAAAAAGAATCAAGGCTTATCAAAAAAGACGAGTTTTTGGACGCGCGTCAGGTTGAGATAAACAAAGAAGTTGATAATATAAAATTAAAAGTAGAAGATATAAAAAAGATTCAGGAAAAAGTGGTTAAGATAGAAGAGGAAAAGAAGCTGGAGCTGGAAAGGGTGGCGAAACTGACGGAAGAAACAGCAAAAGAAGAACTCTTGCGGGATATTGAAAAGAAATATGAAGAAGATATCTTAAGCAAAATCCAAAAACTGGAAAATAACAGCCAAGAAAGACTGGACCGCCGAGCCAAAGACATATTGGCTACGAGCATTCAACGTCTGGCCTCCAGCACAGCTTCAGAACTGATGACAACAATAGTGTCTATTCCGAACAATGAAATAAAAGGAAAAATAATCGGAAAAGAGGGCAGGAATATCCGTGCTTTTGAACGAGCCGCCGGAGTGGAACTCATTGTGGACGATACTCCCGGTTCAATAGTCATTTCTTCATTTGATCCGATTAGAAGGCAGGTGGCAAGACTGGCGCTGGAGAACTTGATTTTGGACGGGCGCATCCAGCCGGCAAAGATAGAAGAACTGGTAGAAAAAGCCAAAGAAGAAATAAATAAAATTATCAAAGAAAAGGGTGAACAAGCTGTCTATGAGTGTGGCATATTCAATTTTGATCCGCGCATCATCGCTATCGTTGGGCGGTTATATTTCCGCACCAGCTACGGACAAAATGTGCTTCAGCATTCCATTGAAATGGCGCATATTGCCGGCATGCTTGCTGAGGAACTCGGCGCAGATGTGGCTATCGCCAAGGCTGGAGCGCTTGTACACGATATCGGCAAAGCGCTAGATCACGAAGTACAGGGTACACATATTGAAATAGGTATGCGCATACTGCAAAAATTCGGCGCGGATGAAAAAATCATAACGGCGATGAAAAGTCACCACGAGGATTACCCTTATGAAACGATTGAAGCCATTATCGTGCAAACGGCCGACTCAATTTCCGGAGGTCGTCCCGGAGCTCGCCGAGATTCGGTAGAAAATTACCTAAAGAGACTCCAAGAATTGGAAGCTTTAGTAAATGCCTTCCCTGCCGTTGAAAAATCATACGCCCTGCAAGCCGGTCGTGAAATTCGTATATTCGTTACTCCAGAAAAAATATCAGATGCGGAAGCGAAAATCATGGCTCGCGATATAGCTATAAAAATAGAGAAAGAACTAAAATACCCGGGAGAAATAAAGGTAACCATGATACGAGAGATGAGGATTATTGAATACGCAAGATAACTTGCCCGCACACTTACTTGCAAGATATTGATTACAATGCGCCTAAAGGCGCTTCTTGCGAGTAAGTGTGCGGGCTTGCCTAAAAAAACCCTTGATATATAATGAGGGGGTATTGAAAATAAGGGTATTTTGGTCGATATGAATCCCGTACGAAATCGCGAACGCGGCTTCGTAAGGGTAAATTATTATTAATTTATATAAAAATAGAATAGCTAATTAATTTTTTTTAATAATTGGTTCGCGTTCTATTTCGTAACGGGATGAATAAACAAGCATTGGCTGAGTGGGTTCACGGAAAGCTCGGCGGTACAAAGGTGCAGGCAGAAGAGGTCGTTGACGGATTGTTTGACGCTATTATCCAAACCTTGAAAAAGGGAGGTGAAGTATCAATCGCCGGCTTTGGGATCTTCTCTGTAAAGCAGAGAGCGGCTCGTATGGCTCGCAATCCAAAAACCGGAGCGCAAGTCAAAGTGGAAGCAAAGAAAGTGCCAAAATTTAGAGCTGCAAAAGGTTTGAAAGATTCAATTGCATAATTTTTATCTCGAGATAAAAAAACAAAAACACCCTTATAGGGTGTTTTTGTTTTTTGGAAGTAAGATAAGCAATTCTTTAATATCGCTGATAAAGAAATCCGGTTCTGGATTGTGTAGATTATCTTTGTGAAAACCATAAGTCGCGCGTATAGTTTTCATGCCTGCATTTTTACCGGCTTCAATATCCAAGTGCGAATCTCCTATCATGATAGCTTTCTTTGGTATTTCTTTCATATGTTTGAGAGCTTTTAAAAGCGGTTCCGGATGCGGCTTGAGGTATTTGGTGTCTTCTGCGGAAATAACTGTTTCAAATAAATCAGCAATGCCGGCATCTATTAGCGTTTGTTCGGAAGTTATCTTTGAACGGCTCGTTGCCGCCCCCAATCTGTATCCTAGTTTTTTTAATTTGCGCAAAGTTTCGGAAGTATTTGGAAAAAGTTTGGCTAAATGGAAGTTGGATTGCTGAAATTCTCTATGAGCGGTCATTAATCTTTCTGCGTCCTTTTCCGAACCAGCAAGCTTTTTGTAATACTCTAAAAATGGTATCCCGACAAACTTTTCTATCACCGAACGCTTCGGAACGGGATATTTTAATGTAAAAAGAGCATGTTCGGTGGCCTGCAAAATAAACTCCCGGGTATCCAGTATGGTGCCATCAATATCAAAAAGGAGCGTTGTGATTTCTTTCATAGACTCAAGTATAGCCTATCTTATCTGAACTCACCACGCAACGCAAAAAATACAGGGGTTGTTGGGAATCATATAATATTTAACTTTTTTTCATTATAAAAAGATTATATGTTATTTGTCTGTCTTAAAAACTCTCGTGTATTTTCTCTAAGTAAATTTTTCTTCGTATTTCTCATATTCCTCCTTAAATGTGCTACGGATATCATTAATATTAATTGAGGGTTTGTTTTTCATATTTTATATTAGTTAATAAAAATTTGTTCCTTATCCTTTCTTTTTTCGACAACCATGTAAGAAGTTTTAGTAATATTTATAACTTTCGATAGATCCGAAAATATTTTTTTCGCTATATTATATGCAAATTGAACAGGGACAGCATTACCAATCATTTTATATCCATCGGCGATATCTTTGTAGTAAAAAACAAAATTATCAGGGAAAGTCTGAATTCTTGCGCATTCCCTGACAGACAATCTTCGGTATAAATGTTCTTGACCTGGTACAAAGATTCTTTTGTTTTGTTCAACAAATTTCATCTTTGGCGCTTGCGGATGAATTGGCGCATGACGACCGCCAGCTTGAATTGTAAAAGAGGGTTCGTCCCAAGAACGAACGCGATTGCGAGACATATAAATTGTTGAGAAACCACCATTCATAAATTCATGATTAGGAATTTTCAAATTTTCTCCATTAGTTTTATTTAGAGATTTTGCTGGCAATGCTCCATGTAAATCAGATATTGCTTCTCTCAAGATTGGCTTGCGCGGTAATGAATCAGGAAATTCAAAAGAAAAACCAACTTTCTTTTTATGATAACCTACAATAATGACTCGTAATCTATCTTCAGGAACTCCATAATCATTAGCATTAAGAAGCTTATAACTGATGTTGTACCCAACATCTCCAAACTGTTTCAAAATATCATTGAAAGCTTTACTGTGACGATGAGCCAAAATGCCAGAAACATTTTCTGCTAAGAAAAACGCTGGCTGTTTATCTTTTAATAACCTTATATATTCAAAAAATAATTGTCCACGTTTGTCGTTTATCCCCCGTCCGGCACCAGCCTCACTCCAACTTTGACAAGGTGGTCCTCCGACTATTCCATCGGCAAAAGGAACTTCGAAAGTCGGAATATCGACAATACTTCTCTTGTCTAATTTTGTCTCAGAGAAATTTCTCTCAAATGTCTCCCAAATTGTAGAATCAAACTCGTTAGCCCAAATAATATCAAAACCTGCTTTTTTAAAGCCTAAGTCTAAACCTCCAGCGCCTGTAAAAAGTGATACTACTTTCATGTTACTTGATAAAAGAAATTAATTTAGCTTTTAAATAAATTGCCGGGTTATTTGGTGACTTTATTTCAACTGATTTTACTTTTATGTGTGAGTTTGATTCAATACTTTTTCTATCTTCTTCTGGAAAAGAATTATATTTTTCATCAAGCATCAAGGCAAAAGTTGAAAACTCTGAATCACGACTGAATTCTGTAAGACAGCCGAAAACTTTATGCGGTGTATCAATTCCCCACATACCTCTTACTCTAAGATAAGTTATTCCCAATGGATCAATTTTCCTTACGCCCGCAATTTCATTTGTTTTTGCTGAAAATTCAAGATGGTCAATTTCATGTATTTTTTTAGAGATACTTTTGAAAGTTTTTTCGTATACCTCTCTATCTGCCGCATAACAATCACCGTAAACAAACCACAGAGTTTTTATTTTTGATTCTGGCACGGAACCAACAACATAAATAATATCTTTTTGAGACCAATCCCCGCCATCACTTTTTTTGCAAGATTTATTGGTGCGAGAATCATTATTATGAAGTTTTGATTTTGGATAAGAACTATTAAGAGCAATGTCGCCGACTAACCCGCCAATCTTTTTAACTTCTACAGCATCACTATTTTTAATAATAAAATCTGGTGGATTATTTTGATTTCCTAAATAAGAAAGATATTCAGAGTGTTTTTTGTCTTTATTTTCTAAATCAACAACATCTATGCTGGAACAAAAAACATCTCTAATAAAATACTCTAAAGCAGTACCGACATTATTCATCCGGTTTTGACCAAAATAAAGCTCTGTTAATTTAAAACTTTTAAGTCTAGATATGTTATGTATCGCTTTTAAAATGTTCGTTTCCATATCTTGATTATATCAAACAATCCATTCTAATACTTCCTTATTACCGCCTTCAAAACCGCATTTATATTTAGAGAATGCTCCGGATAAATCGGCTGGTAATTTTGATTTGCGGGTTCGAGCCATCTTTTGCCTCCTTTCTCGCGGAAATACTTTAAGGTAAACTCGCCATCCACTTCAGCTATCACTATCTGCCCGTCTTTGGCATAGTTTGCCCGCTCTACTAAGACCATGTCTCCTTTTTCTATGTGCGCGTCTATCATTGAATCTCCGTCCACTTCCAGCATGTATGTTTGAGCTTTCTTTTCTATTAGAAAGTCATCAAGATTTACCCTGTCTAGAAGTTCTTCCTCGACTGTTGCAGGCAAGCCGGCAGTCACCAGACCAAGCATCGGCACTTCGCCGAAGGCTTGAGTCGGTATAAGCCTGCCCAAGTGATCTTTAGCCACCATTCCCGCCTCGATTAACTTCTCCACCACCCGAAACACGGCATTTTTAGACTTGAAACTGAACAACTTCATCATTTCTGAATATGTCGGCATTCTTTTGTGCTGTCCGTAGAAAGATTCGAGTTTGTCTTGGTAGATGTTACGCATAGATACTTATAGGTCTGCGAAAAAATAAATGGATAATTCTCTCAGTGAAACTCTTCTTTGTATTATAGCGAACTTTTCGTAAAAGGAGTCTGTGATCCCTAGCTTCTTTGGCATACTTCTCGCCTTGGAGAATCTTTAGATCGATTTTCTTGTTAATCTTCTGTATCTCCTTCTCTAACATTTTCACATATTGTTTTTGTGACATGGTTTTATATACTAATTATTTTTTAATTTTACCCCCTCCGCCTTTGGCACCTCCCCCTATTTAGGGGGAGGCTGGGTAGGGGTACCCGACTTAATTAGTATAAGTGAACGAGCGTTCACTTGTCAACAACCAAACTGTGGATAACCCCGAACTAGAGCAAGCTCGGTACGGGGCAGGCTAAAATAGCTATATAAATCTGACTTCATTAGAAATAATCTTGCCCGCTTTAAAATCTTTTCCCACTTTTTGAGGCATAACAGTAATCGCGTTTGTGGGGTCTATCCAGCATATTTCGGCAATTTCGTATGCATGTGTTCTCATGGCTTCTTTTATATTTTTAAATTGATTAGAGTTAAGAATCTCAAAGAAAAATTCTACAGACTGTTTTCTCTTTCCATCCATAAAATTATTTACATAAAGCAGTCTGCCAATTTCAGGCACAACTCCAAGTTCTTCGACTATTTCTCTTCGTAAGCCTTCTTTAATATCCTCTTTCCACTCTAAATGACCGCCAGGTAAAACCGCAAAGTTGGCGTTATGTGAATGCTTGACCGCCAACAATTTGCCTTCGTAAAGAATAATCGCTCTGCATCTTATGACAAATCTCTTAAACCAAAACATTTTTGTAGTATAGCAAAATTCTTAAGAATTAACCCTTCGACAAGCTCAGGATTACTGCGCGACCTTCGGTCTATACTGCAGAGCTTCGAGAATGTGATTTGCTTCAACTTCGTCAGAACCGGCGAGGTCGGCGATGGTGCGGGCGATTTTGATCACCCGGTGATAGGCGCGGGCGGAGAGGGCTAGCCGTTCGGCGCTGTCGTCGAGAATATCCCGCACTTCTTTGGAAAGTTTCACCATACTGCTCAAATCTTTGACATTCATTTCGCTGTTTGTCTTTATTCTTCTTTTTGAATCTTTGAATCTTTTCGCTTGAATTTCCCGCGCGGTTTTCACTCGAGCTTTTATTGTATGCGTTCGCTCGCTACGAATCACTTCGTCGCTTAATTTTCGATAATCCACATTTCCGACCGTCACCCACAAATCAATACGGTCAATAATCGGTCCGGAAATTCGGCGCGCGTATTTTTCCAAATCGTTTGGTCTGCAAATGCAAACTTTGTCTTTGTTGCCCTTGTTTCCGCAGGGGCAAGGATTCATGGCGGCAACTAAAATAAAATTGGAGGGAAAAATTGCCGACCCGCGCGCCCGGGAAATTGAGACAATGTTGTCTTCAAGCGGCTGGCGAAGAGCTTCGAGAACTCGCTTTTCAAATTCCGGAAACTCATCGAGAAAAAGCACACCCTTGTGCGCTAGGGTCACTTCCCCCGGTTTCGGATTTGTTCCTCCGCCAATCATAGAAACATAGCTCGCGGTATGATGCGGGGCGCGAAAAGGCGGCTCGGTCATAAGCGCGCCATCAAGCAAACCCACGACAGAATGAATACCGGTAATTTCCAAAATGTCATCGTTGGAAAGCTCCGGCAGAATGTGCGAAAAGACCCGCGCGAGCATCGTCTTGCCTGTACCCGGCGGACCGGAGAGCGCAATATTGTGTCCGCCGGCGGCCGCTATTTCAAGTCCGCGTTTGGCGCTCTCCTGCCCTTTAATATCGGAAAAATCTATATCATGAGTTTGATCTTTAAGAATAATAACGGTGGGTTTTTGCGGTAAAATTTTTTTAGGACATTCTTTTTCAGAAGAAAGATGTTCAATAACTTCTTTTAGTGTTCTCGCTCCGTAAATGGTAATTCCTTTCACCAGCGCCGCTTCTTCTGCGTTTGTTTTTGGTACGAAAATTTCCTTGTAGCCGAGGCGCATCGCGCACTCGGTGAGCGGAAGCACTCCTTTGATTGGCTGGAGTTCGCCGTTCAAAGACAGCTCCCCAAGAAAAATTTTCCCTTTTGGGTCAAAATCGATTTCTTCGGCGGAAAGCAGATATGCTAGCGCGATTGCCAAGTCAAAATACGGACCTTCTTTTTTAAGATCTGCCGGCGAAAGCGAGATAACCACTTTTTGATTTTTACTTTTAGGAGATTTGAATCCGGAATTCTTCAAAGCCGAACTCATACGGTCTTTGGACTCGTCCACCGCTTTGTCCGGCAAGCCGACCACATTAAAAGCGTGCAGAGTTTTCGGCGTAATATCCACTTCCACAGTCACAATCTTGCCTTTCAAAAGGTGTGTCTGAGCGGAATATACTCTGGAAAAAGACATGAGTCTCGTATTATCCTTCTAAATGTTTTTTGCAGGTACGGGCGGCAGGATTGACCTCAAGGCGCGCCATTTCAATATTTTCTTTGCACACTTCGCACTTGCCAAAAGATTCTCTGTTTAGTCCTTTTAAAGCTTTTAAGATATTATTCAATCTAGGCACCAAAGTTTTCAGCATTGAACTTTTAGCTTCAAAGTCTTCAAACCTGTCCGCCATATCATTTTGGTCGGATTGCGGAAAATCCAAACTCTCCGGAATCGCTTCCCATTCGCCTGTCTCTGGATTGAGCTTGCCCATGTCCCGCAATTCTTCCAAAAGCATGTCCCGCTCCTTTTCCAATTTTTCTCTAATAATTTTTTTCTTTTCTTGCATAGCATATCAATGATAACACTTTAAGTTTTCATAGCAAGCCCGATATCACTTTGGTGTCCCCCTTCAAAATTTATAGCAACTCTTTATATTCTTTGTAATTTTCTTTAATTAAATTCTTCCAATTCCCAGTTTCACTGCCTCCACCTAAATCAGTTTTATGATACACAAGCAATACTTTCACTTTATTTTCATTTTTATGAACTGCAACGATACATCTATTCCCTGAACCATGACGAGATTCTTGTGTCCCTGAAATTTTAAACTCAGTTTTACAAATCACAATATCTGCATCTTTGTTTGTAATATACTCTGCTGTACTTTTTAAAAACAACGCTTCAATAAATTTAAACTCTATAATCAAAAAATCCAGCGTTGCATCCCAAGCTCTTTTGTACTTTTTGGCAAAAGTCCTTATGAAGTGCCTTCCTGCGAAAGATTCAATGATAACTTGATATTCATTAATAGTATTCATTCGGATTTTCCTGAGTAATCAAACCAAGGGTGATAATATCATCTTCTTTGGCGCACAAATACGGGAGTTGGTTATGAGTAAATTCAACGATTTCTTTTGTCTTTCTGCCTTTCCATTTATCGCCAATGTCACTTATCAACCTCCCTTCTTCTTTATTTATTTCAGATAAATCTTTCTTTGCTCCAGCACGAGTTTCTGAAACAATCATCGCCCCATCTTTTGTATGTTCTATTTCAATTTGACCGTTTTCATACAATTCATCTATCACGCGAAAATACGAATCCGCAACAGGCCCATATTGGATTTTTCGATACTGCATGCCACTCATACTTTTCAAGTGATAATAAAACCACCCAGCATCTGCGAGATATGCAAGTTTAGCTAGTTTTGTTTTCGGAATTTTCTTTTCCAGCCGCAAGAAAGCCAAGATCATTTGCTTGTACTTCTCATAATTTGGAGATTCCCCGGCCTCCACTTCTTCAAAAGACACATTCAAAACATTGGCAAGTTTTTCAAATTCTCCCATAGTGAGTTCTCTTTTGCCCTGTTCTATGGCTATATAAGAAGGCCTAGAAATGCCTAATTTTATGGCCAAATCAGACTGCAAAAACTTTCGCTTCAAACGAGCTTCTTTTATAAACTTCGCATATTTTGTAATCATAATACCAACAGTATATACTTTTGTGTAAAATAAGTCAACATAGATGTTATTGACATTGACATGTAAAAAAGGCGGGCTTGATACTTATTTAGTATACTTCTTATACAACTCAAACAAAAATTTTATTCTTTCTTCTTTATCTTTAAACTTTCTGCCATAACAAACATCTACTGCTCTATCGAGATTATTGTGCGCTTCCACCAATTCCGGCGGCATGGTGTTTGGGTCATATAAATCGGCAAGCGAACTGTGAGGAAAAGTGGTGCGAATAGTGAGCAAATATTCAGCGCACTCTTTAACTTTCTTTTTCTTTTCTTCGGACACATTTTCTGGCCAAGGAAAATTGTTATAGACGATATTATTTGAATAACGATAATCTCCTTTTAATCGCCCACATACATATCTAACCCAGGTCATATGCATTACTGATTCGAGAATTCCAAAGTGATAATAGTCTGCATTGGGTATAACCAAACAAGTGTCCCCTGCAATTTTTTCTGGCTCAAAAACCCCATTGGTATATAATTCCTATTCTCAGAACTAACTCTAGGGATAAGAATGTATCTACTTTCAGGTTGTCTTATCTCACCAAACAAAGCGGGTATTTTTGCAAGTTCTTGAGTTTCTTTTCTAGTACTCTCACTCCGTAATTTTCTTACATTTTCAACTCGTTCCAAAACTTTAGATAATTTTTGGAGAACATTAGGTTCAATGCCTTTGAGCCATAGACAATATCTTTTTTCCCCATTTAGGTATTCTCTAG
>ERZ1292623.2686-Hain-H51-01um-R1-2686-length-15683-cov-7_pt1 | contig 15683 bp, 17 predicted proteins | sample MGYA00564398_ERZ1292623 | MGnify/ENA primary metagenome ERZ1292623 (study PRJEB36523, sample SAMEA6512633) | groundwater metagenome | collected 2019-01-07 | study: AquaDiva: Metagenomics assemblies of 32 groundwater samples | reverse complement strand
AAAATCAAACGGACCCGCTTTCGCAAAAACCCGTTCCAACTGACGATAATTGGCCACATCACAACGAGCATAATGGAACTTTCCTCGTGACATCTCGTGCTCGAAGCCAGTGGACCCGACATGATGGATTAGATCAATGCCGAAAAGCTCATTACCCCGCTCTTGCAAGATGGTGCTTAGCCAACTCCCCACCACGCCTTTACTCCCCGTGATTAAAATCCGTGCCATAAAATGTAGCCGTTATAATATCACGCTTTTCGCGAAAAAAATACCCCAAGCCAGAAGTAGCTTGGGGTTTCGGAATCGGAACTAACCGGGATAATCCCAAACTTGAGACTCCACGATCTCTTGACGATTCCGCAAATAGTAAACAACCTCGGAAAAAGGGGCCGCAAAGCCCCGTTGGATGTGCTCCTCAATCTTGAGAGTATCAGCCAGCGCGGACTCAAAGCAATTGGTGATGGCCTGACCCTGACTACCAAGAATCTCCAACCACCAGTCGGTGGAAGCGGGCGGGAGCATCCGATAGTCGATCCAGTAATTCAACTCCTTCATTGCCGCCACCATGTAGGACAACATCCGACCGCCATGATAAGCGGCAGAAACGCTACCCACTCTCCGGAAGTTCCGCTCTTTGGTCAGCTTAACGATGGCCAGCGCTTCTTCTTTAGAGTGGGTAATCGGGTCCAAGACGATAATCTCATCTAGGTCAACTCCCCGAACGACCAGTTGCTGAATCATTGCTTTTGAACCAATCCAGGCGGCCCCCGACACATTGCCACCAGTCGCTCGCCCGTCACCGCCCATCACGGCGATTCTCTTGGCTCGACCGCTGGCGTTAAGCATGACGGCGTGATCGAATAACTGACCGGATTTGTACATCCCAGACGAGAGACCGTGGATGGCGACCATGTCTAGCTCTTCGCTTGGACGGTCGCTCATCACGGCAAAGGCGATCGCCACTTGAGCAGCGCTTACCGGTTTCTCCAATAATTCCAATGTTCTGGAACAAATTTGCTGACCCATTCTGACTCCTCACTTTCTTGTCAAAAAACTGATTTAATTTACTATTACCATTATCTAATATACACAAAGACAAAGCTCTGTCAAGATGGTCGTGCCTGGTCACAAAAGAACTTGTACAGAGGCACAGCCGTGGCGTCGTCGCCGACTTGACCCGACTGCGCCAACTTCACCGCTTGGTCGAGAGGAACCAACCGAACGGTCACATCATTTCCCGACCAATTAACCACTTTCTTGACCTCTTCACCACTTAATTTGACTCGAAAAATCCAGATGGGAATGTCCACCACGGTGTAGCCAAGCATCCGACCATCGGCCTCCAGACGATTCGGTTCAATTCGTAATTTAATTTTATTATCCAAACACCGCACCACCGCTTGTTCTGGTGTCTCACCACCACCAATATAACTGCCAACTGTTTTAAGAATCTTCTGACCCGCCAGTTCTGGCCGATTCTGCTCAATCAATAACACAAAAACTTTTCCGTCTTCTTCGAGATAAGGTAGGACCACCACCGCCGGGGCCGTCTTAACCGCCGTATAAATATCACCATTCGGCGCGCGCCAGGCCCAGGCCGACATAAACTCGGTACTAAAAAGTGGGAAACGGAAAGATTTAAACAGCCGACCGACCTTCTTGGTTAGCCAGAATAAGATTGTTTTCATATCATTCGGGATTCTCGATTAGCGAAACCCCGCGATGTTGAACCACCATCGCCGCCCGCTCATTGGCAAACTTGATTGCCAGCTCAATGTCCTCCGTTTCCAAATACTTTACCAACAAGGCCGCGAAAAAACTATCGCCCGCCCCAGAAGAATCCTTGACTTCAACTTTTTGCACCGGGAAAGATTTGCCCCGGAAAGTGGCCCCCAAGTCACCCCTGGTACAAATAATTTTATCGTCCAGAGCTGGGGGGATGTGGGATTTCGATCGTTCGTACTCATAGTTATTTATCTTGATATATTTTGCTCCAAGCGCCCAATCACCCAATATCTTCTTCGTGTCAATGAAGACATTGTTATGATGTTCACAAATATATTCTATGTCTTCCTCTGTTAAGAATCCCTTGTTGTAGTCAGAAACGGCAACTAAGGAATATTTTTTGAGTGGCACTTTCTTTATGTTAATCCGAGGGATCTTATGACTTGTGTCGACGCGGAGAAAAGCGTGATTACTGTTTTTGTGCATGTACCTAGTCTTCGTCACCTGTTCCCAACCAAGATTAGTTACAATATCGCAAATGTTAGCAATATTTTTGATATTTAACTCCACATTTTTCGCCATGCCGGGATTTTCTTTTTGTTCGACTACACCCAAAACTGGAATCGGCAAATCGGGAGCTAGACGATCGGCATTGCAATATACAAATATATCCCTACAACTCTCTCCGATTATCAATATCTTTTTCATTTAATTGTTAGGTTTGGTGCCAAATGAAGTTCCTCAAAAGTGAGTTTCTTCTTTATCTTTGGTTTATCCAATACCCCCAACACCGCATTGGCGATATCAACTTTAGTCGGGTAATAAAACTCAGTCAAGGCTGTGGAGGTCGGGCAGGGAACGTTAGGAGTAGAAAGAGAGTGTGGTTTGCTCTTTAAATTTATCGATTTGTTTTGGGCCACTTTAGAAATAATCTCGCCTCCAATGTTGAACGCCTCATTGGTTGTATCTACACACAAAAGCCTGCCAGTTTTATTGAGAGATTTAAAAATAGTCTTATAGTCAACTGGGTTGATGCTGACGAGATCAATGAGTTCGACATTTACATCGTTTGGCAGGAGACTTAGCGATTCTAGCGCAGAGATAAATCCGTCTCCGTAGGCGATAAGGGTTAAATCCTTCCCCTTCTTGGTCACCTTCGCTTTATCTAGTGGTTCGGAAAATATCTCTGTTGACACTTCTTGTTTTACATTGAAAATCCACCTGGACTCCAACATAACGACCGGATTCCTGTCCCGTAAAGCTGAAACAAGTAGTCCTTTCGCCATATGTGGTGTAGCGGGAATAACCACCTTGAGACCGAGGGCATTGCCGAATAGTGAGTAAAGCGCCTGAGTGTGTTGCGGGCCATTTCCCCACTGTCTTCCTATGTTTACCCTAAAAACTACGGGCACTGGATTGTTGCCCCCAAACATATAATTCCATTTACCAGCTTGGGTGAATATGGCGTCCGCCGCAAATAGTGCAAATTCCACTCTACCGTGGTGCACAATTGGATGCAGGCCGCCTAGAGCACTGCCTACTGCCATGCCAGTAAACCCGGCCTCTGAAAGTGGAACATCAAAGATTCTGTCTGGGTATTTTGATTTTAATCCAGCCGTCGTCCCATCTGCCCCATTTTTATATGATACGCCCTCTCCCACAACAAAAATGGTGGGGTCAATTTCCATCATTTGGTCAGTGGCCTCTTTTATCGCCTCCGTATATTTGATAATTCTTTCAAGCATAGACATCAGTATAAAGTGTTTCTTTTCTTGGGTACTCTGAATCTTTTGCAAACTGGATATTCTCCAAAACATATCTTTTCGTATTATCTTCAATTTTTTTAAGCTGCTTTTCCGAAGCTCCATTGCGCAACAAGATATCTTTAATTTTCTTTATGGAGTCTCTTTCTTTTCTCTTTTCTAAAATATCCTCTTCTCTGACGCTTTCATCGAAAATCGGGGCACTGTGGGCCATGTGTCTGTAGGCGACACACTCCAGAACCGCAGGAACCCCGGAACGGACGCCTGGCACTAATTGTCGTGCTTTATTTAAGACATCTTCCAGATCATTGCCGTCAGCTTTAATATATTTGACCCCAAAACCAGTAACGATTCTTTCCACATCGTGATCCGGCGACCTACGGTCGCTTATTTTGGTATTGACTGCGAAAAGATTATTCTCGACCACAAAGAGTAGCGGCAGTTTAAAAAGAGCTGACAAGTTCAGAGTTTCACAAACTACTCCTTCTTCGAAAGCGCCGTCACCAAAAAAAACCGCAGTCACACTTTTTTTCTTGTTATATTTCTGTTCAAACGCACTACCACAAGCTAGTGGCACAGCGCTACCAAGGATGGGAGTCGAGCCAACAAAATTTACGGATCTATCGATCATATGCATGGAACCACCCTTACCGTGAGCTAGCCCACCTTCCTTTCCCAAGAGTTCGCAGATCATCCTTTTCAAATCTCCCCCTCTAGCCAGATAATGTCCGTGGGAACGATGATTGCCAAAAATCCTGTCGTGGACTCCTAAGGCCTCACACACCCCAACCGCCACCGCCTCCTGGCCAACATAAAAATGAACAAAACTCATTATTTTGTTCTCGAAATAGAACTTAGCGATCTCCTCTTCAGCAATGCGGATTAGGACCATCTTTCTGTAAGCTGCCAACAAATTAATTTCCATATTTTTACATTTCTATCATGACCCGGCTGGCGTGGCCGCTTCTCACCAAATCAATCGCTTCGTTTATTTGATCAAGACCAAGCCGGTGCGTAATAATATTTTCGATTTGTAGTATCCCTGCTTTATATAATTTGACATACCTCGGAATGTCTTTACTCGGAGAGAATCTGCCTCCCTGCGTCGCCTTAATGGTCTTGCCCTCGCCCCCGAAAAGGTGATTGGCGTTGGTGACTTCGACACTCTCCCCTGGTTGCGGTTGACCAACCATAATATACCGGCCCACCCCACTAAGTAACGGGATCGTGTCTCGTAAAGCATTCTTATTTCCCGAAGTTTCGATAATAACATCAAACTCTTTGATACCGAATTTCTTTAACACCACCTCTTGAATGTTCTGAGTCTTGGAGTTTATAAATAAATGCGCGCCCAGCGCCTCGACTGGTTCTTTTTTACCATCATAAATGTCCACAGAAACAATCGGGTAAGCGCTGGCCAGTTTCGCGGCCTTTATCAAGTTCAATCCAAGACCGCCGGCCCCAACAATCATTATACTCTCGCCAAACTTTACATTCGCCTCGTCATTAATGGTACCAAGGGCCGTGGAAAGACTGCAGCCCAGAAGCGCACACAGTTCGTTCGGCGTATCGGCCGGCACAGGCGTAATCCTGTTCTCAGACACAATTGCGTATTCGCTAAAAGTGGTGACTTTACCACTGGTGATCTTTTTGCCATTCCAGAGATAGTTGGGGAAGTCAGACTCAATCCCATCACCCTTTCTCCAGTGCATCACCACCTTGTCGCCCTTCTTCACTCGATTAACACCCAAGCCGACATCTTCTACCAAGCCACAACCTTCATGACCAAGAAGATGTGGTACAAACTTGGCATTACCCTTATTGCCGGCAATTTCCTGTAACTGGGAGCCACAAACACCACTAACAAGCACTTTGACTAATACTTGGCCAAATAATAAATCCGTCAGCTGGATATCGCCAACCGTCAATGGCGCGTTTATCGTTTCAAGAATAGCCGCTTTCATTTTGGTTTGACTATTCTAGCACGAAACAATACACTTACCAGAATGACGACGGTCCGCCTCCTTCATGTCTAGCATCATCCTACTAATGCCGTTTGGTCTTGGTGACCATATAATCTGCCACGGAATTGTCCGTGAGTATTGCCAGAAATACGACCGCGTCGCGATCTTTACCATGCCTCAGAATCAAGCCTCTGTGTCATTTATGTTTCGTGATCTCAAGAACCTTGACATTATTGTGGGCGACCAAAGTTTTGCAAAAAACTTCATCCTCTCCTCGCTTAAGGCCAATCTGGTCGAAACACCAACAACCAAGTATGACTATCTAAAGATAATCGGCTTCCAATATTTCGACCCCCACTCTGGTGTCCTTTTTGAAAAACAAGAATACCAATTAGCAGGACTAGATTTGGAGAAAAAATGGGACAATTTTATCGTCCACCGAGAAAAGGAGCGAGAGGAAGCGTTGTTGAACAAGCTGGCGCCGAAAGGGGCTTATGCTTTTCTCCATGAGGACGCGGGCAGAAATTATTTAATCAAAAGAGGTTTAATTAGCAAACAACTTTCTATCACCACCCCCAAACCAGAATTGACCAATAACATTTTTGACTACTGCACCACCATTGAGCGGGCCGAAGAAATACATGTCATTGATTCCTCATTCATGTTCTTGGTCGACTGCCTAGATTACTCCAATCCTAAACAAAAACTCTATGTCCATCGCTACTCCAGAGGCAACGAGGACTGGAAATTACCGATTCTTAAGAAAAACTGGCACATCTTGATTTCGGGTTACAGTCGAACCGAGCAGATTTTCAACCGCAACAAATTCCTCCTCCAGAAAGCGCTCCGCAAAATAAGTCGGGGCTTATCAAGATGAACATAAAACATGAATATAAAACAAATATTTACTCTTCTAAGATACAGGCATTACAAAATAAGTTACTCCCAGTGCGGAGAAGATCGTATCATCGACTGCGCTCTATACAAACTCGGCATAAAGAAACCGAACTATCTAGACATTGGTACCAATCATCCGGTGAAAGATAATAACACCTTTCTCTTTTATTCCAGAGGTGGTCAGGGAATCTGCATAGAACCAAATTTTGAGTTATTCAAAATAATTAAACAAACAAGAGGGCGTGACGTTTGCTTAAACATTGGTGTGGGTCCCTCTGATGAGACCGACGCAGATTACTATATGATGAGTTCAAACTCCTTAAACACATTTAGGCGAGACGAAGCGGATAAATATGCAAAGGAACAAAATTATGGAAAACAGGCGATCAAGAAGGTAATACAAGTGCCGCTCGTGACCATTAACCGTGTTATGCAAAAATATTTTCCGACTGGGGTTGACTTGCTCTCCTTGGACACCGAAGGTTACGACCTCGAAATTATAAAGTCTTTGGATCTACAAAGCTACCGACCAAAAATAATTTGCATCGAAACATTACGCTACAATAACGACGGCGCGTTAGAGAAAGTGCGCGAGATCGCCAAACACCTTACTGATCATAATTACTTTCTGTACGGTGATACTTTCGTCAACTCCATTTTTATTGATGAAAAACAAAGAAATTCTCTGAATTAGTAAATTCTATAAATTAGGTTAATATTGAGTCATGCTTGGAAAGGCTCGCACCAGAATATACCAACTACTCCGTCGGAGCGAAAAACACACCAAAACCGACATGGTCTACCTTGCCAAGGGTGGCTTCTGGTTGATTTTGAGCCAGATTATATCTTCCCTCTCTTCTCTCGTCATGGTAATCGCTTTCGCCAATCTCATCTCGGCTGAACTCTATGGTAGTTACCGTTACGTTATATCTATCATCGGTGTCCTGCTGGCTGCAACTTTCCCAGGGATAAACTCGATGGCGATCAAAAGTGTCGCCAACGAAGACGACGCCACCTTCTGGCTTCTGGTCCGAAAAAAAGCGCTTTGGTCTCTGGCCAGCACTGGTCTTGGGCTATTATTATCTCTCTACTACGCCATTAACCACAATGGTGAACTAGCCTTGGTTTTCGTTATCGCTTCGGCCGCCATACCATTATCCGTCACCGCCGGGATGTATTCCTCTTTTCTTAATGGCAGAAAAGATTTCCGTAAACTCGCCCAGTGGTCAACCCTGGTTAAATTAATTGTGGTTATTTCTTTTGTCGTCCTTTTGCCGTTCATTAAGAGTTTGGCCCTTTTGTTTTTGGTGTACTTTATTCCCGAGTTGGTAATCGAAGGTCTGCTCTTGCTAACCCTCTATCGCAAAGATCAAAAGCGTGGCCAAATCCAAGTGGAAATAAAGAAACTTAGTCGCTTCAGTCTTCACCTCAGCCTAATGGAGGCCATCAAGACTATCGCTGGCCAAATAGACAAGGTCCTCATCTTCCATTATCTAGGGGCGGCCCAACTAGCCATCTACACCATCGCCACCAGCGCCCCAGGGCAAATAAAGGGTATTCTCCAGAACCTTAGCACGCTGGCCTGGCCAAAGTTTAGCAGCACCAAAGAAGAGAGCATCCGCGCAACACTGCCCGCCAAACTGTTTAAATTAGAATTAATTATTCTTGGTTGCGTGGCTATTTACTGGATAGTGGCACCGTTTCTGTTTCCTATTTTCTTTCCTAAATACGCCAACGCAGTCTTCCTATCCCAGATCTTCTCTCTCTCTCTACTCTTTTTCCCAAGAACTTTCCTCTCCACGGCCATGACCGCCCACCTAAAACAGAAGGAAATGTACGCCATAAGGATTCTGGCCCCCCTGGCTAGAATCGCCGTCTTTGCCATTGCCCTGCCCTTCTGGGGTCTGTGGGGCGCAATCATTGGTTCCATCATAAGCAATGTCTTGACCACCACAATCTACCAATTCTTTTTCAGAAAAGCCTTCCCTAGTCAACCTGAGTCAGCATAAACATTGCTCCGTGCCAACCGAAATAGCTCGTGAGAACAGCCTTGATTTGTGGCCTTTGATCTAGAAATTCTCTCCAAGCCTTCCGTTCCCCCCTCTCATCATCGGCCTCAAAACAGTTCCAATCGTCAAAAAGAATAACCGTGCCCTTCTGTAAATATGGTTCGATAAAATTCAAAACATCCTTAGTTGACTCATATAAATCACAATCAATAAGAATCACTCTCACTTTCCCTAGCGGCAGATTGTCTAGCTTGGCTTTATTGCGAAGAGACTCACTGAAGAAACCCTTGACGAGGTAAACGTTATCGGCCAAACAACCCTTACCATGGAGATTGGCCTTAACTTGTTCTAAAGAACAAGCATACTGTCCCTGTCTAAATCGCCAACCAGTATCAATGCCCCTGGTCTCGGGGAGGCCCTCGAAAGAATCGAAACCAAAGAAATGCTTAGTGTGACCAAATTTCTTACCTAATTTAATTGCTTGATAGAAAGAATATCCCTCAAACAGACCGAACTCGCAATAGTCCCCAACCAAATTTTTAGTTTGCTTAAACGCCTGCTTTAGCCCGCGGGCGGTGTCCGGAGTGGGAGTGAAGAAAGAAGGGAAACCTAGTTTCTTTTTTAGATGATAGTATTTACGAACTAATCTGTCAGATAATCTCATGCGCGTAATTGTTCTAAACTCTGATTAATCCTCTCGCCCAATACTTCCCAGCGCAAGTGCTCGCGAACAAACTTAACGGCCCGCGCACCCAATTCTTGACGCTGGGTTGGTGCTTGCCGATAAAGCCGAACCAACACTTCTTCTAACTCCGCTTCAATTCTATCGGGACTAATCACAATAATACAATCCTGGTCCGCAAACAAGTCACCAATCGGACCAACATCAGTCGTGATAACCGGTACTCCAGTGGCCAGATATTCCGGTAGTTTGGAGGGGTAGGCATACTCGGTCATGTCGACCTTGGGACGCGCGATAACCAAAACACTAGATTGTGCGATCATGGCCGGAACTTCCTCATGCGAGACTTTAAAGCGCAAATCAGCAACATCTGATAAACCCAATTCTGCCAAGCGCCCTTCAATCTCTCCCCGACCACTGCTCATAATCAAATTCAATCTAAAAGGGAAAAGATTTAATTTCTTAATCTTGCCCGCCACGTCTAAGACCGCGTCAATACCCTGATAAGACTTGGAGTTACCGGTATAACCAATGGTAAAAATCTCTGGGGTACGTAAAGGGTCATGATAGAACTCGTTCTCGGTCACGCCACCATAGATCACCACACCATTCTTGATCTTAGACCCATAATAACCCAGAAGCTTGCCGGAAACGGCGAACACTAGATCATACCAACGAATCACAAAATTTATTTTCTGTTGGAGAAGCCAACTCTTCCAGCCACTCATCTGATCTTGGAAATACATTTCGGCGGCCACCAACCCGTGTAGGTCAATGGCAATCTTCACACCAGTCAGAAACTTGAGCCAAAACGGCAAATCAATATCAATATCGGTCGCCGTCATTACCAGATCGGGTTGATACTTTTTTAGCGCTTTTCTGAAATAGTTCACCTGTGACCAGAAGCTGCCAGTCGGATAGGGCAAGAATTGATTAGTGAAGCCGGCATCAACGGCGGGAGCGGAAACAATGACCTGATGCTCTTTCTGCATCTGCTGGATAAAGTTGTAGATCCGGATCGGCGTACCCCGCTTGGGATCTTGCAATGAGCCGCTGGTAATAAAAAGGATCTTTTTCGTCTTCATTGCTTCTTCTGAGCCCGGAAGGTTAGTAAAAAGCCGCCTAGACCCGGAAAAATACTGGAGAACAATCTCCAGGTGGGGCGACCGATGGCGCCAATTGTGCAATCAGAGAAATGACGCCGCAATAAAGAGTGGAGTAATTGATAAGAAAATTGATTAATATGCGTCGGCTCACCCAAAGGGGTATTCTGGATCTGGCCGAAGAAAAGACGGAAACGATTCTTGAGATTAAAGGCATTAGGAACAGAGCCAATTAACCAGCCACCCGGCTTAAGAACACTCAGAATCTTCTGGATTACTTGGTCTGGATAATAGAGATGCTCCATTACTTCGGAGATAACAACGACATCGAACTCATTCTGGTGCTGGAGATGCCAATCACCGTTTAAGTCATGATGTTCAGTCTTCATCTCCGGTGGACACTGCTTAAGAGCGCCGGAATCAATATCCAAGCCGGTCACTTGGTTACCTGCCTCAAGAAAATAGCGCGCCAAGCGACCGTCACGACAACCAATGTCTAAGACCTTATTACCACGGCCAACCCAACTAGCAAAAAGTTCGCCCCGTTCGGTGTGGAAGGAGCTAAAGCCACCACCGGCCGCATCCTTGGCCCGATGCCTTGGGCTATATACTTGTTCTAGACTATTGCTCGTATTGTTCATAGAAATAAGGAATTCAAGGTTACTGGGTTAGCAATCTGGACAACCACATAATCTTTCGCTCTAGCAATCATCTCCTCCCTCTGATGACTGGGGGTAAGACAAAAATCGACCTTGCTTCTAAAAGTATCTGCACCCTCGGCTTCGTCCCAGAGTCTACCCCTTTCACCATCCTGACCAATGGTCTCCATAATACCAGAAACGGTGCTGCCGAGCGCTGGGACCCCAAGATACATAGCTTCCCAAAAAACTATACCCAACGCTTCCGCCTTGGAGAGTAAAATAAACAGGTTGGCGTCACGATAATAATCCCAGATTCCTTCTCGATCAACCCAACCCTCAAAAAAGACCCTCTCGGCAATTCCCAAAAGCTCGGCTTGCTTTCTTAATTCCAGCAAGAGACTACCCTGGCCCAGTATAACCAACACACAGTTCTTATCTAGACTGGCAAAAAGTTCGAGCAATCTGGGAAAATTCTTCTCAGCTTCCAACCTGGCCACCGAGAGCAGTATCTTCACATCAACAGCCAGGTCCAACCTGGACCTGGCTCGACCCAATACCGAATGGGCAATTAATTCTTCATCCCGCTTAATTGTATTTGTATAAAAAACGGAAATCTTTTTCTCTGATACACCCAAACTCATAAGATAAGCCCTCATTGTCTCATTGATAGTCATGAACTGATCGGGCAGAGAATGAAAAAGTTTTTCCAGCAACGCAGAGTAAATCGACTTAATTGCCCCCCAATTCCTGGTCCGAGAATAAACCCGCGGTTGATTCGTAAGCACCATCACAATTCTCCCGCCCAAAAATAACCGGGCTAACCAAAGTGCGGGCAAAAAGCCAAAATCGTAGGCTAACCAGATATCTGGTTGCAATTTATTGCTTAACGCATAATAAATGACGCTAAAAAACGCCCTCAGGTCTAGGAGCGGCCGGAACCAGTCCAGTCTAGTCCTGAGGTGGACAGTTCGATAATTTTTAAAGCCAGCCTGATAACTGACCCTGGCAAAAGACAAGATAAAAAAAATGTTTTTCTCGACACCAAGATGATCCCGTCTCATCTTATCCTCAAACTCCTGGCGCGCTGAACGAAAAATATCTCGCCAATCACAATTAATTGTAAAAACGAAAAGATTTTTTTTCATGAAATAAAATTTTTGGCCAATAGCTGAACTAGGCTGATTAGACTATGTTCCGAAGCACTGTACCGTCCCGGAATGGTTGAGAACTTTTTTTCTATTTTCCCAGCCAAACCAGAACCGTCTTCCTTCTCTAAAATCACTACACAGCCACAAGCCATCGCCTCAAAGATCGTTTTGTCCATACTGCCACTTGGCGTTAGATTAACATAAATTTCGTGCGCGCGGTAAATATCTGGTGTCTGGTGATTGGGTACGGCGGGACGGAAAACCAGCTGACCCGACCGAATGAGAGACTCGGCTAAAAGGTGAAGCCTTTTTTCATAAACTTCATCTGCACCGGTCACTGGTGAACCAACAATTGTCGCGGTAAAATTCACCTGCCTCCGGGATAATTCTAACAACGCTTGGACAAGAAGGGTCAACCTCTTGACTGCCGAGATCCGGCCCAGCGCCAGAATAGATCTGGACATCTTTTTAACGACTGGGTCAGAAAAAAAAGTTTCCGCATCCACGCCCACCGGCATAATTTCTGTTTTACGAAATTTAGCAGTGTAAGACTGTGGTGAAGTGCAGAAAACTTTATCTGACAAATAAACAGCTACCCGTGTGAAAAAGTTTCCCGTTGCGTGATTCCGCCACATTATCACTTTCTTGCCCCAAATTTTCCAAAACAAACAGCCCAACAAAACATATTCCTGATTCATGTGTACAAATACCACACCATAGTTCTTCCGTTCTCGCCAGAGATATTTGTAAAAGTTGAAAAGATATTTCAAGCGCGACTGGCCACCCTCTTTCCCCAGCGAAAGCACTTTCACATTCTCTGGCAAATTAAACTTGCCCCGCTCTAGACAAATTACAGTCACTCGTTCAACATTTTTTGCAAATTCCTCAATCCAACGATGGAAAAACCCAAGAATCGGGTCATCTTTATCAACTTTCTGCGTAATGATTAACAGCTTCTTCATCAAATTGATTTAAATCTTAATCGAAGAGCGCTAAATCCATAAACGGCCGTCAGAAACATAAAGGGTTGCGCCGGCAAACGGAAACGAGCATTGGCCACCGGTCCAGTTAGAAACCCGAAATAAAAAACTAAGCAAACAGCGAAAATGATAAGTCCGCGTGCGTTCGACCCCCGAAACCAAACCGACCCCAGAGCCAGAAACATCCCCGCAAGTACCGAGAGCCAAAACAAGGCGCCACCAACCAAGAAAAGGCTGTCTCGCGGGGAATTAAAAATCGTCCGTCCTAAACCAAGAATGTCACCGTGCAAAATAAAATTACTAATATTGGGCATTGCCGTATCGGCCAAACCAAGCTGATGCGAAATGTCTCGTAAGCCGTCCGTCAAAAAGAAGGGAGCACTTTTTACCAAATGGAAAAAGGAATAGCCCAACCAGTCGGTTTGGATATAATCCAAGGCTGCGGTTTTGAGCTCCTGGCTCTTGTACAGAGACATCATCATTAACTGTTCTTCTGCTCTAACTTTACTCTGGAAAAAAGCTCTCCCCTCCTCGAAACTCACGCCCTCCTTGTATGCATAAAACATTGGGGCGTTATAGTGATATAAATTGTAAGACGCGACCGAAGAGACCGCCCATCCACCAAATAAATAATGATTACGAATGACCCATGGCATAACAACAACACCAAAACCAAACAAAAAAAGGATCAAAGAAACCAGAACTCGCCGTTGCTTGGTATATAAATAGAAAGTGAGTATCAGTAAACCAAAAACGAAAGGCAAAAACTGGGCAATTGGCCGAACCAAAGTGGCCAAGCCAATTATCAAGCCCGAAGCTAAATACCACCATTTGACCATCCTTGATATCACTGGAGAAAAAATCGGCCCAAAGAAAAGATAGACACCTGCCACCAACAGAAAGGTAAACAATGTGTCTGATAAAAGCAAAAAAGAATAATAAATAGCGGATGGTTCCAGGACAGTGAGCGAGGCTACCACCATAGCAAGACGCTTGTTCAAACACCAACAAGCCAACCGATAAACCAGCACCGCTGTGCCCGCCACGAGAACAATCTGGACAAAGGTGACCGCCAATAGATTACCGAATATGGCCCAAAACAATACCACAAAGCTGGGATAACCGGGTGTTCGAAAGCTGATTGGCAGTAGCGGAGGTGCGGGCGAAAGAGAGAACTGACCATAATCCAGAAAGTTCTTTGCTGCCTGATAGTAACCCTCAGAATCGGGCCCGAAAACGGGGAGACTCTGGATGAGCGCTATTCGTTCGCCGTTGCCATGATTAAGGAAGCTGATAAACAAAATCAACGCCAGCAGCTCAACCACCACCGCCAGCAAAAAAATCTTGCCCGCTCGTCTGACAAAAATCGTTTTTAAGTCCATAGGTTAAACCTAATAATATGCCAAACCGCGGCCACCCCATCACGCCAAGTGATCTTCTTGCCTTCGGCCACGCGCCGGCCATTATAACTAATTGGCACTTCGTAAAGACGATACTTCTTAACCCGCGCAGTAATCTCCGGCTCAATACCAAACCGCCGAGAAACCAATTTGTCTTTAATCTCATCAACGACCTGCCGGGTGAACATTTTGTAACAAGTCTCCATGTCCGACAGCGTTAAATTCGTGAAAAAATTAGAAATCGTAGTCAAGCTTTGGTTGAATAGGCGATGCCAAAATGACCCTACCCACCTCGTCCTTTGGCCCAGAAAGCGGGAACCAAAAACGACATCCGCCTGTCCCGCTAAGATTGGTACTAATAGGGATACAAAATCACTGGGGTCATACTCCAGATCGGCGTCTTGAACCACCACCACGTCGCCCGTAGCTCGCTGAAGACCAGAAATAACAGCCGCCCCCTTGCCCTGGTTGTGAGAATGTTTCAGTATTACTATTGGCACTGAAATATTTTGTAATACCTGACCCGTTTGGTCGGTAGAAGCATCGTTAACCACGATAATTTCTCGCTCACAGCTAGGCGGTAGGGTCACCGTCACCAGGCGCTGGATTATTTCTGCAACCGTCTTTTCTTCATTAAACACAGGAACGATAATAGAGAGCTTCATGGCGGAGAGAAGTTAATATTTTGTTATTTAAGCACAATGTCTATTATTCGGCAACGCTTGGGATGACCACGAAAACAATGTGCCGGTAGAAAATAAAGCTAAGAATCGCAATAAACCCACTGGCGACAATCTGCGCCACTAAATAATGCCAGCCGAATAGCTCAACCATCAAATAGAGCAGGGCAGTGTTAATCAGAATATTGACCAGAGCGATTAGCGTATAGAAAATAATCTGGCGACGCCAAACGATGGTTTGGAAATTGCGGAAAGTCACAAATTTTTGCAACACAAAACCAACGATGATCGAGAGGCTCGTCGCGCCGACCGCCGAAAGGAGATACCACCGGCCAAAAATATCCGTTAAGAGATAGAGGAGAGCAAGATTGACCAAGGCCCCACTACCGCCGGCCAAGAGATAACGGAACAAAATAGGCCACCGTTTAATTAAATTGTGAGCCGCAATCAAACAGTCCATAACTGACAAATTTTCTCTACTAAACATTGCGCATCCCCCACCGGGCAAACTTGCTTCGTTAATTCAGTCGCGATACCAGCATCGGTTGCAACAATCTTCAGTCCGGAAATACTTGCCTCTTGCATCGACAAGCCATAGCCTTCATAAAGTGAGGTGGAGAGAAAAACGTCAGCCGTTTTATAATAAGAAAATAACGTTTCCTGATCAACCCACGGTTCAAGAATTACCCCC
>ERZ1292623.2685-Hain-H51-01um-R1-2685-length-15685-cov-5_pt1 | contig 15685 bp, 17 predicted proteins | sample MGYA00564398_ERZ1292623 | MGnify/ENA primary metagenome ERZ1292623 (study PRJEB36523, sample SAMEA6512633) | groundwater metagenome | collected 2019-01-07 | study: AquaDiva: Metagenomics assemblies of 32 groundwater samples | reverse complement strand
TTTTTCCTCGTTTGTCTCCGTTACAATTAATCATTCTTGTTGCTTGAACAAGATGAATATTATAATTAGGATATAAGTCTTTAATAAATTTTGTATCGCTATTACTTAACATGACAAAGCAACCTATTTTATCTAATTTTTTAAAAACTTCTGCGAGTTTTTGTTGCTCTTCCTCTAAAAATGTATCTTTTGTGTAAGTAGTGAAACTCTTTCCTTTTTTTAATGGATAATAAGGAGGATCAAAATAAATAAAATCTTCTTTTTTTGCTAAATCCACAACTTTCTCAAAAGACATTATTTTAATAGTAACATTTTTCAATAATTCCGAAACTAATCTTAACTTATCTTCTTGTACAATATCTGGGTTTTTATATGAACCCATAGGGACATTAAATTTCCCTTTTGAATTTACTCTATATAATCCATTAAAGCAAGTTTTGTTTAAATAAATGAATCTTGCGGCTCTTTCTAAAGCTGGCAAGTCATTTGGATTTGTAGCACGAATTGTTAAATAATATTTTTTACCTTCAACCATATGATATTCTTTATGTTGTTTTAATTCAACAATTAATCTTTCAACATCAGTTTTTACGACTTCATAAGCATTAATTAATTCTTCATTTATATCTGAAATTATAATTTCTTTTGGTTTGAATTTTTGAATTATGTAAAAGAAAACTGCACCACTTCCCACAAATGGCTCTAAATAACGATTAATTTTTTTTGGAAATAAAGGTTCAAATTGTTCTAAAAGCTGACCTTTACCTCCTGCCCATTTTACGAATTTTGGAATTTCATTACACATGATGATTATAGCCTCTTATTTATATATAAGGTTTCGCATTCTTTAAAGAGTTTATCCTTTTTATGGTTGTTTTTAGGAATTCTTCTTCTTTGTCGATTCCTATAAATTGTCGATTTAACATAGTAGCAACAACCCCTGTTGTTCCAGAGCCATTAAAGGGGTCTAAAATTACTGCATTTTCTTTTGTTGATGATGCAATAATTCTTTTTAATAATTCTATTGGTTTTTGTGTTGGGTGTTTTCCATAGGTTTTTTCACTCATCGGTGTTAAGGGGATGTGCCAAATACTCCTCATTTGTTTGCCTTTTGGAGTAATTGAATCGTTCCATTCTCGCATTAAATCATAATTAAAGATATGAGGAATTTTTTCGTGCTTTCTTGCCCATAATACTGTTTCGTGTGCATGGGCAAAATATTTACAACTTAAATTAGGAGGTGCATTTGGTTTGAACCAACTAATCTCGTTTAGTAACTTAAATTTTAATTTTTGTAAAGCATAACCTACTTGGTAAATATTATGCATTGTTCCAGAAATCCAAATTGTTCCAATATCCTTTAAGACTCTACGACAAGCATTTATCCAATTATTAGTAAATTCAAAATCTTTGTCTATTCCATTTGATTTATCCCAATCTGCTTTATTTACAGAAACCATTTTTCCAGCTCTGCAAGAAATCCCGCCATTAGACAAAAAATAAGGCGGATCTGCAAAAATCATATCAACTGAATTTTCAGGCAAAGAGTTTAAAATATTTATACAATCATCATGAAAAAGTTGCACTGAATCTGATTTGAAATAAGGTATCACCATTATAAATAAAGTAAAGGCTACTTAATATAAACTTTGTTGTTTGGAATCCGGAAATATTCTTTATTCCTCGTTGATTTTTGTAATATGGTAAGACGCGATCTTTACTAATGCAATCAATAAGAGATCACATATTCTTTTATCAAAATATTTGTATTCACAAAGTCCATGAGCCATATTATTTCTTAGATTCTCTCCCCTTAAATCTATTAAAAATATTTCAAGAAATTTTATAAAATCTTTATCAAAACCTTTTATTGTGGATAACGCTAATAATACGTCATCAAGCATTCTAGCTCTCATTTCTCCATTCCTAAATGAAAATGTTGGAACATCTAATATTTTTAAAATATTTCTCAGAATAGATTCAACTTGAAATGTGAGAATGTGTGCACATGCCAGAGTTTCATCTTTAAAATAATAATTCAAACCATCTTTAAGAAATTTTAAGTTTTCTTTTTCTATTAATGGTGCATCTTCAAAGAATTTAAGGATATGCTCTAAGTAATCAGAATCTTGTTTTTTGATTAATTCAACAATTCGAGGCATTAAGACACTAACACCCAAATTATATCCTAACATAAAATTTCTAATCGTAGAGAATTCTAATTTATCTTCATCTCCAGAAATGGTCTTGATCACTAGATCTCCTTGATATAATTGAACAGGAATAATATGTTGCAATACGAATTCTTTTGCCTGTTTTTCTGCATTTTGTCTTGCAGAGTCATAAGTTGGAATAACTCCGCTACCAAAAGCTATTGCTTGTAGTATTGCGATAGTCTCCCTTCCTTCAAAAGTCTTGACAAATTCCTCAATTTTATGAGTAGGAATTTCTATTTTTGTTTCAATTTTCTTAAATGCTTTTTCAGAAATATTTGATGAATTTTTTTGAATCTCTTTTTTTAGATCTTCAACTTTTGATTCCAATAGGTCTTTATTATCATAGGCATACTTTAAAGCAGATTCAAGAAAAATATTTTTTATTAAGATTCCATTAGGATAGTTCTTGCTTTTCCATTCCGCTTCTTCAATTAAAGAGTTAAAAATATTGATTCTTGTTTGATTAATTAATTCTTTATCATCTTTAGCTTTTCCAATTTCTAAAATAATCTCGTAAAAACTTCTTTGAAGATTAAAAGAATCGGCTTTTTCTGTCTTATATATTTCAATAGACCTATTAGAACATTCCGCTAAGAAATCGTAGTCAATATCTTCAATTTTATCTTTCGAATTGAGAATTTGTCTAGTCATTTCAATTAAAAAACGCGGTCTATTTTTATCTAAGAGTCTTTTAAACATCTCTAGGATAAATTTGTATGTTTCATTTATTAAGTCAGAATCATTTATTGAAACTGAAAGATATATAGCTCTTAACAGAGAATCACAAAGTTCGTTATCCCATTCTCTTTCAAAGTAAATATTGGCACAATCTCTATGAAAACTAATTGTTTTCTTGATTATTGAGAATTCTTTTTTAACTTGCCAAAGGATATCCCCATACCTGCATTTGCAAAGAGGGTTTGATGTTTGAGCAAATCTTTCTTTATAATGTTTAAAATAAGAATCATCAAAAGTCGAGATGTCAGGATAATAAAAATTTTTTCCAGTTTTAGTTTTTCCACTAAACATCGGGCTGAATAAGGTTTTTGGAGAATCATGGGTTGATAAGTCCCAGAGTAGAATTTCTTTACGGACTTTTTCTAAATCTTCTGATTTATCCTTAATCTCTTTAATTGAATCAAAATATTTCTTCAATTCCTTAGAGGATTCATAACGAGGAATTTCTGCTTGTTCAAATTCTTCAATAACTTTGTCAAACGATTTATCTTTTAGTTCCATTTTACAATATAATCATAGTGTGGCAATTTAATATAAAGTTTGTGTATATTTGTCCGTTGTAGATTAATTTCTTTTTCGTAGAAAAGACTATCTGTTCGAAGGACTAAAAGCTCCCTCTCATCCGTTTTTTTTTGTTTTTCAAAGTAAGTAAAAATTTTGGAGAGCGAAGCGAACCGTTAAACGATTGTTATAAGAAAGTGCGAAGCATTTCTTTTTTTCTTCCGTTTGTCCGTTTAACGAAGGCGACAACTTTTAGGATTTAGGGTTACTTTCTCGTCGAGAAAGGCAGGTTTTAGAATTGCAATTAACAAGCAATACTACCAAATTTATTTGGTTGTATATACTATTTTAGAATGAAAAACCAAATTTATAAACAATCAAATTGTTTTTAGATTATGAACGGATTGTTATTAAAGTTAGAGAAAGAGATTAAATTAAGGAATTATTCTAAAAAAACCATTAAAAGTTATCTATTTTCTGTAAACAAATTTTTGATATTTGCAGAAAATAAAGGGATTAATCAAGAAACTCTAAAAGAATATTGTATTAAAGATTTAGAAAATAAGAACCCGTCGTCTGTTGCTAAAAACCTTTTTGCAATAAAATTTTTCTTTGAGAATATAATTCACGAAAGAATAAACTTGCCTACAATTAAAAGAAATAAGACTCTTCCAGAAATATTAACCATTGAAGAAATTCGTAGATTAATAAATTCCACTTCAAATGAAAAACATAAAATAATCATAAAACTTCTTTATGGTTGCGGGCTCAGGGTTTCTGAGATAATCAATTTGAAAAAACAAGATATTAATTTTAAAGAAAATCTTATTCATATTAAATTGGCTAAGGGAAAAAAAGATAGATTTATCCGAATACCTTTTTCTATTTCTGAAGAATTATCTGCATATATAAAACTTCTTGGAGGAGAGATTTTATCTCCTTCAAATCGAGGAGGAAAACTAACAACTGCAACAATACAAGCAATTCTTAAAAACTGCGCTAAAAAAGCAGGAATTAAAAAAAGAGTTTATCCTCATCTGCTTCGCCATAGTTTTGCAACGCATCTTCTTGAGCAAGGAACGGATTTAAGACTAATACAAAAATTGTTAGGACATAGCGATATTAAAACGACTCAGATATATACTCAGATATCTCAGGCATCAATTAAAAATATAAAAAGCCCTTTAGACAACATATAACATGAAAAAATCAATTAGATTATATATTGATGGGACTGTGCAGGGAATTTTCTTTAGAGCATTTATCAAAGAAAATGCTGAAAGATTAAATGTAAAAGGATTTTGTAGAAATCTAGAAGATGGAAGAGTTGAAGTTTTCTTAGAAGGAGACACAAATGAGGTGAATAAGATGATTGAACTTTGCAAACAAGGTCCAAAACATTCGCAGATTAGAAAAGTTGAAGAAAAAGAAGAAAAATTTCAAGGAATGAAAAATTTTAAGGTTTTGCAGATTTAGAACATTAATTTATTAAAATATAGAAACCTTTAAATAATTCATCATTCTTACTATACTATTAAATCCCCGGTATGACCTTCGGGAAATGCCGGGCCTACTTTTTCAAAACATTTAATTAGTTCTTCCTTTTTATAAAAATATGAAAAAAAGGGAGGCGATAGTTTTTATTGATGGAAACAACTGGTATCACAATTCTAAAAGCATTATTGATAAACCAAGCAAGATAGATATACTTAAACTCTCTGAGTTTATTTGTTCTAAATTTAATGTTAACCTTAAGAAAATTAGATATTATAATTCTATTCCAGATATTTCTGATGATGAAAAAATTTATTATAAACATCTAGAATTTTTAAAAAAATTAGAGAAAAAAGGAATTATTATAAGAACAAGAAAGTTGCAAAAGATAGATGGAGAAAAAAGAGAAAATGGGATAGATGTGTTGATTTCTGTAGATATGATTCGTAAAACTCTTTTAGAGAATGAATGTGAATGTTGTATAATTATCTCAGGAGATGCAGATTTTATCCCTGCTATGGAAATAATAAAAAAGAAAGGATTTGAGGCAATTAGTTGTTGTGTTCCTCAGGGTCATGCCAGTGAGTTAAAAGAGGGGAAGTTCAGATACTTAATTTTAAAAAAGAAAGATCTTTTAGATAATTGTTTATCATGATATCTACTAATTCGGATGGTGGGGCGAGAGGCAATCCAGGTCCTGGTGCAATTGGAGTAATTGTAAGACAAGAAGATGAAGTTTTAATTCGTTATAGTTCTGGAATTGGAAAAATAGTAACAAATAATATTGCAGAGTATGAAGCACTAATAAAAGCATTAGAACTTGCATTAAAAACAGGAGCAAAAGAAGTTGAATGCAATCTTGATTCTGAATTAATTGTAAAACAATTATTAGGAAAATATAGAGTTAGAAATCAAAACCTATTACCTCTTTTTTTAAAAGTTCAAAAATTAATTGAAAAATTTGACAAAGTTAAATTTAAGCATGTTTCTAGATTTGACACTTATCAGCAAATTGTCGACGAGCTTTTGAATAATGAACTTGATGCTTTAGGTTATAAAAAATATCGGGGTTATCAAGGTAGCTTGGGGAGTTAAGTATAATAATTCTTATAAATAAAAAATAAGTAGTTATTTAATGATAAACCCATTAACATGGAAAGAATTGAAAGGTCAGATAAGGTTAGATGACTTAGATAAAGAGAGATTTAATATAAACTGTTTGATATTAACAAAGTATAATCCTCAAGGATTTTCAGGGGTATATGATGTTGAACATCTTAACTTTGAACAAAGAGCAAAATTAGTCAGAGATTATAGTTCTTTTAATGCACAATTATTTAATGGACAGTACAATGATGAACCTTGGACATTCCAGATTTTATGGTTTCCAGATAGGAAATAATTATAAATCCAGTTTTCTATAATAAATCATGGGACGTGAAGAACAAATAACAGAGGAAAGAATAAAGAAAATAAAAGAACTGAGAGAAAAAGGAATTGAGCCTTATGCTTATGAATTTGACAAAAAATTCAATGCTAAAGAATGTTTAGATTCTAAAGTAAATACTCCTATTAAAACCGCTGGAAGAATAATTACTAAAAGAGATTTTGGAAAAATAGCATTTGCTAATTTAAGAGATGAATCTGGAGATATTCAAATAGTTTTACAAGAAAAAGAAACACCAGAAGAAGTAATGGATTTTTTTAAGAAATATACAGATGGAGGAGATATTATTGGAGTAACTGGAAAAATAATATTAACAAAAACAGAACAAATTTCTATTTTAGTTAAGCATATAGAGATTCTAGCAAAAGCAATAAAACCTCTTCCAGAAAAATGGCATGGATTACAAGATGAAGAAGAAAGATATAGAAAAAGATACTTGGATTTACTAATTAATCCAAAAGTAAAAGAAATATTTGTTACTAGAAATAAAATAATGAATGCTATGAGAGAGTTTATGCAAGAGAATGAATTTATTGAAATTGAAACTCCTTTATTGCAGAATATTTATGGAGGAGCATCTGCAAAACCATTCAAAACACATTGTGATGCATTTAATTCAGATGTTTATCTTAGTATTGCTCCAGAATTATATTTGAAAAAAGCATTAGTCGGAGGATTTGACAGAGTTTATGAAATTACTAAGAAATTTAGAAATGAAGGAGTAGATAAAAGCCATAATCCAGAGCATATGACAATTGAGTGGTATCAAGGTTATGCAGATTATAATGAAGGTATGAGAATGGTTAAAGAATTCATTAAATATGTTGTGAAAAAAGTTTTTGGAAAATATACTTTTGAATATCAAGGAAATAAAATTGATGTTTCAAAATGGAAAACATTAACTCTTGCAGAGGCTATAAAAAAATATCTAAAAGAAGACATCTCAAAAATAAATACTGATTCAGATGCTAAAGTTATTGCAAAAAAACACGGGATTGAAACAATGGGAATTACAAAAGCAAATATCTCAGATGAACTTATGAAATTATTTAGAGATAAATTAATTCAGCCTACATTTTTAACTGATTATCCAATTGAACTTGCTCCTTTAGCAAAACCAAAAAGAGGAGATGAAACAAAAGCAGAAATTTTCCAGCCATTTATTGGAGGAATGGAACTAGCAAGAGCATATTCTGAATTAAATGATTCTTCTCTTCAAGAAGAGCATTTTAAAGAACAAGAAAAAGAAAGAGAAAAAGGAAATAAAGAAGCAATGCCAACAGATAAGGATTTTGTAAATGCTTTGCAACACGGAATGCCTCCTGCATGCGGAGTTGGTTTTGGAGTAGAAAGAATAGTTATGCTTCTTACAGATTCTAAAACAATTAGAGATGTTTTAACATTTCCGTTTATGAAGAATTTGGAATAAAAAGGTTTATGATTAAAAAATAAAAATTAAATTATTTACTTAGGACATATATCTGTGGGGCAATACACGTAGAACCATTTTAAGTATTTCTTAATTATTTCCATCCAATGTTTTGCTTAGCAAAACTGAGTAGGGTTAATTCCAGGGGAAATAATTTTACTTCAAATACTTTTTAATCATTTCCATAGCTTCTCCACCACTAACCTTTCCGTTAAATTGTTTCATAACCAATCCCATATAAGCATTTGGATTTAATCCTGGCTTTTCTTTAATCATTTTGATCACACTTTCTTCAATCTCTCCAAAATCTATTCTCTCAATTTTACTTGCCTCTCCAAAATTAACCCCTTTAACAAGTTTATTCAAAACTTCTTTAACCTCTCCCTCTTTAATTTTTTTAGAATTAACTGCGTTTAATATTTCACTATAATTTTCTAATAAGATTTCTTCAATCTTTTCTAATCCAATATTTTCTTTAGAAGAAATCTCATTTGGAAATACTAAAAGCAATTTAGCAACTAAATCAGGAGAGTTATAAAATTTCAAGAACTCTTTAAATTCTGGAATCTTTTCTCTTTTTAATAAGAGTTTTATCATCTCTGAATTTAATCCTGTTTTCTTTAATTCGTCTTCAGTTTCTTCTGCAGATTTAGGAAGAGTTTTTTTTGCTTCATTAATTAAATCCCTTGAAATCTTTAATAAAGGCAAATCTGTTTCAGGATACATTCTTGAACTTCCTGGAAGAGGTCTTAGATATTCTGTGCTTCCATTAACTAAAGCATTTCTAACTTCCATTTCATTGGATTTTCCAGATTCAGCTAATTGCCTTTGTCTTAAAACTTCATTTTCAATTACTTTTGTAAAAATATCCATATTTTGCATTCCTTTAATTTCTACTCTATTTCCTTTATTAATTGAAATATTAATATCCTGTCTTATTGTTCCTATTCCTCTTTTAACTTTGCAACTTCTAACAATTTGTCCGATTTTTAATGCGACTTCTTTTGCATGTTCTGCATTTTTCAAATCAGGAGAAGTTACAATTTCAACTAAAGGAATTCCTAATCTATCTAATCTGTAAATATCTTTATCTTTTCCTCTTTCAATTATTCTTGCAGCATCTTCTTCTAAAAATAAACCAGATATTCCAACTCTTCCTAAAGAGCTTTCTACAAATCCATCTCTAGCAATCATAACTGTTCTCTGAAATCCTGAAGTATTACTCCCATCAATTACTGTTTTTCTCATAATTTGAATAATTGGAATAATTGTCATATTAAAAAGCAAAGCAATTTGAATAGCAATTTTTAATGCTTCTTTATCTAATTCATGAGGAGGTTCTTCATCTAATTCAATTAGACAATTACTATCTTTGTAAAACTGATAAACAAATTCTTTTTTCAAACTAGATTGATAAAGAGCAGCAACATCTATTTCACCTTTTTCACCTGCAACAGCATGTAATCTTCTAGAAACTTCTAAATCCGGATTGTCTTTTCTTAAAACACTTGGACATCTACAATAAAGTTTTCCAGAATCTAATTGCTGATGAATTTCTAAACCTGCTTTAAACTTTAATTTTGGATAATCAATATTTTTCTCTTCAGTCATAAACTCAGAAGAATATCTTAATATTTAAATTTGAGGGTTAAATTAATAGCTTAAAATTATAAAGATTTTCTAGACTCTTTAAGAGATTGTAATAATCTAACTGCTAAAAATCTATATAACTTAACCTGGTTTTCTTTTAATTGCCCTTCATTATCTCTATGTTCGACTTGTGCCGCATTAATTAAGTCCATATAATCTCCTCTTTCTAAAGGAGATATATCTATTGGAGGTAATCCTGCTTTATCTAAAATTCCATTTTGAACTAATCTAGCAAGTCTTCCATTACCATCATTAAAAGGATGAATTCTAGCAATATTAAAATGAGCATGCAATGCTTTTTCAACAGCATTTTTTGTTAAGTCATTATCTGAGAAAAAAGAAGTCATTTCAGAAGAAACATGTCTAGGATAAAAAAAAGCATATCCCATTGCTCTGACTCTATCATTTTCTCCTCTATAAGGAAGTCTATAACTAGAACCCATAAGTAACTCTTCTAAATCAAAAATAATATCATGATTTAAAAAACCACTATAATTTCTAGAAAAATAATCTTGAGCAGAAACCAAATTATCTCTTACTCTAGCAATATGTTTGCCTTTTTTTCTTCCAGTTTCTATATCAGCAGAATGTTTACTCGCTTCTGTTTTTAATAAATGAGAAACTTTATGAGCTCTAAGTAAGCTATATCTAGGATCATTTTTTAATGAGTTGAGTAAATGAAGAATATTCCCCAAGGTAGACAAATCTACAATATGATAGTGATTATTGTTATTATGTTCAAGTACCATAAAAAAATAATTAAGAGATTATATATAAACCTTTCTACTATTAACTCCTTTAAAGTTACAACATACTCTTTTAGTTCTTAGTCAGTCTTTTCATCAGCTCAGAATAAAAAGTTAAATTATGAATCGTAGCTAATCTAATTGACTCTGGATTTCTATTGCTAAAAAGAGTGTATAAATCAGAAATCTTATAATTTTTGCACAATTCACACTTGCAATTAAAAGAAATTTTTTTATTGGAAAATTTATTTTTTCCTTTAATATTTAAAACAAAAGAACTTAGTTTATTATTTTTAAAAACAAAAAGAGATTTGTGTCTTGCATTTCTAGTAGGTATAACACAATCAAACAAGTTATATCCCATTTTAACACATTGGATTATATCTTCTGGCTTTCCAACACCCATGCAATATTTTATTTTGTCTTTTGGAAGCAAATCAGCAGTATATTTTAAAACCCCAGTTAAAAGTTTTCCCTCTTTTACAGGCCATCCTCCAAAAGCATATCCATCAAATCCAATTTTAATTAACTCTTTAGCACATTTTTTTCTTAAAGGTTTATTTATTCCTCCCTGTATAATTGCAAAGATTAATGGTTTTTTCTTTATATTTTTAGTTAGTTTCTCGAATTCTATTTTGCATTGTTTTGCCCACCGAATTGTTCTTTCAACACTTATTTTTTGTTCTTTTAAACTAGCAGAAGAATTTGTGCAATCATCTAGACACATTATTATATCAGAACCAATTTTCATCTGAAGCTGAATGCATTTTTCAGGTGTAAAAATAATTTTTTTATTATCTAAATTAAAAATTATCTTATCTTTCTCTATCTTACCTAATTCAGGATGTCTATGAATTAAAGACATAACCTGAAATCCACCTGAATCAGAAATAATTTGAAAATTTAATTTCATATAATTGTGTATTCCTTTTTTCTCAATCTTTTTAATTAACCCTTCTTTTAATAAATGATAAGTATTAACAACAACTCCTTGGAAATTACATTTCTTTAAATCATCAGAACTAACTCCTTTAATATATCCTCTAGTTGCATCTGGGAAAAATCCGGGAAGTTTTAATTCTCCATGATTAGTTTTAAGGGTTTTCATTCAAACAACCTCTTAAAATTTTCCTCTATTTTTTTCTCAACTTCTTTTAAACTTAAATTTTTTATCTCCGAAATTTTTTTATAACTTTCAATAACATTTCGAGGTTCATTGTTTCTCTCTCCATCAGGATGCATATAAGGAGAATCAGTTTCACAGAGTAGATTTTCAATTGGAGCTTCTAAAATAACCCTTTGAAAATGCTCGCTTCTCTTAACACAAGTAGGGATACTCAAAAACCATTTATTTTCAATAATTCTCTTAACTAGTTTAAAATTCCCAGAAAAACAATGCATAACCACTTTCTTGCATTTTTCTTTTTCTAAAATATCTATAACTTCTTTTTCAGCTTTTCTTGAATGAACAATCAAAGGCTTATTAATTTTTTTAGCTAGTTTAATAATCTTAATGAAATTCTTTTTTTGTTTTTCAAATTCAGGAGATTCTTTTAAATCAATCCCTATCTCTCCAATTGCAATAATTTTATCTTTATTCTCCTCGACAAAAACTAATTCTTTTTTCAATTCTTTTTCAGATAATTTCAAAGCTTCAATTGGATACAAACCAAAACTACATTTAACATTATTGAATTTTTTAGAAAATTCTAATACTTTTTTATTACTTTTTTCATCCACTCCTGCACTTATAATTAAAATATCTTTAGCATTTTTAATGACTTTTTCAGAATCTTTGCACATTTCTAAGTGTGCATGAATATCAATAAACATATCAACTTATAGTTAGAATTGTTTTTAAGAGTTTTGAATGAAAAAAAGGAATAGAAAAAATAAAATAGTTCTATGCATACCAGCAATTAAGAAGATTTATATTCTTTGAATGAGCCGGTTGATCACAATTGGTAGCAAATTGTTCTACCCTTTTTGAGCTAATGCTAAATGCGGCTTTGGTGATTATAAGATTTCGCCAAGCCATTAAACGATATGTATATATATCGTTTGACTTTATAGAATATTAAATAAAATGTCATTAATAATAAAATCAAATATTAGAAAAGTTGTTCATGAGCTAGATAAAGAACAATCAATTGGAAGTGTTGCTGATGAAGTTGAACTTGCTTTAGAAAGAAAAGTTGAGGATATTCTAAGAGATGGAATTAAGAGAGCAAGAGAAAATAAACGACGGACATTACAGGCGAGAGATATTTAGATAATTTAATAAAGAATTCTTAATTTAATTAAACATGGAAAGAGTTGATAATGAGCATAAAGAAGAGGTTATGAAAAAAATTGTAGAGGCAGGAAATCCTGATAGTTATGAAACGTCTTGGGATGAAAATGGAATTCCTAAATCCAAAAAAAAATCTGAAATAAGGAAAGGAAAGAGTTCTCGAGCAAGAGGAGCAAGATTTGAATTAAGAGTAAGAAAAGATTTAGAGGAAAAAGGAGAAATCGTTGATAAATGGTCTAATAATATTGACTTAGAAAAAGATGTTCTTATTCCTGCAAAAAGAAAATTCAATCCTTTTTCAAGAGTTATGACAATTGGAACTGGTTTCCCTGATTTTATCTCAATTAAAAAAATCTCAAAAGGAGCGCATTTTGTCGTCGGAGTTGAAGTAAAAATAAATGGGATTCTTTCAAAAGAAGAAAAAGAAAAATGCAGATGGTATTTAGAAAAAGGAATCTTTTCAAGAATCTGGATTGCAAAACAAGGAGAAAGGCGAGGGGAAATAGAGTATATTGATTTTGCAGAAAAGTATAATAAAACTTAAATTTGCTGTTTTTCTTAATATTAAATGAAAAAAGCAGTTATTTTTGCTCTCTTATTGATAGTATTTCTAAATGTAATTTATGCGGAATGTTCCAATGAACAAATAGACATTAACACAGCGTCGGCAACTGAGTTAGACAAGATAATTTATATTGGACCTGCGACTGCAAATAATATAATTGCTACTCGTCCTTTTGAAACTCTGGATAATTTGATTGATGTTTCTGGAATTGGAGAGGTAAAACTAGAGGCGATAAAAACTCAGGGATTGGCTTGTGTGGGGAATTTAAATATTGAACCAGAAGAGGAAGAAAAAATAGAAGAAGATGAAACTGAAACTCAAAAAGAAGTTGAGAAAAACGAAATTGCTGACGAGGAAATTTTAATAATTAATCCTCAAAAAGATGCAATTAAATTATCCCCACAAACTATAAAAAGCGAAGAAAACAATTCAGATTTAAGCAAGAATAATTATGCAATTTACGGATTAGTAATCTTCTGTATTTTGCTTGGAGGTTTATTTCTTGCTAAAAAAATAAAATTCAAAGAGAGAAAAAATGAGTTCGAATGAAAACTTAACAAGAGAAATCAGAGCGAGTTTAATCCTTGAAGTAATTGGAAGACCGCCAGAACATCTTAATGAAACCTTGGAAAATATGATTAAACAAATGGGGGGAGAAAAGGGCGTAAAAATAGTAAGCAAGAAAATAAATGAACCAGTCATTATGAAAGAGCAGAAAGATTTTTACACTAATTTTGCAGAAATAGAAGTTGAACTCGAAGAAATTTTCCACCTAGCTATTTTGGTTTTCAAATATATGCCTGCACATTTAGAAGTTATTTCTCCTGAATCTATTGCAATTTCAAATAATGGATGGAATGATATTCTAAATGAGATTACACGAAGATTGCATGGTTATGATGAGATTGCTAGAATAATGCAAATGCAATTAGCACAGATGCAGAAAAAAATTAATGAACTAGAAAGGAAAAAATAATTATTCTTTTTTTAAAAATTTAAATACTCCTTTTGCAGGAGCTTCAGCATTTCTATATTTTTTAAAATAAAACCAAACTAATACGATAATAAGGATTACTAAAATTGACCAACCTAAAAATCTCCAAGAAACTGGTGAAGATTCAGTGCTAGAAGAACAAACTCCAAAGCAACAATTTCCGTCGCTGGCTTGAGAAATTTGACCGTTGCATGAAGAAGAGTCGCATAACTCTCCGTTAAGTTCAGAACATGATTTTATTAAATCTTCCACACCTACATAGCCTGGGAAAAAACTAATATTAAGAATTACAGATCTTTCAATTGTTCCTGAACGAGCGGTTAAATTTCCTAATATTTTTTTTGGCAAATCATCGGAAAAAATTGAAATCTCCAAAGGATATAAAAATTCAGAAGAAACATTCAAAAATTCAGTCTGAGAAAGAATTACATATTTTTCAAGTTCCTCGTCGAGTGAAAGTTTTATTTGAAAAATTGGTTCATCTCCAGAATTAATCAAATATACTATCCTTTTTGTTTGATTATTTAAATCTAAAATTACATTAACTTTTGAAACATCAAATGAAAAGTTTACAGGAGATTTTATTTCTGGCACTCCTAAAACATAAACTGGAATTTCATATTTAGTTGCTCCGGAACTAATTTCTAATTTTTTTATTTCTCTTGGAGTTATATTATTAATTTCAAAATTTAGAATTTTAAATTCTCCTGAATAAATGTCTGCCTGTTTCTCTTCGGCAAATTTGTAAGAAATATTTATTTTAAAGTCCTGCAGGTTTTGAATTGTTAGAGAAAAATCATCTTCAGTAACGACAAACCCTTTATCAATTGAAAAATCTGCTGTTTTATTTGTAATTGTGAAATTTCTTTGGATGTCTTCTTTAACAACTTTCGCTCCTTTAAAGTATGTTACATCTTCTAAGATTATAGAATAATTATTTGGCTCTTTATCGGCAAGGTTTGCATAGAGATAATAAATGTCTTGTATCTTTGAGATTTCAAAGGTCAGGGGTATTCTGACATTCCCTCGATAAAATTTGAAATTATCTTTAGTTAGAGTTTCCTGAAAACTTCCAGAAAGAGTTGCAAGAATTGCTCCCCCCCGAGGATATTCTGAGTTAAGATTGAATTCAATTGCAGAAAGATTTGAAATTAATAAAAATGCAAATATTAGTAATCCCAATTTTTTCATATCTTAATCAAAGAAAGGGGGTTAATAAAGTTTATTTCCCAATTTCTTTTAGTTTTTTTATGACTTCGTCTAATTCTCCAGAAGATTTTTTACGAGGAGGGTAGGGTCTTGTTGGTTGAGGAAAATTAGGAATTATTCTTCTAGGAATTATAATTCTAAATGGGTGCACATGTTAATAGTAATAGCAATCCTGCGACATTTTGCCATCTATGAGCTCCCATAATAGGTCCTGCCAAAAATAAAAGAGAATCGTTTTTCCTAAAATAATTTGGAGGTAAAAAAAGAGACATCACAAATCATCAAATAAAGGATATTCCCCACGATTGGTTTTAAAATCAATCGTATCGTAAGCGTTTAAATAGTCCTCTTGAACGTCCGCAACGATCACATTGACCATTTCTCTAATAGCGTCATTTATATC
>ERZ1292623.2683-Hain-H51-01um-R1-2683-length-15687-cov-4_pt1 | contig 15687 bp, 5 predicted proteins | sample MGYA00564398_ERZ1292623 | MGnify/ENA primary metagenome ERZ1292623 (study PRJEB36523, sample SAMEA6512633) | groundwater metagenome | collected 2019-01-07 | study: AquaDiva: Metagenomics assemblies of 32 groundwater samples | reverse complement strand
CGTCGATACGGCACTACTTACATTCAGAATCGATAAAAATGAAAAAGCTTCCAGAAATCCGCCTCTGGTGGAAAACCGCAGTCTCATTTACGAGTTCGCCAGAACAAGTATGGCGGAAACACACGAGGCCGAAACAAACCGAATATCTGGGCAATCTGCCAAGGAGTCGGCAGCCATTCTGTCGCAGCCAAACCGCCGAGATTTTTCAAGGGCTGACGTGTTTAACCTTGGCCCACATTTGCCGAACAATCTAATTGAGCGCATTGAAGGGACGGCCGTTGACATCTACGGCAACATTCTGGACATCAACCGGAACATCGTCGACTTCTCTGCTGTTGATTTGAAAGATGAGCACAGGCTAGAGCACGAATCGGCCTTGCTTCGCCGCTCGATCAAGCATCACTTCGAACTGAACGCTAGAAAACATCCGTTGAATATCGAAGGAAACCCAGACGAACTTGACAGCCATAACGATGAAGACATCGCGTGCGCCACCGGTCACAGCTTCTCTCGTTGGTCGCTCGATATCGACGGCGAAGGGCTGACCAAGATCAACATTCCAGCTAGCAGCAATGTTGGCAACATCCCATTACTGGCCCGGCACGTGAACGTACACGATCCAGCGGATAGAAATGCTGGAGATTTCCGGCCCAGTTCGGATGCCGACCAGGCCTCGCGCCGGGACGTTCAGCACATCGCGTTCGGAAATTTGGCAGGTGATGGAATCGAAGTTCCGCAATCGTATGCGCCGCCAAACATCACGGATGGAGGCGATACTTTTGCCTACAGAACAGCCTACCACGATGTAGCCGAGGTTGCCAAGACGTTGCTTGAAGAGGTAGATGAAGAACCGGCAGTCTCGGATAAGCTGAACAATGATCTGCTGGATCAAAACGCAAATGCTGGCGGCCGCAGCCTTCACGCAAATCTGGATGGAAGTCTGGAGTTGAATGTCGGGAGAGACACGGTCGATAGAAAATCGGTTTTGCTAGACACGGCAGGCTCTATTGTGGGGCACCTGGGCGCTGATCTGAACGGGCGCAGTTTTGTTGGGCAGGCAGACGGGGATGTGCTACTGCAAGTTGGCGGGGCTTCGGTAGGCGATGATGGGCCGGCCTTGCAGCCGGCGGTAAGATTCTTCGTCAAAAATGGAGACGGGTTCCACAAAATTGAAGTGACCGGAGATGGAATTTTCATAACAAGTGCCCCCGATTCAAACATAGTCATTCATAGCGAGAACAACCTGGTTTTGAGTGCCAAAGGCCAAATCTTAAACGCTGCCACGTCGATTTTCAATTACGGATCGTTCGGGGACAACGGCAACACGATCAACGGACAGCGCTTTATCCAGCGCGTATCAGGACCAATCAAATGACCGGCTGTTTTCAAATTTCCCCTATGAACCCAATCAACGAACTGCTGCTCAGCGTGTTCGGCGACAATTTTTTCCCACCAATGAATGCCGGGTTCCAACCAAGCAATTTCAGCGCACAGCTCCAGGAGAAAACGCTGAACATGAAGTTCCCGGCAAACGCTGAGATTGGCCCCATCGGCGATAAAACCCAAACCGATCTTTCCGGGCACGTAGCAGGCCTGATTGGGCAGCTGGGCCCGATTTTCTCGATTTTCGGCGTACTATTCCTCATCCTCGACCTCATACGAGCGATTATCGACATCATCTGCGCCATGTTCAACCCCGAGCCGATGATCTTGGCCCTGATCGATCTTTTCGTCACCGTACTTCCCCCAATCATTGCGCTGTATCCACCGCTGTCTACCATTTTGATGATAATCAACGTCATCAAACTGATCGTGGCCATCGTCGTTTCTTTGTTGGCCATCCTCATCCCGCTCCTTGATCTGGTCGTTGAGAATGCGACCGGCATCATTCAGCTGATCGCTGATGGCAACCTAGGCGCGGTTGACTCTGAAACCAGTAAGTTGTGTGGGCTGTTCCAGCAGTTTGCTAATGAGCTTGGAGCTTTTGATCCGATCTCTTTTATCCTCGAAATGATCAACTTTTTCAGCACTCTTGGGGCCAAGTTTTTCTGCGCTTCCGACAACAGCTGCTGCGATACAACCAGCTGCCCGGCCATTATCACGACCCCACCATCAGGTACCGCAACCGTAGTGGCTGTTGATGCTGGGCTTGAACTGGGCGGGTTTGTCATCATTGAGCCTACTTTTACGATTTCGGACGGAAGGTTTGGCGAACTCGAAAACTATGTCCTTGAAGACCCGATCACCATCAACATTAGCGTGGATGGCACAGAACTGCCGGCAAAGAGCGCTTCGTCGTCTTCAAGTTCAGTTGTCATTAAAGGCAGTGGATTCGCAATCGGAGACGCGGTTCAGTACACGATCGTTCCAAATACCAATGCCTTGCTAACTAGCAATCTTATCAGCCTTGGTTGCGTTGAAGAGGTGCGCGCGGCCGCCAATGGCCTGGCCAATCGTTTTGGATCCCTGGACCCGATTGTCAGCCAGATCGGCATTTTCCCATCTCCAAACGCGTTGCGCCAGGATTTGGAAGCGATTTTAGCGGCGCAAGAAGCCGACCCAACAACTGACCGCACGCAATTGGTGAAAGATGCCGCCGATTTCTATCTTGCTGACTTGGCCGAGTATTTCGCGGACGCCGTTTGCTTGGGCGCAGACCGCATCCAAACGGAGTTTACAGTATCTACCGCTCATGCGTTCGCCAATGGAACCGGATTTTCCAACATCCAATTGACGCCCAAAGACGCAAATGGCGTTGCCCTCCTTGTAGGCGCCATACCAAACGCCATCGACAAATTCAGCGCCCAATTCGTAACCACCCTCGGTACGATAGGCCCCGTGTCGTTCGATCGCACGTCCGGGACTTTTCAAGCAACCATAACCTCAACCGAAGTTGGTGTGGCCGAAATCTCTGCCATTTTCGTTGTCAACGGGCAAGAGTGTGTGCGGCCGGGCATTACCGACGGGTTCGATGTGACAGACAAGATCAACTCAGTAGAATTTATCAGCGAAGGCGGCAAGTATGCCAAGCGTAGGCAGCAACGGCAGTACATTCAGAGTGGCGGAGGTCGACGTAGATAATGGCCACTCAAGATGATGGAGTCGGGAATGACTTCGACCCTGTAAAATTTTGTACCAGCATTTTAGATACGGTTTTTGCGAACCTTTCGCAGTGCCCACGAGTGCCACAAATTTTAGTGACAAGCCCGGAAGACGTTGGGACAGGAGAAGCGGGGGAGAGCGCACCCAATTGTTTTCTCAGACTGCTTGGCATGCCTGCAGTTCGAGACGAGAGCGAAATCAGTTTCAATCCAACAAAAGCTGGAGACAGGTCGGAGTTTCTGACACACATTTCACAATCTAGCACGCTTAACTATTTCACGCAATCTAGTTTTGGGTCAAGATTTGGTGAGGCTTTGCAGGCTACTATAGACCGAGGTTTTTTCGCAGGCAAAAAACAAACGGCGGCTGATTATCAGGAAATGATCGAAAATCCTTTGCCGATTAGCGAGTCCTTAACAGCAAGTGGTAGGCGCCCCAAGCTACTACCGCCGTCTGTTGATGCCAGTGTCCCCATTTTCCCACTTTCCCGTCGAGTCGCGCCATCCTTCAATAGCGGCGATTTTTTTGTATCAGGAGGAAGAAAAAGACTGAGCCGCCCATTCATCGAGCACGTGATCTACATGAGGACGAAGGTTTTCTCAGGCGGTGGCGACCCAGAGTTGGTGCGGCAAATTTCGGAGTTGATCGAAGCAGAAACCGGAGATGAGGAATTGGCGGCCAAACTCCCATCGGCTTTTACTGAGGTCGAACGATCGATAGTAGAAAAATTTCTTCAGGCCATGCGCCAGAGCGCCAAAAAATATGCAGAGGTTTTAGCCCTCGCCAAAAAATTACAGGCCGAAGTGGCTTTTGAAACAGCCCCTGTTAGCAATCCTGAACAACGATCGATAACACCTCTGTCTAGCAATCCAGAAATTGGCGTCACAACCTCCATAGGGGCCAAAATTCAAATTCTCAACAAGGTTCTGGCTGCAGAAAATGCTTTTTTGGTATCGCTGCCTACCGAATCCGTAAATCGAGCAGACCGCATAAGACGCATAGAGGACGAAATTCCCGCGCAAAACATCAAGGCCGACGTATTTGTTTCCGAATTTGTGGATTTGCTGGGATTTGAGAGGGCGAGTTTAGAGGAAGAGCTGGCTCAAGCAAAACAAGAAGAGCGGGCCAAAATTATGCAGGTGGAGCAGGTTAAGCGCGATCTGATGTTTTATACTGGAGAATTTGTTGGGTTGTCGATTTTTGACGTCCTCTGTATTTTTTACGCTATGTTTACGGTCGAATTGAGGTTTTTGATCGGCTTACTAAATAATGATGCAAAAGAGAGGCTGAAAAGCGATCCATTCTTCAAAACCAATCAGGCCAGTTCTAATGTTAGTCAGGATAGTTCAGCGGCCAACCTGATTGACGCGACAGCGGCGCTGCCTGAGTCGCTGACCAAATTTGAAGAGCAGGTAAAGGTGGCGTTCCAGTTGTCAGAATTTTTCTTCTCGGAGGCAAGCTCGGATGGGTGATCGTGTCTTTTGATTTCAAACTAACCAATGGTGATTTTGAGTTAAGCCGGGCCGGGGTCCCTGCCGTGGTGCGGGATGAAAATAAGTTGCGCCAGGATTTACTGAAGATCATACTAACCCCAATAGGGGCCAACAAGCGCTATCCATGGTATGGCAGCAGCATAAATAGCAGCCTGGTGGGTCGCCTGCTTGACCCCAAATTGTTTGATTCCGAGGCCAATTCTATCCTTGAATTCGCTATCAATAATTTGATAAGATTGCAGAAAGACCAAGAAAAGTCCGGGCAATTTCTAACCCCGGCCGAAGCCATTTCGCAGATTGTAGAAATAGCTGTTGAGAGAAGCAGATTTGACGGGCGTCAGTACAACATTTTTGTCACCGTGTCTACAAGACGGAGCAATGTTGTCACAGAGACGTTTGCCCTAACAGCGTAGGAACTCCATGGCCATTTTCCGCAATACTGATACGATCACCCTCTCGATGCTGGATTTTTTACGCATCGTCCAGCCAGATTTGGACACCAAGCCGGGGAGTGTCGCCAGAGAGCTTTTTGTCGACGCCCATGCCAATGAGCTGTCCAAGCTATACATTGAGCTACGAAATGTTTCAAGTTTGCAGTCGCTGACTACAGCTAGAGGCACCGATCTGGCTCGGCTCGCTCGAAATTTTGGCCAGTTTCCAGGCAATGGCGCCAATGCCACCGGTGTGGCTGTAATGACATCAGCATCTTTAGAATCTGACATTTCCATCAGCGCGAACGGCCTCATAGGGGCTAACAATGGATTCAGCTACAGAATCCTAGCTACAACCACTATGTTCGCTGCCAGCGCCAGTGTTTATAGGGCGAACGCCATTCGCTTGCGCGCCGACCTTGAATTGGCCGGCATTCAAGATGAATTTGCCATAGAGGTAGCCGTAGAGGCAACCAGCCCAGGAGCTGCGGGCAACATCGGAAAATTTGGTCTTACCACACATTCGATTTCCGGAATCTCTAACGTGACAAATGTGCAATCATTCACCGGAGGAACGTCTGCAGAAACCGACGATGCTTTCCGATCGCGGGTCTTGTCAATTTTTGCAGGAAGTAATACTGGCACCGCTCTTGGATACATAAACGCGCTACTTAAAGATGCCAGAGTCCGGGACGTGCTGACAGTTGAGCCGGGCGACCCACTTATGACCAGAGATGGGACTGATGTGAGCGTCAATAGCTTGGGCGAGCGGATCGTGATTTCTGCAGGCACAGGTGGGAAAGTTGATATTTACATACAGGGGTCGGACAACGAGCAGTTTACAGAATCATTCATTTATAGAGACCAGAGTGGGAAAAATGACCCCACGGATGAAAGAAATGATTTCATCTTGGGCCAGCGCGGCGTAAACGATGAATTAGATTTCCAGCAACGTCGCCGACTCGCCCTGCAGAGCGGGTTAATTCCGTTGCAACCGGTAGACGCGGTAGTATCTGTTAGCGGAAGCCTGTCCGGTCCAAATTTTACAGAGAAGGCAGTTGATGATGCCGGACAAACCATCGGCTCCTATCAGTTAGTGAAAGATGACGGCGCCTTTGGGGGAAGCCCATTCGGTTTTGATACCCTGCACTTCATTTCGGGCACAATCAAATTGACCGACGAGGCACTGGGCAAAGGCCAGCTCAATAGCCAGGATGCCTTGGATTTCACCAGCGTAGAAGAAATCTCCGCCGTTAGGCAGCCGATTTCGATAGTCAATGAGAGCCCCAGCGTCGATAGTTCCGACCGCACTCTACTTAATCTTGCGCACTCCCCAATCAATTCTGTTGATAGAATAGCAAACCTTACTACCGGCGAACGATATTCGATCAATCAACTCAATCCAAATGGGGAAACGGGCGAACAAAACCAAGATGGCGTGATTCGCATTTCCGCGAAAACTTTCCCAACAGCTACGGACATTTTGCAGGTCAACTATGTTTGGGATGCGCCATACGATAGAGTCCTTGATTTTGACGATTTGACGCAAGAGAGCACATTCAGAACAGCCCAGGATTCGGTCGATTGGGGCTTTTCTAATCGAATAGAGGAGGAGGAGCAGCAAGTAGTCTACTCTGTCGCCGATGGCTATCAAATCATTTTGGATTGGCCGGCGTCCACAGTAGTTAATGTGAACACGATACAATCAGAATCAAAGACTGCGGCCGGAGGCAAGCTAGAAGTTGAAGAGTTGATCGAAAACATCTTAGACGTTAAAGATGGATACGGATTTGAGGTTTTCTATACAGCTGCCAGAGATGGCTCGTTTAGCGGCAGGGAAATTACGCTGCCAACAGATTCGCAATTGCAAAATGGCGAAACAGCAACAGTTAGATACAATGTTACCGACCTGTATTCGCCTGATGGCTATGAGGTTGGCACATTCTCTAGCCAGATTGTCACATTGCCGGAAAATACAGTCTCGCCAGGCGCCACCGTTTTCGCTGATTATGTTGCGGCTCTTGATCAAATTTTACCCACTACTGCATTGGCCAGTTTGCCGGCGGTCGGGGAAGAAAACCATTTTTCTGTGGGCACCACTGAAATTGGATACCAGCCGGTTTTGAATGTATGGTTGGCAGGTGTCATCTCGAAGAATGTCAGGTTTGCCCCGACCTATCTAAAAATCAGCGCGCAAGGCATACCGAGCCGCGGCCGGCTATCGCTTTCCGGCACGTCTTTCACTAAAATTGAAACCATCATAACAGTTGCCCAGACAAGTTTGACGCTCGATTTCCAAGATGCAATAGCCGAGGAGCTTGATTTGGAAACGGTGCCAGCAACTATTAGAATTGCTCTGGTGCATAAAATTGAGCGCGTCACGGTAGCTGACAGCATCGTGGCTTCCGTCGACTATGTCTTCGATGTGCTAAATTATGAAATAATGGACGCCAGCTACTCTGATGGGACCGGCGTCGAAGATGATGATTTGGACAGCACGCAGGTCAGACTACAAGAGACCGAAGAAAACCTCGACAACATTCCAACTGTTGGAGAGCGCCTACGGATTACTATTTACGTGACCAATAGCTTACAAACTGAAGCGGTACAAATCACATCTGCTGGCACCTTGATTAGCAAATACCGGTACGTGTTTGTCGACAGTGTAAGCGTTGCCTCCGGCTTCACCAGTCTAGCTGGAGTCGTTAGTGGCAATATCTCCATTTCTTCCTTGAATCAACCAGTTTCCGGTTCGCAATACTTCGCTACTTACGATTATGTGGCCCCGAAAGAAGGCGAGAGAATCACGGTATCATACAACTACAATCGTCTGATCGCAGACTCCACGTTGGCCATAGAGGCTGTGCGTCCGATCACTGGCGATGTGCTGACAAAAGCCGCCGTAGAAGTTGGTCTAGATTTGACACTTGACGTGGTACTGGCTGATGGGTTCGAAGAGCAGGAGGCGGCAGTTCGTCAAAACCTAACAGAGGCGCTGACGTCTTTTATCTCTGGTGGTGGTCTGGAAGCAACAATTGATGCCTCGGACATCATCCAAACCTGCTATTCCATAGATGGCGTGGATCGAGTGGTGATCACCAAGTTCAATTTGGCCGATTCTACCGGGATCCTAAAAACGGTCGCAGCCGAAAGAAACCAGTCTTTTGCTGCGAATAGCATAGTGATTGAAATTGAGGAGCGATGAGGCTTCTAAAATTTCTCAATAAAAGTGCTGATACAGTTCAAGCTCAATTCAGCGCGGCCCTTGATTCTGGCATTTCTACAGCCAATGTCTCCATAACGAGTGCAGTAGGTGGTTTTCCAGATCTGACGGTTAGATCAGTGGAAGTAGATGTGGACGTCCTCACTATAGTGTCGACGCCGCAATTTCCTCTAGTCCTGTACTCGCTCAATTTTTTGTCCACGGATGAGCAGGCTTTTGCAAGCTCCAGCGGAGATCTACTTCAAGACGACACAATTTCTGCTGCCGTTCAGTTTGTCGGGATAGAAAGTCCCAATCAAATCAGAGATGACATCCTGGCTGCAGCGCCCCCCACTTACAACACTGACGCTGATACGCTGGTTCGCAAACATTTGGCCAACCTATCCCAGCAATTATTGCGCGCACGCACAGACATCAGAGAGGTGGGGCACTCCAATTATGTCAGTGTAGATATTGCCGATGAAGTAAAAACTCGCGGCTTCGGCCCAACAGATAGGTTGGACAATGAAGGCGCTTATCAGGTGATTCGTGTTGGCCTGGCCCCAACTGGGGCGACCACAACAAAAACCATAACTTTTTCTGAGGCCAAGCTTGACGAGGTTTTGCCAGGCACACCAGAGTTCGCGAATACACAGTTGGCGGCATTTCCAGCAGACCCAGTTTCACTTCGAGCAGAGGCAGTTGTTGACGAGCGCGTGTCTAATAGAGAAAATGACGCGAATGGATATGCTGGCCTAGTACTGACACTAGAAAATCAGAACATAGTTAGCCTGGACGCTTGCACGTTGGAGACGGAGGCGGGCGAACTTTTCATTTACGACATTCCCGAGTATGGGTACGCACTGGCAAACAATCGCTATGACACCAGTCATGGATTTAGTCTGGTTTCGCTAAATTCAAATCAGATCAAACTTTCTGATGCGGCAGTCCTGGCAGGGGATTTCCAGATGCCAGGGAGCAATGATACTTTCGTTGTTTCTTACAGATACGAGAACAAGGGAATCGATGTCGATGGAGCCTCGATTGTTGTAGCGCAAGTACGGGCCAAGGTTCGAGAAAATGTTGGGGCGTTTTTAACTACGATTTCGCTCGAGGGGTTTCCGATAACTAACGCGCTCGGCGACGCAATTACTGATGGAGGGGTCGATTTCCTTGATCCTCGGCCAGACGAAGGCGAGCCTTTCGAAGAGACCCACCAGGCGTTTCTTGAAGAGATAGCCTTTGATGAAAGCGCCCTCCCTGGCATCCCAGGTCAGTTTGCCGTCGATTATGAAACTGGCCGTGTTTTCGTTTACGGAGTTTCAGAAAATGACGGGACCGGGGATAGCCCACCAGTAGCCAGCTATAATTACTTGAAAATTTTCCAGAAAAACCTTGATTACTCGTTCGACTCCGACACGGATGAAATTGCGGCCAACATCAATCGAGATTTAGATGGCGCAGAGGTTTTTGTAGATTTCGATTACGAAGAGGCTTTGGTCCCAGGAGTGGATTTTGAGCCAATGTGCCACATCGAGGCGCACGAAGAAGCGGTCGAAAATCGTCTGGCCGGCGCTTTTAGAATCTGGACCAAACAATCCCCAATAACAAACGTTTTTAGGATACTCAACCAAACTACCGGCGAGCTCTACACTCCGACTAATTTTTCTGACACGACCATCACGTTTTCTGGCCGCAACGGTCCTAGGGTTTTGAACAAAACCAATGAACCAGCAGAATTTTTGAGAGTCTCGGGCGAAGAATTGTCGATTTCGGAGGTGATTCTAAATAGCGGGTCAGGGAAGGTTGTGCGATTCAATCTGGCTAACCCAAATCTTATCTCCGCCTCTAGTGATGGCCTGGGATCCGCGGTCAATACTAGCCTGTCCTTCAGCGACACCAGCATTTTTTCTTTAGAGTTCTTTTACGACTCCGCGTTGATGAGCGTGTCTCAGAATTTAGACAAGATAGACTCAATTGGGGATTACACGGTTGATTACAGGAATGGGCTCGTGTATCTGCGCTGCGCATTAGATGAAGAAGATTTCGGTCACGTCAACTATCTGTGCGGGCAGATTGATACGATCGAGCATAACATCCTTTCTGTCGACAGTTTGGAATACAAGCAAACCAATAAATCAGACAGAATACTTGAAATCAGAGTCGATGATTTTTCTGCACAGACTATCACGGTCGACTCTTTGCCGCAATCACCTGAACGATTTTTGCTAGGGAATACAGATCAGCCAATTATTTTGGGCGCCAAACAACACGGGATTGCTGGGCAAAAAACGGTTAACTCGACCACATTCGTGGCCCTTGATGCTGTTTTTGAAGAAGGCCACGCCGATGGAAATCACATCATCAGATTCTCTAATGATTCAGATAGGCAGATAGTTGATTTCATTTCCGGAACGGCAGTCACCGTGGACGTAGCCTTCACTGATAGCGAGAAAAGCGTAGACTGGTGTTTGATCGATTCCGATTTTTCAGACGGATACACGGCCGCAACCAGCCATGATATCATACAAGTTCGCGCTGTTTACGAAATACCAAGTTTGCAGACAGACGCGGCAACCAATCTAACCAATCTATTTGACCAAAGTATCGATGAGATAGATGGTAATCTGATACGCTTCAACAACGATGAGATCAAAACCATCCCCGCCGGAACCGCTCTGGCCATCGATTATGATTTTGGGAACCTTTACGCGAACTATACCTACGTGGCAGATGATTTGGTGGTATCATACGAGCACGGCGATAACAGCTTGGATTTTTCCAGTGGAACCGCAGTAGATGCTGGAGCCCAATACTATTGCAGCTACAAATTTGGCGCTCTGCGAGAAAGTTTGGGCTTAAATTTCGGCGCGCTGACCCAACTTCCAGAACTGACAAATTTCCCGCTTGATACAAACAGGGAGCTATACAGGGACGCCGTCAGTGGCGCCTTGCAAGCTTTCGTGAATGGGCCAACAGTAGAAGCAATCAAAACAGCCGTCTCGTCGATAACACAAGTTGAACCAGAAATTACCGAACTAACTTTTAACGAATGGACGGCGGGGCGAGATTATCTGCACCTAGAGCCGGCCAAATTAGAGGGCGAAGAAAAATACGGAGATGGCAAATTTGATTACGGGGTGATTATTGATGGCAGCACCACTCTCGAGTTGCCATCGGAGGCTAGGATTTCCTACAAAGAAGGGACATTCGAATGCTGGGCCAGGCCGGATTGGCGTGGCATAGACAACGACGCTGTGTTAACTTTCGACATAGGACAGGACGGGGTCAGTGTTGATGCTTACGATGGCTATGGCATGCAGGATGGTTATCGAATTGCCCTCCAAGACATTTTTATAGGCTCCTCGGCGTTTAATCCAGAAGCCGTTCCATTTAGCCTACATCGCTCTGATGAAGCTCCGTCAAGTCCGCGCGGACGTCCTAGAAATTTTGGCGAAGTCCCAGGCTATTTTATTTGGTATGACGAAGATTTGAACGAATGGACGATACGGATGGTGGCGGACCCAACCAGGCCTTTGAATTTTACTGGAGAAATCACCACCAGTGGGCAATTCTTGAACGTCAGAGATGGCTATGAAGCCTCCGAAGCTATTACGGTAAATGAGGGGTTAGATCGGATAACTTCCACTGTTGACGTTGTGCAGTTTTCTGTAATCATTGATGGGTACGAGGCTGGATCGGCCGATGGCTATGTAGGGTTTGATGGGTACGGATTGGGTGTAGATTACGTTCCCGGAGATGGCTACCTTTATCAGGATGGGGTAAATTTTACTTCCGATAACATTCACTATGTAATGGACACAGGGCAGGCAGAAAACGCAAATCGGATTTCAATTTTCAAGGACGGACTCGGCTATCTCAATTTACGGATCTATGATAAAACCGGCGCACTTAGCGTTTCATCCAGAACTTTCACCATTTCTTCAGATATTTCCGATTGGCTGGCAGCCGGTCTGCATCATTTGGCTGCATCTTGGAGATTCAATTCGGCCGATGGGATTGATGAGGCGCATCTATTTATTGACGGCCAAGAAGTTGCTAACAATTTCAAATACGGTGGTGGCCCGGCCGCTACTTCGGTTAATCTTTTCCGTAGTGAGGCGCGCGAGTACATTACGACATCAGCACCCAAGAATGTTGTTTCTGGAGCTGATGCAACTACGGTGGCAGGTAGCGCCGTAATTATGTCCGAGTCTGCGACATTTGTTGCCGATGGGATTGTAGCCGGCGACAGTTTTAACATACTTGACAGCACCGCAGACGGGTTAGGCGGCCCTTATGTGATTGCATCAGTAGATTCAGAAACCCAGCTGACCCTCACAACAACCCTGCTTTTAACTTTGGCAGATGTCAGATTCTGCTGCAATCAATTAAGCGCCCTTGTCGAAACCGCGCTGGATGTTGAAACGATAGCGGTTTTTGTAGAAAATGATGATGGCACAACGGCAGAGCTGAGAGGATTGGAAGCCGACGACCCGCAGTATAGCATTGAAAAATCTGGTAGCGATGACCGCATTCGCGTCAATGGAGGCGTATCAGTTGGGCAAGGTGTTTTCATCAACACGCTTGGTCTGCGGCGCGGGAGAGTCAGAGATACGGTTTATGATTTTAGCGAAGATCAGTATTTGAGAACAAACCTCCCACCACCTTTTGCTCTCGGTGACGTAAAAATTTTCAAAATCATAGGCAAAAGAGCTGCGATTATTGAAGGAGGCCAATTCAACCCTGGCGATGGATACGGGGATGGGGCATGGGCGCTGGTCGGGCAGGAGCTGTCTGGAACGTTTACAAACCTTAGCCAGCCATCCAACACGATTGTGGGCAAAAAACTTAAGCTCACATTAGGTGGGTCAGGCAATATCGATTTCAGCGGGACGAATGAAGTTCTAATTAGCGGGGCTGCTAGCGGAGGGCCCACGTCAGAGCTGATTTCGTTCATCGACTATGGTTCTGCAGTCACCACTACGCTGTGGACTGGGCTTGATAGTTTTGGCTGCACTTTTACAGGTCACAGCACAGCGAGAAGTTTTGGGTCGCTTGAGATTATTGAGAATCTACCGCTGACAGTTTCTGAAACCGGGGGCGACTATGCGAGTGTTGCCAGGTACAGCAACGGAGAGTTCGAGCTACATACGTTCGGTTCTGGCGGCTCGCCCTTCACACTGCACGCAGCCTACTATCTAGTTGACTATCCAGTCAAATTGAGCATCGGGATGAGCGGCAAAGGCCCCCTGTTTTTGGGGTCCGACATCAATGGGCAGCATCAGCTTGATGGGGTACTAGATGAGGTTTGCATCCTAAACCAGATGCTCGATGACGTTAGAATGGGTGAGGCAAAAACCGAAAGGACGGTCACTGAAGATTATAGTCGGAATCTGCCGCTCGCGCCAACTGCTCAAACCACACTGCTAATGCATTTTGAGCAAAATTTGGATACCGAGGAGCAGCGTTGGGTCGGGTACGGCGATAGCGTACTGATTAGCGGCTCCAGCGTTAATGAGCGCTTCGGCAATAGTGCGGTTTTTCTTGGCACAGCTGCTCAAGTAGAAGACAATGGAGATGTTCTAATCGACAATAATCATGGCACGATCGAATTCTGGGTTAGTCCAGTCATTGACACTCTCCACGATGATGATATCCCACGTTATTACGTTGACGCTTGCGCGGCGATTGAAGAGTTTGTTGTTTCAGAAACCAGAACCAGAATTGTAATCCAAAGAAAAGCGCGTAAAATAGTTAGCGTGCGGCTAGCAACTGATGACGGTACCGGTACAGATTTTTTCGAGTCCGGCGAACTTTCCATTGACGGCACAACCATTTCTCTGACGATCCCATTGCCAAACCGCTCCACTCAGGTGAAGGTAGCTTACGTTTCAGCAGACAATAGTGGGAATAGAATTTCGATTTACAAGGATGGGTATGGGGAGATCAACTTCGAGATTCTTTCCGATACCGACGTTTTCAAAATCTCACAACCGATAGTCTGGGGTCGGAATACCTGGCATCGCGTAATGGCAACCTGGGACCTGAACAATCTTGACAATCGAGATCGAATCCGACTATTCGTTGACGGGGCCCAAGGTGGAACGGTTATGTATGGGAGCCCCGGGTTCTTGTACGGTATCGGGATTTTGTATGGGCAGTCATTGGCCGGGACACAAGAGGCGGATTTGCTGACGGCGAACATTGATCTGACCGACACTTTCCCGCAGGTCACCATAGGAAATCAATTCAGCATCGGCCATTCCTGCATGGCTCGCATCGACAACTTGAGGTTTTCAAGTGTAGTGCGTGAACCGTCTGATGTGGCTGGTGTGCCAATGGATCTTAACTACAATTCTAACGTAGAATCTGTGTGGCCGGTACAAGATGATAATGGTACGACAGGAATTTTTGATTACGAGGAAGAGGCCGAACAGACTGAGTTTTTGACCAATCTTTACGATGAATCAACGCCGTTGTTTGCGTTTGACGTAAACGTCATTGATAGTTTTGATGTGATTGATGGCGATGCAAAAACACAGGATTTGATACGAGCCATTCTAAACCGGCTAAAGCCCGCCCATACACGAGCTGGCATAATATTTGAAGAATGATGGAGGGAAATGATGTTTAGTACGGCACCGCTGCAGAGGCCCCAATGGTACGACGGGCAGAAAGTCTCGCTCAATGATTTGAGAGACGAGCAAAATTTTCACATCGGCAATGTAGGCAAGCTAGTAGACGCCACTGCTGGCTCTGGCGTAGTGCTTGAGCGCCCAGCCGAACGAGTAATCTTCGACAGTGCCGACCTTGATGAATTCCAACAGGGTTTGGTGGCGATCACCAGTTTCGACGGTCGAGGCATTTTTGAAGAACCGGTACTATGTACCGATCGAGTTGGCGGAAACCAGCTGTGGATCGAGCTGACAGATCTGAGGCTCGACGGATTCCAAAAAACCACTGTCCTAATCCTCGGAAAAAATTTCTCCAACGAGCTTATTTATGAGACTCTCGAGTTTACACAAAACACGGGAGACCTGAGCAAGAATCATTACATAGAAATCACAAACCTGCTCTTTAACAATTTTTTGGGGAACAGCAACGATAGTGTGGACGGGTACGCGAGCCTGAATTTAGGTGGTAGCATAGTTGTCAGCGAAGCCAGTTCAATGCGAGTCGGCAGGGACTGCTTGTCTGCCAGCCAAACGGCAGAGCCAGATGTGGTGTTGCGGGATTTCAAAATTTGGACCTCCTCACTCACGCTCAGCAGCGTGATCAGCTCAGCTATTGGATCCAGCAACGATATCGATGACTTGGATATCAATACGACGACGGCAAGAACCAGAGAATTCGAGGCTGGCGCAGGGACATCGCTGACGATTGGTCAGAAATTCAAAATGGTTGGCGATAACATACAAAAAATCACCCTGCTGCTTGGCCTTGAGTCCGGCACAAT
>ERZ1292623.2680-Hain-H51-01um-R1-2680-length-15691-cov-9_pt1 | contig 15691 bp, 9 predicted proteins | sample MGYA00564398_ERZ1292623 | MGnify/ENA primary metagenome ERZ1292623 (study PRJEB36523, sample SAMEA6512633) | groundwater metagenome | collected 2019-01-07 | study: AquaDiva: Metagenomics assemblies of 32 groundwater samples | reverse complement strand
TGCTCGCGCAGGACTCGACGGCCAAGGAGCCGAAGCCGTACAACACGCCGCCAATGTTCGAGGCCGAGACGCCGATCGAGATCACGATCAGCGGGTCGTACGGCAAGATCAAGAAAGAGCGCACCGGAACGGCGACGTATTACCCGGGTTCCGTGTCTTACAAGGGTGACAGCGGCACGGTCACCGTGCCCGTGCGGCTGCGGGCACGCGGCATCTGGCGCCGCAAGAACTGTGAAGTGCCGCCCATCCTGCTGAACTTCCAGAAGGACTCCACCAAGAAGACCTTGCTGGCCAGGCTCGACGTGGCGCGCCTGACGTTCCCGTGCCGATTCAACGCGGATTGGGAGCAGTATGTGTTGCAGGAATACAATCTGTACCGGGTGCAGCGGGTGCTCACCCCCTGGTCCTTCAACGTGCGCCTGGCGCGCGTGACGTTCGTGGACTCGGACAAGAAGGACACCTTGGGCACGTGGTGGTCGTTCATCTCCGAACAGGACGACGTCTTTGCCGAACGTAACGGCGCCAAACTGATCACGGAGCAGGGCGCCAGTGCGGCCGACCTGGAGCGCTATGAGCTCGCGTTCTTTGGCGTCTTCCAGTATTTCGTGGCCAATTCGGACTATTCCGTCCGGGCATTGCACAACGTCGTACTCGTCATGAAGAACAACGAGTACATCCCGGTGGCGCGCGACTACGATTTCTCCGGCGCGGTGAACACGCGCTATGCCACGGCGGACCCGCGCTTGGGCATCCGCTCGGTGACGAATCGCCTGATGCGCGGCTACTGCACCGAGCCCGAGCAATACGCGAAGGCGTTCGAGGTGTTCCGGGCCAAGAAGGACGCGATCTACGGCCTCTACAGCGATCCGCTGTCCGCGGCACTGAAGCCGAACGTCGTGAAGAGCACGCTCAAGTACTTCGACGAGTTTTACGAAACCATCAACGATCCGAAGAGAGCCCAGCGCTACATCGTGGGCGCGTGCCTGGCGTGACGGTCTAGGATCGGGCGGTCGCGCCAGCGGGGGCGGCCGCCGGATCCTGCATCAGCTGTTCCTGGGTGCTGGCGCCAGCAGCGTGGCGCCGCAGGTATTCGCCGGCGGACGTCAGTTCCCATGCGGTGGGGTCCGCGAGGTAGGCGTCCAGCAGTGTGTCGAGTTGCGCCCGGCACGCGCGATCCTTGACCGGCGCCAGGAGCTCCACGCGGCGGCGCAGGTTGCGCGGACGCAGGTCCGCGGACCCGATGAAGTACTCGGGAGCCCCGGCGTTCGCGAAACAGAGCATCCGTGCGTGCTCGAGGAAACGGCCCAGGACGCTCACGACGCGGATGTTGTCCGACATGCCGGGGATGCCGGGACGCAGCGCGCAGACCCCGCGCACGACCAGCTCGATGCGAACGCCGTCCTGCGACGCGCGGAACAGCGCATTCACGACCTCAGGGTCGGACAGCCCGTTGAGCTTCATCCGGATGTGTCCGCCGCGTCCGGCGCGCGCATGGGCCGCTTCGCGTTCGATGCGCGCCAGGAGTTCGGGCAGCAGCTGCGTCGGTGAAATGAGGCAGCCGCGCGAGAGCTGCGTGGGTGCGCGAGAGCTGCCGGTCAATTCGTTGAACAGGTCCTGCACGTCCGCCGTCACTTCCTCGTCCGACGTGAACAGCGACAGGTCTGTGTAGCGGCGCGCGCTGTCGGCGTTGTAGTTGCCGGTGCCGATGTGCACGTAGCGCTTGAGGCGCCGGCCGTCGCTTCCGTCGCGCCGCACGACGAGCGCGACCTTGGCGTGGTTCTTCACGCCTTTCAGGCCGTAGACCACGCGCCCGCCGGCATCCTCGAGCCGCTTGGCCCAGCCGACATTGCGCTCTTCGTCGAATCGCGCTTTGAGCTCGAAGAACGCGACGACGTCCTTTCCGGCCGCGGCAGCGTCCGCGAGCGCCGCCACGATGGGGGATTTCTCGCCGGCGCGGTACACCGTCATCTTGATCGCGGTCACGAGCGGGTCGGCTGCGGCATCGCGGAAGAAGCGCACCACGGTCGTATCGAAGGCGTCGAACGGGTGATGGCAGAGGCGATCACGCTCGTCGATCACTGACCAGATGTCCCGGGCGTCCGGGAACGGGTTGGCGCCGCTGAATCTCTGGAAGCACAGCGCCGGCTCCGACATCATCGGCAATTCGTTGAGGCTGCCGAGGTCCAGCGGCCCGTCGATTTCGTAGACATCGTCAGTGTCGAGCGCCGCGCCGCCGTGTTCGCGCCGCAACTCGCGCAGGACCACGTCACGGAGCACGGCCGGCATCGAACGCTCGACCTCGACCCGGACCACCGGCTGCTCGAAGCGGCGGCGCGACGCTTCCTCGACCGTCTTCAGCAAGCTGGGGCCACGATCCTCGTCGATTTCCAGGTCGGCGCCGCGCGTGACGCGAAACGCATACGCCTGCTCGACGACCGCCGTCGGATACAGGAGATCGAGATTGCCGCGCACCAGTTCCTCGATGGCAATCACGGCGTTCAGGCCGGGCACGCGGGTGAAGCGCGGCGCATCGTGCGGCAGCTCCACTTGCGCGAAGTGCGGCGCGGCGCCGGGCCGGTCCAACAACACCACCGCGAGCGACAGCGACAAATGACGCAAACGCGGGAATGGATGGCCTGGGCTCAGCGTCATCGCCATCGGCGTAAGGGCCGGCAGCAATTCATCGCGCATCAGCGCGCGCAGCTGATCGCGACGACCCACATCCAGTTCGTTCCACGCGACGATACGCGCGCCATACGCCGCCGCTTCCGCCGCGCAGGCGGTGTAGCAGCGGTATTGGCGCGCGACCAATGCCTGCGCGTGCAGCGTGATAAGGTCGAGCTGTTGCCGCGGCGTGAGGCCGTCGGGCGTGCGCTCTTCCGCCTGTTCCAGCGCGGAACGCTTGATGCCGGACACGCGCACCATGAAGAACTCGTCCAGGTTTTCGGCGACGATCGACAGGTAGCGCATCCGTTCGGCCAGCGGCGTGCGGAGCTCCTCGGCCAAGGCAAGCACTCGCCCCGTGAACTCGAGAATGCTCAGCTCGGAGTTCAGGAAGTGCGGATCGCCAACGGCAGCCTCGCCTTCGGCCGACGCAGCGCTCACACCCCAACCGGCGATCTCCACGGAACGGCGCATGTCCGTCGAAGGGTGGCCCTCGGCCAGGAGTCCGGAGCGGATTCCGACCGCGAGCGCGGCCAGCGCGTCTGGCTGCAGAGACGACGCCTGCGTCAACACGGCAGTCAGATCGAGCCAGACCACCTCGCCCATGTCGCGCGAAAGATCCGGGCTTGAGAGTTCGGCCGACCACACTTCGAATGACGGTAACGGTCCAATGGAACTCACCTTGCCCAGCAGCCGGCAATCGGATCCGGCTTGGTGCGAACAGCGGTCCAGCAGCGTGCGCGCCACGCCCACGCCCGAGCCGCGCTCGACCGGAAACCCCATGTGCTGCCCGCGCTTGAATAGCGCGAGTCGCTTGCCGTGCGTGAGGACCAGCAGTGCGCCCGCGTCCGCCATGGATGCGCGGCCGCGTTCTTCGCGTTCCATCCACTTGAGCAGAAGCTGGGCGCGCTCAGGCGTGCCGGCCACGATGGGGCGGAGCCCCGACTGCTGCTCCAGCGCGCGGGTCACACGCTCGAACATCGCGCGTCGACGACGCTGGCCACGAACCGTGAGATGATGGAAGGCGCGGCTGGAAGACCCGCTACGCACATGCACACGGTCGTACATGAGGTGCAGGCGGTTGCGCCCCAGCCAGTCGCCGTCCGTGGAGCGCTGCACGCGCTCGATCTGGAGTTCGAGCCGCACCAGCAGCAGGCGGGCGTCGATAATCGCCGCCAGGCGGCGCGCGGGCTCCGTGCTGCTCGCTAGCGCCGTGCGCGGATCTGTCGTCGCGACGTTCGCCTCGTATCGTTTGGGTGGCGCCGGGTCGTTGGGCGCGCCAACGAAGAGCGTCAGCGTTCGGCGATCGTCGGAGCCAAGCCGCAGGCGGCAACTGATGCCCTGGCGCTGAAGTTGATCGTCGTCCGTATCGATATAGAGATCGCGGTACAGCACGCGCGTGACATCCCCGGACAGGCCAAGCGGCAGCGACTCGGATGCGAGTTGCTCGAGTTGCTCCGCGGAAACGACGTCGAAACGGCGCTCGATCACGCTACGGAGACTTGGGTGCCCATCGGGCGACGCGACCGCGCGGCCCTGCGGCCCATCCCCATGCGCCGCGAAACCGGACCGAGTTGAGCGGAATGGAATCCACCCGCACCCACGTATCGCCGCTGTCGGACGAGGTGAAAGTGCCGGCGAGTCCGACCGCAACGAGGTGCGCCGCGGATCCAGCGTACGCGACGCCCGAGAGGAACGCGGCCGGCGGCGCCTTGGCGGCGCGCCAGGTGCGTCCGCCATCCGACGTGAGCGCCACATTCGTCGCGGCCAGCGTGCGCTTCGTGTAGTCGCCGCCGACGGCCGCGCCTCGCTTCGAGTCAAAGAAGGAGAGAGAAAAGATTCCTGCCGCGGCGCCGTCGGCGTGGACCGGCGTTTCCGCCACGGTCCAGGTGGCGCCGCGATCGGGCGAGTACATCACGCGGCCGCGTCCGCCGCCACCGGTGCCGATCCAAATCTCGGCCGTACCGCGCAGCACCATGGAACTTCCGCTGGCCGCAAACGCCGCCTCGCCGGGCAGGACGCGGGGCAGCGTCGCGGCGGGAAGCCGGTTCCACGTGCGGCCGCCATCGGCGGTGATGAAGAGCGCAAACGCACTGTCGAGCGGATCGCTGAGTGCGATACCGTTCCGCACGTTCCAGAACTCGAGCGCGTCAAAGAAGACGCCCCTTTCGTCGGTGCTGAACGCCAGGTTCCAGTGCCGGCCGCCGTCGCCCGTCGCGAAAACCTTCGCCAAGCCCTTCTCGGCTTCGCCGGCGCTGGCGATGAACACGGCGTCGTCGTTCAGCGCGTGTACCGAACGGAAGTCCTGGCCTGTGGCGCCCGGCACGGTGTCCATCGTCCATGTCTGTCCGCCGTCGGTCGAACGCACGATGGACCCGCGCGCGCCGCTGGCCCACACCGCGCGGTCGCTGGGAGCGCTCAAGCCGCGCAATTCGCCGGCGCCGGTGTTGGTGTAGGCCCACTGGGCGGCTGCCGGCTGCGGCATGGCAAGGGCAACGAACAGGGAAATGCGGAGCGAAGGCACCGGGGCGGCGAAGTGGGTTAGCTTGCGCCTTACGCTATACCACCGTCCATGATCACGAAAGACGAGATCGAGGCCGCGCGACGGCGCATCCGTCCGCACGTGCACGAGACGCCGCTCGTGACGTCCATCCGGATGGGCAACGCCGCCGGTGTGGAGTTGCTGCTCAAGTGCGAGTCCATGCAGCGCGCCGGATCGTTCAAGAGCCGTGGCGCCCTGAACGCCATGATGCAGCTGAGTCCCGAAGAAAGGGCCAAGGGCGTGGTCACCGTGTCGGCCGGGAATCACGCGCAGTCACTGGCGTGGGCGGCGACACTCGTCGGCGCGGAGTGCACGGCGTGCATGCCCGAGGGCGCGTCGCCAACAAAAGTGAAGGCGACGCAGGGCTATGGCGGTACCGTCGAGCTTGTGCCGGGCGAACGGGTGCGGGCGTTCGAGCGCGCGCGTGAGCTCGCGGCCCAGGGCCGAGTGATGGTCCACCCCTTCGATGACGCCCGCGTGGCAGCGGGCGCGGGCACCGTGGCGCTGGAGATGCTCGAACAACGCCCCGATCTGGAAGCGATCGTCGTGCCCATCGGCGGCGGCGGGCTGATCACGGGCATCGCGTTGGCCGCCAAAGCGGTGAAGCCGGGCATCCGGATCATCGGTGTCGAACCGGAAGGAGCACCGACGATGAAAACGGCGCTCGAGGCCGGCTCACCCCAGACGATCACACCCAAGACCATCGCCGACGGACTGTCCGCGCCGATGGTGGGCGCGATGAATCTCGAGGTCGTGCGCAGTCATGTGGACGAACTCGTTCTGGTGACCGACGACGACATCCTGGCGGCCATGCGCGACCTGATGTCCTTCGCCAAGCTGGTCGTGGAGCCTGCCGGCGCCGCGTCGGTGGCCGCGATCCGGTCCGGCAAGACCAAGTTCAAGACCGGCACGCGCGTGGCCGCCATCATCAGCGGCGGCAATGTGGACCTCGACCGGCTGAAGGCGCTGCTTTAGCAGTTTAGCAGCGTACTCGGCCGCGAACTACTTGGCGCGGCATTCCGCGCACACGGCCTCGGTGAGGCCGATGTCGTAGAGGAGCCGTCGAACGAAACTGCCGTGCAGGTGCCGGTTGCACAGCACGCGCCGGCATTGCGAGCACGCGCCCGCCTGACTCAGGTTCACTTTTTCCCGGCACGCCTCGCAATCCGTCCAGAGGTTGGAATTCCTGAAGAACGAGAACGGACTGGTCACGAAACCCTGCCGGCAGGTTACGGCTTCTTTCGGTCGAGGCGGCGCGAGGTCCAGACCACGACCGTGCTGCAAGATCCGCGTGCGACGCCGAGGAATTCCGCGGGCGTCGTCGTCGGACTGTAGACCTCGATGGCGCCGGCTTCTCCCGGACGCAGGTAGTCGTCCAGGTCGCCAGGCTCCAGTTGCTGCCATTGCGCACCGTCGATCCAGATGTTGACGCACCCGTTGACAGGGTCGCGGGAGCTGGTGATAAACTGACGGTCACCTTGGCGCTGAATGCGGATGCCGGGAGCGGATCGCAGCACGTCGCTGAAGCGTGACAGCGTGCGATTCGTGACCTCTTCGCCGTCCATGTACCACCCGCTGGAGGAACGCTTGCGCCGAGTGAATCCGATGTCGTCCAGCGCGCGCGTCCGTGAGGCGCTGACACGCACGGTCTCGAGCACGGGAACGAAGTCGTCCATTGCGATCGTCACCCGACTCGCGTCGCGCGAAGACAAGTCGACCGCGACTTCGGTGAGCGCGAAGCCCAACTTTCTGACGGAGACAGTTTGTGTGCCAGCCGGGAGACTGTCGAGCACGAACTCGCCGTTGTCACGGGTGAGCGCGGCGCGGTTGGCGCCCTCGAGCTGGACGCGTGCCGCGGTAATCGGCTGATTGGCCTTGTTGACCACGCGGCCCGTGAGTCTTGCCGTGCCGAACACCTTGGGCGGTGGCGGCGCCTCGGCCGGCTTGCCCGTCGAGTCCGGCTGGGGCGCGATGGCTTCCGTGACGATCGTGCCGGCCGCCGCGACGCTCATGCTCCGGAGTGCGACGAGGTCCTGGCCGAACACGATCGGCACATCGCCGCTGGTGACGCCACCGCGAATGACTTGCGCCTTGCCCTCGAGTTCCGCCGGCAAGCCGCAGATCCGGTAGATGCCGTCGGGCCCCACGGGTGATTCGCGGACGCGCGTTGATTTGCGGATGGTGCCCACGGCCGAGATTTCGTACCAGACCAATGAGACCTTGGCGCCCGTCGCCGGTGCGCCGCTGTCGGCTTCACGAATGCGACCGGTCAGCATCGCCGGTCCGCGGGCGCGCCACGCCGCGGCGCACAGCGCACCCACGAGCGACTCCTGCGACGGCGTTGACAGTTCAAGCACTTTTATGTCCGAGGCGTTGAACATCGTCACCGGCGAACGCAGAGCGGCGCCGAGGGTGTCCACGAGCGGATGTTCGACGCGGAGCTGGTGCGGACCCGGCGGGATTCCCTCGAGGCGGAAGCGGCCGTCCCCGTCTGCGACGGCGACGAGTCTGGAGCTGTCCAGGCGAATGCGCGCGCCGACCAGCGGCCGTAGCCGGACGCTGTCGAACACGAAGCCCACGGCCGATGCCTGGCCTGCGGGTGCCTGAGCGGGGAGGGTGGCTGCGGCAACAACGAGGACTGCCGCAAGAGCGGGAATGCGACTCACAGGAAGAATTCTACACCTGAAACGGGAACTGGGGACTGGGGATCAGGAACCGGACTCGACGGCGCACTGGAGTCGGTCTTTTCCAGTACCTGATTCCCAGTACCTGGTTCCTAGTCGCCAGTCCCTTTTCGGCTTAAGTTCCCCCACGGACCTGCCGAAGCTTGAGGTGTTCGACGTCGAACCCCGGCCAGACCGTCCCGCCCCTTCCGCGGACCCACCCCACCCGCGTGAAATGACTGACAACGCCGTGCTGGAGCCGACCAAGCGTTTCATCAACCGTCACTTCGAGCGGCTGCTCGTGGTGCTTCTGATGGTTTCGCTGCTCCTGATCCAGTACTTCATCGAGTACAAGATCGCGTTCCTGAGCTTCTACTATCTGCCGATCATCACGGCTGGCTTCCTGGTCGGTCGCAAGATGGCGGTGTGGGCATCGCTGCTCGTGGTGCTGCTGGTCTTCTTCTTCCAGGGCTTTGCGGGCCTGGAAGGCAACGCCGGGTTTCAGGCCGAGGAATTGCTGACCCTGGTGCCGTGGGGCGGGTTCCTCATTCTCACCGGCTATATCGTGGGAACCCTCGCCGAACAGCGTCGCGTCCGTACGGACGACGTGCGCAGCACGTATCTGACCATGCTGGAGCTGCTCACCTTGCACGTGGACAGCAGCGATCGCATGCGCCGCGGACACAGCTATCGCGTCGGCGAGCGGGCGGTGCAGCTGGCCAAGTCGCTGGGCCTGAGTGAATCGCAGCAGGAGGATCTCCGCGTGGCCGGCCTGCTGCACGAAATCGGCCCGCGCGACCCGCGGCTGGTGCGAGTCATGTCGGACTTGCCGTCGTCGCGCGACACCGGCCTCAGTTCGATGCGCGGCGCTCTGCGCCTCGTGGACGAGTACAGCCACTACCACGAAATCGTGAGCGCGGGTTCGTCGGTGGACGAAGCACGCATATCCATCGGCGCCAAGGTGCTCGCGGTGGCGGACGCCTACGAGACGCTCCAGACGCCGACGCCGACGCGCCAGGCGTTCGCGCCGTGGACCGCGCTCGAGGAGATCGAGAAGGGCGCCGGCAAGACATTTGCCAGCGAAGTGGTTCGCGCGCTGCGCAGCTCGGCGGCAATGGAGCGCGCGGAAGGGAATACCGCGGAGCACGGGCCACCGCCGGCGATCAGGTTGGCCTGACGGCCGATTGGGCGCCGCTGACATCCGGCGCGTAGCGCCGGCCGAGAACAACTACCGATTGCGGCCTTTCACTCCCTTAAACAACCCGCGCAGCGCCGCGATGTCGGCGTCCGCGTTGCCGGTAGTCGCGAAGGCCGGAAGGATGCGAAGCGTCCGGCGCTCCCAATCCAGCGCCACCGGCACGATCGGCACGGCGGCGCCGTGCGCGATGTGATAGAACCCGGTCTTCCAACGCTCGACCTTTTTGCGCGTCCCCTCGGGCGCGAGCGCGAATACCATCCTTGGCCGACGCGCGAACTCCGCGACCATCTGCTGCACAACGTCGTTGCTGGCGGACCGATCCACCGGTATGCCGCCAACGCGCCGCAGCAAAACGCCAAACGGCCAGCGGAAGATCGTGTGCTTGCCTACCCATGACGCGGCGAGTCCGAGGGCGAGCTTGGCGCTCAGGCCGACGGGAAAGTCCCAGTTCGACGTGTGCGGCGCCACGATGAGCACGAACCGGCCTGTGTTGGGCATGTCGCCCTCGACGCGCCAGCCGAGCGCGACGAGCGCCATGTAGCCGAAACCGCGGGAGACGGGTCCGCCGGCGCGCGGGATCTCGGGTGCGAGAACCGGTAGCCTTGCGCTAGGCACGCTTTGGGAGGTAAAAGGAAGGGGTGTGGATCCACGAGCCGGGTGATTGGACCCGGGACTCAGCTCCTACGATAACGCCAATCTCCCCAGCCATGGCCACCTCACCCGCCGACCTCCCCAAGTTCCGCGTCATGGATGTAATGGACCGCGCGGCGCGCACGCACGGTCCCAAACCGGCGCTGCGCGTTCGGCGCAACAATTCCTGGAAATCGTACACGTGGGGCGAGTACCACCAACAGGTGCGACAGGCTGCGCGGGCGCTCATCGCGCTCGGCGCCAAGCCCGGCAGCGGCGTGTGTCTGCTCGCCTACAACTGCCCCGAGTGGTTCTTCGCTGACATCGCGGCGATATACGTGGGCGCCATCCCGACCGGCATCTACACGACCAGCTCGCCGGAGCAGTGCCAGTACATCGCGTCGCACTGCGATGCGTCCGTCGTTTTCGTGGACGACCAATCGCAGATCGACAAGTTGGTGGCCATCCGCGGCAACCTTCCGTCCCTCAAGGCCATCGTGCTGATGCACGGCGAGACGTCCACGCCGGACGTGTACACCTGGGCCAAATTCCTCGAGGCCGGCCTCAAGACGCCGGAGTCCGAAGTGGACAAACGCGTCGCGGCCCAGAACGCAGATCAGGTCGCCACGCTGATCTACACGTCGGGCACGACGGGCACGCCGAAAGCGGTGATGCTGTCTCACGACAACCTCACGTGGACAGCGCAAGCGACGGTGGACTTGCTCCAGGTGCAGCCCAACGACTGCGCGGTCAGCTACCTGCCGTTGAGCCACATCGCCGAGCAGATCACCACGCTGCACGGCCCGATGCAGTTCGGCGGCTTCGTCACGTTCGCCGAAAGTATGGAAAAACTCGGCGACACCCTGCGCGAGACGCGTCCGCACTATTTCCTGGGCGTACCGCGCGTGTGGGAGAAGATCCAGGAGCGCATCATGGCGGTGGGCGCCAAGAACCCGCCGCTCAAGAAAAAGATCTCGGCGTGGGCGCGCCGCATCGGATTGGTCGGCGGCTACGCCGACCAGCAGCACGTGGCCAAACCGCTCTTCTATCCGCTGGCGAACGCGCTGGTGTTCAAGAAAGTACGAGCGACCTTGGGGTTGGACCGATCCCGTATCAACGTCACATCGGCTGCGCCGATCTCACGCGACACGTTGGAGTTCTTCCTGAGCCTCGGCGTGCCAATCTGTGAGGTGTACGGCATGAGCGAGTGTACCGGTCCCGCGACCGTCTCCACGCCGCGCAGCTATCACACGGGCAAGGCGGGGAAATGCCTGCCGGGTGCGGAGCTCAAGATCGCGCAGGACGGCGAAGTGTGCATGCGTGGCCGGCACGTGTACAAGGGCTACCTGAAGGACGCCGCGGCTACCAAGGAGGCCATCGATGCCGACGGCTGGCTGCACTCCGGCGACATTGGCGTCATCGACGCCGAGAACTTCCTCCAGATCACCGATCGCAAGAAGGACCTGATCATCACCGCGGGCGGCGAGAACGTGGCGCCGGCGCTGGTGGAAGGATTCCTGAAGGGCATTCCGGTGGTGAGTCAAGCGGTCGTTGTTGGCGATCGTCAGCGATATCTCGCCGTGCTTCTCACGCTCAACACGGAGCGACTGCTTCAGGATGCGCTGGCTGCGGGTAGCACCGCAAAGGACGTCGAGTCGGCGGCGAAGGACTCCAAGTTTCTGGAATTCCTCCAGCGGCAGATTGACAACGTCAATTCGCGCTTGGCGCGCGTGCAGACCGTCAAGAAGTTCAAGATCCTGCTGAAGGATTTCTCGGTCGAGACGGGCGAACTCACGCCGACGATGAAGGTCAAGCGCAAGGTCGTGACCGAGAAGTACAAGAGCGAGATAGAAGAGCTGTATCGGAACTGAAACGACCAGGGTATAGAGCCAGGGTATAGGGTATAGGGTTAGGGTGTAGGGTCCAGGGTAGTACCCTGCACCCTACACCCTACCTTGACCCTATCAGGTCAGTCGTTGCGCAGCGCCTCGACCGGATCAATTCTCATCGCCCGCCGCGCGGGGATGTAGCTGGCCAGCCACGCCGTGAGGAACAGCACGAGCGACGCGGTAGCGAAGACGCGCGAGTCGTACCGGTCGTAGTCGTCGAAGACAAACGCGCGCACCCACTTCGCGCTGTACGCCGTCATCAGCAGGCCGCCCGCGATTCCCGCGAGCGCGAGCACATTGCCTTCCTTGAGCACGAGCTGGCGGATGTCGTTCGCGCCGGCGCCGACCGCCAGTCGCACGCCAAACTCGCGCGTCCGTTGCGCCACCATGTGCGAGATGATCGCGTACACACCGAGCGCAGCCAGACCGAGCGCGAGTGACGCGAACAGTGTGAACAGAGACCCCATGAATACGTGCTTCGCCTTGAAATACGCGATTCCGGTTGTGGCCTCACCCGGACGCGGGATGCCCACGTATCCGGCGCCCTTGTCGGTGAGCGCCTGACGCAGTTCGACCGAGGCCTTCATCGGATCGTCGCTAGTGCGCACCACGAGGCTGAAGGTCACGGGGTACCGCCGCGACGGAGTTGAAACGGGAACGCGCGCCGTGTCCGGCCCGGCCAGGACGTAGACCCGACCGATGCCGCGAGTGCGGTCCGCCGCGCGATCGATGGTGGTCCTGAACCACGGCTGAACATGGCGAGCCACTCCAACGACCTTGAGCCATGGACTTGAGGTGTAGGCCGAGTCGAGCTTGATCATGCGCCCGATCGGGTCGACGCCGGGCCAGAGGTACGATGCGGTCGGCTCATCCACGATCACGCTGGGCACTGACTCGCCGATCGTGAAGTCACGTCCCTTGGTGATCGGGATCTTCATCGTCTTGAAGTAGTCCGGCGTGACCACCGAGTATCCCCATTGCCGCAGAAGCGCGTGCTCAGTCACGCGGCCGGCGGTTTCGTCCTGGGACAGCGCATGGGTCCTCGGACTTCTCCCGGCGCTCACCGCGGCATTCGTGATCCCCTTGATTGAGAGGGCTGCGTTCACCATCTCGTCTCGCCAGACGCCAACCGTGCGTTGATCAGCGGTGCTGCGCGCGCCGGTGGCGATGTACGTGTTGAGCAATCCGCGCTCCTCAAACCCGGGCTCGAACGTCAACACCTCCATCGCCGTTTTCATCAGCAGGGACGCCGAGCAGAGCAGGGCCAGCGCGAGCGCCACTTCTCCAATGACGAGCGCGCCGTACTGACGCCGTTTCGAGCGCGACTTGCCGGTGCCTGCGCCGGACTTGAGCAGTTCGTTGATATCCACGCGGGAAACCTGAATCGCCGGAACCAGCCCCATGAGGACGAGCGAAACGACCGTCAGCCCGACGGCAAACGCGAGGACGCGCCAGCTCAGCTGCGTATGCGTCATGTACTCCGACACGGTCGGAGGCACGTACGCGTCAACGATCTTCATGCCCCATGCGGTCAACACAGCGCCCAGCAGCAGTCCGCCAAGCGCCAGCCAAGCGCTTTCAGTCAGGAGTTGCGTGACGATATCGCGGCGCGTTGCGCCAACCGCCGCGCGTGTCGCCAGTTCGCGCGAACGGGAGATTCCGCGCGCCAGCTGAAGATTGGCCAGGTTGGCGCACGCGATGAGCAGCACCGCAATCACTGAACCCGCCAGCGCGTAGTGAAATCCCCACGCCTTGAACGGTCGACTGGTGGCACTGATGAGCCTGAAGCCGGCGTCGCCGGGGTTACGCTCGCCGGTTCGTTCCGCGAAGCGCATCCGCACGACATCGAGCTCCTTGAACGCCATGTCGGGCGTGACACCTGGCTTCAAGCGCGCGAGCATCGGGGGGATGCTGGCGAGTTCGGCCGGCACGGGCAGTTGCCACACATCGGTGCTCGCACCGGGGAAATCCGCCTCGTATGGAAGCACGCCGACGACCGTGCGCACCTCACCGGCGCCATTGGTGAACGTGCTGGCCTCGAACCCCGACTTGTCGGTGAAGAGCTGCTTCCAGAAACGTTCACTCACCACGACCGGGCGTCCCGGCGTGTCCATGTCGTTGGCGGACAACAGCCGTCCCATGCTCGCCTTGACGCCGAGCACCTGAAAGTAGTTCGGCAGCACCGTGATAGTCCAAGCCTCGCGAAGCGCGCTGCCGCGTTGTGCGAACCCGTCGGCATATGGAGTGCGACCACGCCCCGTGAGCCCCTCATAGAACGTCATCGCGCGATAGGCCTCGTACTTCTCGGATGCCGGGATTTTTCCGCGGAAGTCGCCGTAGAATACGAATCCGTAGAGGCGATTCGGCTCCCGCATCGCGAGACGCGGCGAAATCATGTTGTCGAGTACGCTGTACATCGTCGTGTTGAGCGCGATGCCGACGCCCAGCGAGATGATGGCCAGCGCTGAGAAGCGCTTGTGGCGCAGGAGCATACGTAGCGCGTACCGCGCGTTCGCGATGAAATCGCTCATTCGGCGCGCAACGCCTCGACCGGATTGACGCGCATCGCGCGCCGGGCCGGCAGATAGCTCGCGAACAGCGTCGTCGCGAACAGTGTGGCGGCAGCCACCGCGAACAGGACGACGTCCAGCACGCGTCCGTCCATCATGAAGCGACTGAGAAACCGCACGGTGGACCATGCGATCAGGAGACCAACCGCGATGCCGCTGAGTGCCATCACGTTGCCGTGGAACAGGACGCTCTGCCGGATGGTGCGCTCGTCCGCGCCGAGTGCCACGCGAACGCCGATCTCGCGTGTGCGCTGCATGACGGTGTGCGAGACGACGGCGTAGACGCCAAGCGCGGAAAGGCAAAGGGCGATCAAGGCGAACGCGGTGAACATTCCGGCGACGAAGTTCTGAAGCTCACGCGCTTGGTCGAGCTGCAACGTGGCGGCCAGCCGTTCGGCGAACTGAACGCGGAATCCGCTCCCGTCGTCGGTCAGCGCTCGCCGCAGCAAGATTGGCAGGCGCTCCGTCTTGCCCGAGGCGGCAACGGCCAGCTCGAGGTATCGCTCGCGCGCCGTGCCCGACGCGGTCTTGCCCGCGAGCAGACGCGCGGTGTCAGCGGTGTTGAGGGCCAGCAGTGCGCCAAGCGCCGGCTCGGTCCGCTCGGCCTGGTTCGCGGACCGGAACGATGCCCACGTGTTGCGATACCTCACGATGCCCACAACGGTGAACCAGCCCTGATCGCGGCGCCTGTCGCTTCCGAACTTGATCTGTTGGCCGATGGGATCCGAATTGGGCCAGAGGTGCTTCGCGGTGTTCGCGTCCATGACGACCGATCGTCCGGTCTCGCCCGGCGTAAAGCCTCGGCCCTTGAGAATGGTCATGCCATACACGCGCAGATATCCGTCCGAGACGATGCGGTAGCCCCAGAAGCCCGTCGCGACTTCCCGCGGTAGCGCCCCCTCAACGGACACGGACACGACCTTCCGCTCAGGCTGAGCTGAACGGAGCGTGGCCGCCTCGCCGACGCCAGGAATCGTGAGCGCGCGATTCACCAGTTGCTGCGACACCTGTTGCAGGTCGCGTGCGTCCGTGGGAGTTGCCGGGCGGATCGCAAGCCTGGCGCTGACCACGCGCTCGAGCGCAGGGTTGATGTCGAGCTGGTACAGCGACGCGGCGGAACGAATGAGGAGCGTTGCGCCCACCATGAGCGCGAGTGCCAAGCCGACCTGGAGGACGACGAGGCCGCCTGCCTGCCAACGTGTCTTGCGCATCGTTCCCGTGCCGGCGCCGGACTTGAGCAGTTCGTTCACGTCCACGCGTGAAACACGGAGCGCCGGAACCAATCCCACGATGCCGAGCGCCAGTGCACCCGTCGCAGTCGCGAACGCAAAGAGCCGCCAATTCACCTGCGGACGAATGAGGAATGCCTCCAATGTTGGCGGCAACTGCGACTCAACGATGTGGATGCCCCAAAACGTGAGCAGGACTCCGACGACGAGCCCAGCCGCGGCAACCCAGGCGGACTCGGACACCAGCAGCTGCACCAACTGGCCCCGGGTGGCGCCCACGGCCGCGCGAGTCGCCATCTCCTTTGT
>ERZ1292623.2679-Hain-H51-01um-R1-2679-length-15693-cov-5_pt1 | contig 15693 bp, 16 predicted proteins | sample MGYA00564398_ERZ1292623 | MGnify/ENA primary metagenome ERZ1292623 (study PRJEB36523, sample SAMEA6512633) | groundwater metagenome | collected 2019-01-07 | study: AquaDiva: Metagenomics assemblies of 32 groundwater samples | reverse complement strand
CCTCACTTCAGCGCCATCTGCAACATTACAAGAAACATCTTCATGATTTGTTTTTAACTTATTACCCCTATAATATATTTTTCCTTGCTTAGATAATAACTTAACTTGAGAAAATAGAGAAATATCGATTTCTTTTTCCGGAGATGAAGTCAATCCTTCTGCAAACACTTTATCTCCCGGTTTTGAATTCGGAGCTTCAAGAACTTTCAATTCTCCATTTTTTTCAGCTGCCAAAAGCATTCCAGAACTTTTTACTCCTCTTAATTCTGCGGGCTTTAAGTTTGCAATAATAATAACATTTTTTCCCTTAAGTTCTTCTGGCGTGTAATGCTTTGCTAATCCTGAAACAATAGTTCTTTGCTCTTTTCCTAAGTCAATTTTTTCAACGAATAGTTTATCCGCATTTGGATGCTTTTCAGCTGAAATTATTTTTCCAACAACTAAATCAAGTTTTTCAAAAGGATCTTTTTCAGATATTTTTCCTGCAAACTTTTCTTTCAATTGAGCTAAAAATTTGTCTTCCATTTTGTGGAATAAGATTTTTGCTGTTCCTGTTTTATGAGATTTGATACTTAGCTTTCCAAGTTCAGAAAAGTTTTCTTTTTTTAGTTTCATTTGTGAACATATTTTATTGCACGTTTCAGGAAGAAATGGCACCATGAGAATTGCCAAATCTTTTACGATATTTGCAATTAATCTCATAGTCATATTTGCGTGTTTTTTATCTGCCTTCCACGGCTCTCTTTTCTGGAAATATTCATTTCCAAGACTTGAAATCTCCATTATTTTTCTTAACGCTTCTCTTAGCTTAACTTCTTGATATAATTTTAAAACAACTTTTTCTTCCTTAATAATTTTATTCCATAGAGATTTCGATTCCTCATCCAATTCAACATTTTTTATTTCAGAATCAAACGATTTGTTGAGATAAGCAATAAATCTGTTAACCAAATTTCCAAAATTACCTACCAATTCATTGTGAAGTCTTTCTCTGAATTTATCCCAGTTGAATTCTGAGTCAGATGTTTCCGGCCTTACAGCCATAAGATAATATCTATAAACATCGGCAGGAACGCCAGAATTTATTGCATCATCTCCAAATATTCCGGTTCCTCTTGATTTTGAGAATTTTCCTCCCTCGTAATTGAGATATTCTGTCGCATTGATTGTCTTTACGAACGTGAATTTATCTTTGGTTGCAAATTGCGTTGCTGGGAAAACTATCGAATGGAATGGAATATTGTCTTTTCCCATGAATTGGTACAATTCAACGTCTTTGCTGTACCACCATTGTTTGTATTCATCTCCTAATTTATCTTCTGTAAGTGAGATGTATCCTATCGGCGCATCAAACCAAACATAGAAAACTTTATTTTCAAATCCTTTGTGAGGAACAGGAACTCCCCACTTCAAATCTCTTGTAATTGCTCTTTTCTTTAATCCTTCCTTGAACCATGCTTCTGTGATTTTAATTGCATTTGAACTCCAATCATCTTTAGACTGATTCTTGAACAATTTTTCAAGTTGAGGCTGCAATTTATCTAATTTCAAGAATAAATGTTTTGTTTTTCTAAGTTCTGGACGAGTTCCGTGGATTGAACACGCAGGACTTTCCAATTCGGTTGGTGTGAGAAGTCTTCCGCAGCTGTCACATTGATCTCCTCGTGCATCAGTATAATTACAGTAGGGGCATTTTCCAACTACAAATCTATCTGCTAAGAACTTATCGCATTGCTTGCAATAAACTTGTTCTGTCTCTTCTTCTGTTATGAAACCGTTCTTTTGTACTTTCTTGAAAATATCCTGGACTATTTTTGTGTGATTAGGTTTTGATGTTCTTCCGAAATGATCGAAAGATATGTTGAACCATTTGTAAACGTTCTTGTGTATCTCAAAATATTTGTCACAAATCTTTTGCGGTGTTGTATTTTCTTCCAGTGCTTTTGCTTCAGTTGTTGTTCCATATTCATCTGTTCCGCAAATGTAAAGAACTTCATTTCCGAGCATGCGCATAGCTCTTGCAAATACATCAGCAGAAAGAACAGAGCCAACAATGTTTCCTAAGTGGGGAATATTATTTACATAAGGCAATGCTGATGTTACAAGGATTTTCCTCTTTTTAGGCATGTTAAAATGATTTTCACTGTTCTTTATAAACATTGATGAGTCTTAAATCGTTACATTTATATAATAGTCGCTATAATATTATAATATATGTTACAAAAATATAATAGATACAAACTGCTTAAGATCTTTTTAGATAGCCCGACAGAGAGTTTTAGATGGGGAGAGCTGAGCAAAATAAGTGAAATTGCCCCCCTTTCCGTTAAGAATTATCTCAAGGAATTTGAGAAGGACAGTCTTATAAAGAGGTATGAAAAAAGGAGCATTAAGTTTTACCAGGCAAATAGGGATAATGAAAACTTCAAATTATTCAAGAAGATAAGCATTCTGTATGAATTAAATGTATCTGGTTTAGTTGATTTTCTATGGCACGAACTATCGCCTGAAGCAATAGTTCTTTATGGCAGTCATGCTAAAGGGGAGGCTGTAGAGGATTCTGATATAGATATATTTATTATCGGCAAAGAAGAAAAAGTAGATTTAAGCGAATATCATATAAAGCTTAACAAAGAGATTCATCTTATGATAGAAGAAGATAAAACAAAAATGTCCAAAGAATTTAAAAACAACTTAATCAATGGAATAATACTCAAAGGCTATCTTAAACTATTTTGAAGATGATAATAAAAACAGCGCCAGATAAGGAAAGAGCAAGATCGTTATTTAACATGGTAAAAGAAAGGGAGACTTTTACCTATTCAATAGACATTGAGAAATTCCCCACTATTGTTGCTGAAAGTTATTATGAAACAATAAAAGAGTTAATGACCGCATTGTCTCTTTATGATGGATTTAAAGCGATCGGAGAAAACGCCCATAAAGACTTAATTGATTATATGTCAAATTACAAAGAATTAACACAGAATGAGATATTTCTGATAGATGACTTAAGGATAAGAAGGAATAAAAGCCTGTACGAAGGGAGGAAAATAGAGCAGAGTTATGTTAGCAATAATAAGGATAAGCTGATTTCGATAATCAATAAGCTTAAAGAAATTATACAAATTAGATTGAGATGAACAAAAGATACTGAAGGTTTTCTATTGTTTATATTTTTATACAGTTGTATGATTTATTATACAGAAGACAATAGAATATTATTTACATAAGGCAATGCTGATGTTACTAAGATTTTACGGGATTTGGACATAGACTAACTAGTAAGAACTGCATTTATAAATATTGACACCAAAACTAACGAAAACTTTATATAGTGTAAACACATATTTACACATAAATACACAGGAGGTAAAAATGGTAAACATAACATTGACAGTGCCAGAAGATCTTAAACAGGAGCTTAAGACCCACGAAGAAGTCAACTGGAGTGGCGTAATAAGAAAAGCTCTGCAAGAACATTTAAGAAAAATCCATATAGCTAATGCTATTGCCAGTAAAAGTAAATTAACACAAAAAGATGTAGAAGAACTAGATAGACTCGTAAAAAAAGGAATAGCAAAAACACACGGCTTATGATTCTTATTATCGATACAAACATAATTCACGCCGCGTTGCTTAAAGACAGCATAACAAGAGGCCTCTTAATAGATTGCCCATTTGATTTATATGCGCCCGAAACTCCCATAAAGGAAATAAAAAATATGAAAATGAGATATTACGAAGATCGGGTTTATCAAAATCAGATTTTGATATTTTGCTGGAATTAATAACGGAAAAGATTCATATCATTGAGAAAGAGAAATATTCAGATAAATTGGACGAAGCGGAAAAGATTATCGGAGTGATAGATAAAGATGATGTTCCTTTTATTGCACTTGCATTGAGTATGGCTAATGATGGAATTTGGACAGAAAATGTCAAGCACTTTGGGAAGCAAGATAAAGTTAAGATTTGGACAACAAAAGAATTATTGAGTCTTTAATAGTTTCTATCTCTTTATACAATCGCATATAATTCTATACGACATAGAATGTTATTAATTAAAGAAGAATACTATTTACATCTAGAATTGAAGATTCCAAATAACAGTTTATTCGTCGTCTTCATCAGGTTCGTTTTTAGAACTTTTCTCTTTCATTCGTTTAGCAATTGCTATTTTCTTATGACATTTATCACATTCAAACACATAAGAAGGAACTCCTTCGAAATTTTTCTTCTTATATTGTATGGTTGCTTCTCCTTCATTAGAACAATGAGGACAAGTATATTGAATATTCATCAATAATGATTCTTCATGAATAGCTTTTTCTTCAGTAAATCCACATTTGTCACATACATATTCTTTTGCTCTTATTTTTGGCTTTCCTGTTTTTTCGTCTCTTGGCTTCTGCATTATTCCTTTCTTACATTTAGGACATTCTTTCTTGAAAACCCATGCAATGGTCCTAGAATTCTCATTTGCTCTTCTTGTGAAATACAGACATTCTTCTGTTGAGTTAGGAAACTTAAGTGCCACAATATATTACTGAAAAACCTGCCTTATAAAGCTTACGCCTTAAATTTAAAAACTTCAACTACTTTAACACCCTAAAATGACAGATGATAAGTATTATGACACAATAGCTCCGGCATATGACGAGCTTCACTTAGAAGAACAGACCAAGAAATTAGAGATAATAAAAAAAGAGATAAAAATAGACAAGGAAACAAAACTTTTAGATGTTGGATGTGGTTCTGGAATAAGTTCTCAATTCGAATGTGATGTAACGGGCGTTGATCCAAGTGAAGAATTAATTAAATTGGCAGAAAAAAGAGTTCCGTCCGCACAATTCATGGTTGAAAATGCGGAACAGCTTCCATTTGAAGATAAATCGTTTGATGTAATTATCTCATTAACAGCAATTCAGAACTTCAATAATATTGAGAAAGGATTAAATGAAATCAAAAGAGTTGGAAAGAAACAGTTTGCACTTAGTTTCTTGAAAAAATCAGAAAAAGCAGAAATGATCGAAGATTTAATCAAAGATATATTCGGAAAAGTTAAAAAAATAGATGAAGAAAAGGATGTAATATTTATTATAAAAGAATAACATTTATAAACAATTAATACTCAAAACGACATATGAAAAAGGTGTTAGGCTTTTACAGAACATTCTTCCAGACTTTGAACCCAAATAGCTATGAAGGATTTGCAGAAAGCACGATAAGAAACTCGCTAAATTACTACTCATCGTTAATCCTAAACGCATTTCTTATTTTTCTAATAATCATGATTCCGGCAGCTGTTCAAATGCCGAACACTATTGAAACATACATCAACAATAATGTGGACACGTTTTCGTTTGACATTAACTTCAAAACGAGCAGCCCAATATTAATTCCAAAAACTAACCCAGTTTTATTAATAAATTATCAGAACAAAACTCCAGAACAAACTGCCAATGTAATTATAGACAACAACGTTATGTATGCAGGAATATTGTTTAATAAATTTGTTAAAGACTTCGGGGTTTACAAAGACGCAAAACAAAATGGAAATGCTGTTGCGAACATAGCTGCATTCTTTTTGATATTAATGCTGCCTACATTATTACTAATCGCATTTTTCTACCTGCTAATAAAGTACTTCTTAATACTGCTCGCTGCAACATTAATCGGTTCGCTTTTGTCTCCAATAATGGGGTATAGAACAAAACTCAAAAGCATATTCAATTTAGCACTGTACGGAATATCATTATCAATATTCTTGGACTTAATATTTTTCGCAGTTGGATTTTCATTTTATAAAATACAATACTTGCCTTTGATTATTTATGTAATTTCCGGAATAAGAGCGGCAGGAATGAAAGTCGATAAGAAAATGAAAAACAAATTCATCGAAATAAAAAGATGAAAGGACTTCTAACGTCAAGGGCGGAAGTAGAGATTTTCGGGAAAATTTACGAAAAGGAAGATATTATTCCCGTTGAATTCGAAAAGATAAATAACGAAGTTAAGTTTAACCTTAAACAAACCAATTTTATTCATAAATTAATTTCTAAATCTCAAAATTTTGCAGTAAACATTCCGAGATTAGACTTCGAGAAAGATTCCGACATCTGCGAGATGAATGAAGGAGAATTTATTGATAAGTTTAAATTAATTGATTTAAAAAAACTAGAATGTGACACAATAGATTGTTCTTGTTTGAGCAAGTCAATTGTATATGAATGTACATTAATTAAAGAAGATAAAAACGGGATAATTGGCAGAATAGTTAAAGAAAGGGATACTTAGTCAGTTGTCATGCCCATGCTAAATCTTCTTAGTAATAATTACTAACAATAAAAAACGTTTGAAAATTAGTGCCACTCGGCTTTGTCTTTGTTTTTATCTTCTTTCGTTGGTGTCCCGCAGGGCACAATCTCTGCAATGCAGAGCTGTGCGCAACTTCGTTGCTGAGCATCCCCTCCAACTCTAATCATTCTTTCAGTAATTAAGCCTCGATACAGGCACTAATTTTCATTATAACCCCAAAAAGAAACATTTAAATGTCAGTTATAGTAGTAATAATACAAGAGGACAAATGGACATAGAGACCTTAAGAAAAATACAGGAAACTGAGAAGGCTTTGAGGATTCATAATATATCCATTTCTACACAAGAAGCTAGTGAAAACGTAAGCAGAGATGTTTATGTAGGAGGAACAAAAGTTCCAAGTTTTGAAGATGTTTCTCAGTCTCCCGGCGAAAAAGTACTCAAACAAAAAGAAGAAGCATACCAACAAGCAAAAGAGGGAAGACAAATGGACGATAAAGAAATAAGAGATTTGAAAGGAACAATAAATGAACAGAGTGGTTTAATAGCAAGCCAAGCAAAACTAATTTATCAGTTGCAGGGAACTGTAAATGAAATCATAAAGGAAATAAAAAAAATGCAAGGAAGCGTTCCTACAAAAAATCCTGCTGAAAGACAAGGGATGCTGAAAACTGAAGAAAAACAAGAGCATCCAAGAAGTGGCAATTACACGTCAGATGATGTATCAATAGAGAAGTTCTTTAATTTCTCAGGAAGCAGATAACTAGTTTTGATTTGTGCTTCCAAATCTGTAATATTCAAAATTAGGTTTCTTGGTAAAGAGACCCTTTGGAATATAATCTGTTCTTTGATGTTCGACTTCGAATTTAGGAAAATATACTAAAGTAGCCAGGACAGATTGTTTCATTTCATTTTCAGCGAAATTTATCTCCGTCTGCAATTCTGCAGCTTCGTTGAAATCATCAATATAAATCGCTCCTGCTTGTTTGATTTTCAAACCAATTACGTCTTTATTTGGGTCTCTGCATAGTTTTATCATTGAAGCAACGAGTGGTTTATACTCCGGATGTTGTTCTGAAACACTTTCGAGATTTTCTCTTGCAATTTTTTGTTCATTAATGTCTGAAAACATCAAATTCTCTGCTTGCGTTGTCAGAAACGTCTCAAAAGCTTCCCTTACGACACCATCAAGACTGAAATTAACTCTTTGCAAATCTTCGGAACCATACAGTGACGAAAGATAGTCTCGTTTCATATTATCTCATTAGATATATTGTCAGTTTAATAAAATTATCCTTTTCACTACTGTAAAGAGTTGAAAGTCGAAAGGTTTAAATATAACTGGATAATTGTGAAAGTCAAACAGTTTATTATTAGGGGGAAAACATAATGAAAAACACAGTTTTAAGCGTTGTATTGGCATTTTTGGTATTGATGGTATCAGCTAGTGCGACTTGTAGCACAAACACAGTAAGCAAGGTATGCGTCAATTCAACATCACCTGAAATCTATTTCTCGGGAGACGGCAACGAAGTGTTTACTTCATTAAATGTTGCTGTTCAGAGTGAAGGATTCCTTTCAATATACAACAGACTAGCAAGTACTCCAGCATCAATAAACTTTGCATCAACTACATTAAGACATGTTTTCGATTCAGACAGTAAAATTAACATAACAAGACCTTCAAATCAAAACATAGTAAATCGAACATCACTATCTCTTGAACTTTTAATTGAAAGTATTAAAGACATAGAAGCTGGTGAATACACAGGAACATTAGAAATCATAAATGCTTCAAATTCAAATCCAGCAACTTTGTTATTTGATACAATAAGTGTCAAAGTTCTTGTCCCGGCAGTAGAAATAACAAGTATTTCAATCAAGGATAAAGAAACTGGATTATCTGATTCTAAACTTGAAAAAGGACAAAAATTCACAGTAACAGTTGAATACAAAAATATTGCAGATCAAACTGATCTTGAAAATGTAAACATCAATGTTGGAATATATGAAGGAGATGAAACTGATCTTAACACACTTGTTGTTGATTCAGATGAAGACGACCTTGAAACTGACGACGATGTAAGTGACTTAGGAAATGGAAAAACTGGTTCAGTTTCTTTCGATTTCGAAATGCCATTCACAGTAGAAGACAAAGATAAGTTCACAATATTAGCTGAAATAACTGCTGATGCGCAAGACACTTCATCTAAGTTCTATGCAAAAGACGTTAAAGAATTCACATCAACAGTTCCTGATGATAGAATTGAAATAACAAAAGCATTGTTTGTTCCAAGCACATTAGCTTGCGGAGTAAACAAAGCTAAGATGCATGTTGAATTAAAAAACATCGGTTCAAATCAACAGGACGTGCAAGTATTTTTGAGAAACTCAGTTGGCTCAGATGTTGCAAATTTGAATGGAGGAGACGATGTTCAAGTTGACAATAATTATGACAACGAGGAAGATTACACTCAAACAGTCGAAGAATACGTAACATTAAAAGAATTAAAGGCCGGAGAAAACGCATACAGCATAATTGGTTACTACAATGATGGAGACTTAACTGTGCAGCAAGATGTTAAAGTAACATCAGAATCATGCACACCTGTACCAGTTACATCACCAACACAAACACCAACACAGCCTGTGCTTAATCCAGACAATAATGTTGTCGTTATTCCAACAACTACTTCAACACCAATTGTTCCAACATCAAATCCATCTTATGTAACATTGAAAGATATTTCAGGATTTGGACTTGACTCAGACTTAATTTTGCCAGTCGCAATCGGCGTAGGCGGATTAATTGTAGGAGTAATTGTTGCAATGGTCTTGATACCAAGACCTTAATTCTTTTATTTTTTTATAATTCTTTTGTACTTTGTTTTTATTTTGTGATTAAATTACTAGAATTTGACCGGGGTTTTCTATTTAGTTTGTGTTAATATTTTCTTTTATCCATCCAATAATTATTTCTGTTATTTGATTCATCTCTTCAAGATTTAATTGTCTATTTCTCTCTATCTTCCACCATTTATTTAAACAAGAACGACAACAAAATCCCAGTGCGTGCTGAGCCTTGAAAACAGGATGCCCGGAATAAGGCGTTTGTTTACCATCTTTGTATGGTTTTGCAGGAGCTAATCGTTTAGAAATAAATTCAAATGCGTGTTCTTTTATTTTGTCTAATCCAACTTTATTTATGTAAAGTAAATCTTTTTCATCTAATTTGGAACTGCTTCTGAATTTAGAATGTGCAAAATATGGTTTATTCCGGCAATACTGTATTAACATAAGATTGTGCGCCGGAGACGGGAATTTCACCCATTGATGAGTTTTGAACCCGCATGGGTTGTGGAACCCAACCAGCCTTCAACTGATCGCTTTGACCAGATTCGGCCACCCCGGCATTATCGAAAGATTAATATAGTTTATCCACAACATATTTTTTGTTGTGGAACTCAACTGGTATTAACTGGTTGTTTTGGCCGTTTTTGGTCACCTTCTTTTTTATTTTAATTATACTTAAAAAGAACCAGTTTATATATCTCACGCGCGGTTGTCCAGTGAACAAGGAATAATCCCGACAAAGAAACCACAGCGAAATTATTTTCGTAATAATAATAAACAAAAAAATTAATTTTAATAAAAATCTAATCAGTCTCGATAATCTTTTTCATCTGTTTAACAAAGTCTTCGGTTTGTTTTAAGAAATTGTCAAACGACTCGCCGCTTATGCTTGTCAATTCTCTATGTGCAATCATCTTTGCCGTTCTGTGGAGATTTCTCATTATATCGACATATTTCTTATCCATAAATCTTGATTTAACAAATTTTTCATTTAACATATCAGGAACATGTGCAGGAGTTGGAGGAGTCTCTCCTATTCTCATTAAAGCAGCGTGAGCAGAATCTATTGCTGCCCAATACAAATCAACAACGCCCTGTAAAACATGCCATTGAGCATTTTGAATTGTGTTTGGGGCTCTTGCATAATAAACCCAAATTGCTTCTTTTGAAGGACGGATTCTTCCTTGGAATAATAATTGCTGGGCCGGTTCAAAAACACCAGAGTCAAATAATGGAACTCCATCTCTCAGCATATTAATTCCAATTGGGTCTCCTGTTCTCATATAATCCCAGAAATTTGAAAGCAAGATAGTATTAATATGGAATCTGTTTGATATTCTTCCAGCAGTTTTTTCAACAATAATTCTAAATGTTTCGGAAACTTCCGATGTAAAAATAATTGAAACATCATTCACTATTAACAAAATATCGATATCCTTTTCATGCAATGTTTTTTCATTTCTTGCAGAACTGCCAAACAAAACAATAGAATTTAGCATTCCTTTTGTTTCTTTTAACAAGGCATCAGAAAATTTTCTTGCTAGATTATGCTCTTCGTGGCCGTACTTCTTTATGTTCCAGTGCTCTTTTGTTGATATTTTGAAATCCATGTCTATCCTCTTGACGATGTCAAGACACGGCTCGGACTTTCCGAGATAGTGTCTCTTTTATTAGATATTTGGCTAAGCCTTTAAAAGCTTTATTCTAATGGAACTTGGCTCCAAAGCTGGAAATCGTTGCTTGGAACGTAGCTTTGGAATATTCCTGTTGTTCCATAAGCTATTTGAGCATAATTTTGTCTTATATCTCTAAACTGAGGGGTTGCTCTTCCGTGCATATATCCTCCTGTTGAAATTGGGGAACCAAATGTGCTCCAAGCTTGAGTTAATATTCTTCCTTGACCAAATTTTTCCTCTTCGTGTCCTTCTGAAATTAACTCTCCTTTGTAACCCCCTTTTTCTTTCAAGATTTTCATATATTCGTAAATATCTTTTCCCAAAATACCTTGGCCAGCAGGCAAATGGCCGTGAGCCCCTGATGCAGAATCAACAACTTGTATTCCGCCAATAATATCATGTTCTTTGTTAACTTTAGCCAAATATTCCATCTGGTCTTTGTACCATTTCTTGAATTCTGTAACTCTTTCATCCCACGGAAGTTCAGTTTTGAAGTTTTGCAACCACATTCCTAAATGAGAAGTATCAACCTCTCCTTTGATATGGTCTCTTGCCATTTTCTCCGCTTCTTTCGGAGCGATGTGCTCTTCCTGAACAAGTTTCCTCTTCATTTCTTCTCTTGATTGTAAAATTAAATCGACCCATTCTTTTGGATGGCTTCCGTAATACTGCGGCCAACCCATCTCCGGACCGACATGAATAGAGCCTTTTCCTCTCTGAACATACTGATTTTTCTGAGACTCCTGCATTGCCCAAAGTCCTGCTTGAGCATAAGAATCAGTTGCCTGTTTGAATCCATATTCATCAATAGTTACATATTTAGTTTCAAGATCTTTTAATTTTCTCTCTTCTGTGACAATTTGTTTTTCTTGTATTTTCATATCGTCTAATCGCTGGTTGTAAGAGTCTATTCTATCTTGATATTTCTTTTTTTCAGAGTCCGGCATATCTTTGCTCTGCATGGTCTGAGTATATCTGTCAATCATATCCTGCGATTCAAGCTTATACATTTCTATTTGATTTTTATTTTGTCTAATTTGTTTTTCCTGCTGTTCCTGAAGATAATCTTTTACCCAAACTTGTTCTGCCCTGACAAGCTTTCCCGTCTCTTTAGTTCTTTGCTCCGCCAATTTTCTAAAATCTTCCCAATTCCATTCTTCGGGATCATCTGATTTTTTATCGGTTCCTTTTTGTTTATACAAATAGTATTTTTCTTTTGGACTGAACATTTGAATACGTCCATTTTCCGAATCAACAATTGCAGGATGTTCCTCCCCTCTTTGCTCAAACAAAGCTTTTCCTTTAGAATCTTTTTCTTTCGCCCACCAGGTTGATTCTGAGAAATTTCTAGGGAATTCCCATGATAAAATATCAACTCCTCCTCCGCCTGCGATATCTCCAATAAATTTAATTGAATCTCTAACTTCATCAAGTGCCATTTTTTTTTGCTCTTCACTAAATCCCTGCTGAGAAAATCCTGAAAGATTGCTTACTGAAGTTGGTAATTCCAGTCCAGTAATTCTTGCACCAGAAGCTTTTTGAATTTCTCTTATTGCTTCTCTAACATCCTCACCATAACCTTTTGGACCGCTTGCAGGACCCATTGCCGCTTGCTGACCAACTCCAGACATAACTAATTGAATATTTCCTGCACCGCCCCGTATCGCAGCATCAACTCCCTCAACGATATTTCTATTTCTTCCTGAAGCATCAGCTTCTGGAACAGTTGTTCCAATCAGGTGAATTGGGAATAAAGGTTCTTTTTCTATATCGCTTCTTCTATCTGCGTTTTGGATTTCTCTGTGATAACTTTGATCCATCGGCGTATAATACGGCATTCCAAAATCTGCCATTACTTATACACCTTTTTTAGCGGAGTTTTCATTTCTTCGAATGCGTCTTCCATTTGATTGAACAACTTTCTTGATTCCTCGTTATTGAAATATCCCATTTTATTTTGCTGATAAATTGCCTCTCCTAAAACATCTCTTTCCTTTTGCTGGTCTGGAGTTAAATAATTTCTTTCTTCGAATGATTCTCTTAACCCAAAAACTTTATTCGAAAGTTCAGTTGGAGGAATATGCGACAATATTGCTCCGTCTTCCTGCATCGAAACATAAGCTGAATTTCCTGTTTGTTTTTGAGTTGTCGGAGCAGATTCGGCTATTTCTTCTAAACTTTCCTGTTTTTGTTTTTTTTCTTTTTCTTCCTTAATTAATTTTTCTTCTTCCTCAACTTTTTCTTCTTCTTCGGTTAACTCTTCGATTGATTTTTTTATTATTTCTTCTTCTTCCTGTTTTCTTTTCTTTTCTTCCTCGGCCTTGAGTTTCTGTTGTTCTTCTTCGAACTCTCTAAGCTTCGGAATTCTCTCCCTTGCGGGAAGTTTTTTTATTTCTTCTAAAGTTAGCATTATGGCACGAAGAGTCTATGAGATTTTTTGTAAATATCATAAGCAAGTCCAATACCTGAAATAACTTCTCCAGCTAATTTTTCTTTGGATTCTTTGATTTTTTCTATCTTTGCTTTCGCTTCTTTGGCTTCGTTTTTAGTTGGAATAAATCCTTTTCCGAGTTCAGAAAATCCCTTGAAAATTGAAGTAATTGGACCTAATTGGTCAGGTCTTTTTTCTCCTTCAAGAACTTTTTTTGCTTTTGATCTTGCTTCTTCCATTGTTGAAACTTTTTTTGCTTTGAATAAAAATCTTGCAAGTTCTTCCTGTTTATCTTCCTCTCCGAATTTCTCTCCTGCTTGTTTTAAGTATTCAACTAATTTATCTCCCAAATAATCCATGGCCTGTTCGATAGAACTATCGATGCTTTTTAGCATTTCAAAATCTTCCGCCATTTTCAAATCTTTATAGTGTTTTATTTCTTCATCTGTCCAAACGTACCCTCTCATCGTCATTTCCATTCTTCCGACGTGAGAAGGTCCTCTTTGATAATCCTGACCCGTCTGCATAATTGCTCTTGTTCTGTAATAATAAGTCATTAAAACGCAAGCATGCGGATTTCCTGGTTTTTTTGCAAGAACTTCAACTTCAACAACTGAACCTTCAAAAGCACCAATAATATCTGCAGATAACTGTTTTTCAGGATCCATTCCAAGTCTTTTTACATTTCTCAAATATGGTTTAACCCAGTCCATGTAAAGTTTTATTGCATCATAATGCTGTCTTAAATATTGAATTGTAAATCTTTTCTTTCCAGTTATTTCTTTTGCAGTTGCATCCCTCCATGCAACAAACTGTTCAAGTTTTCGGACTAAAGCTGTTTTTACTTTCTCATTAAAATCCAAGCTTTTGACATAACCTGAAACTTCAGTTTGTTTTATATTTGCCGGAACTGCAAAAAACAATTCAGGAAGAACATTATATCCCAGCTGCGATGCTAATCCATAAACAGAACTTGCCTTTATTCCCTGAGGACCATTATCAATAAAATCAATCCATTTTCCCTTAAGATCTCTTTCAGCGCCGTCATCTCCTGTTGCTGCCAATTTGTAAATTTCTTCTCTTTCTTCTAGAAGTCTTATATCTCTTACAATCTGGAACAGTTCTCTAACCATTTTTTCGATTGTAGCTAAATATTGAGCAGCTTTATCCTGCTGCATTCCCAGTCTTTGCTGAGCAGAACCGAAAAAGGCGCTTTGTTCTGATGCCGTAAATGTATCAACTATTTTTTCAAATTCAGTATAACCCAAATCATTTAACATATCTTTCATCCAGAAATAACTTTCCTCAATTGATGAGCCAAATGATTCGTAAACCAAGAAATGGCGAATTAATGGTTGAGGATAAGAAGTTTCTTCCATGTTACTTTCTTTAATGTTTCCCCTGGTCGCCTCTATCTTCTCCACCTTTCCTTTTCCGAATTTTTCCTCGATTAATTTTTTTATTCTTGAGTCTACCATTTTTATGTCGTTTTCAAAATGAGCTCCCCTTTCTCATTCAAGATAAGTTTTAGTTCACTGCCTTTAGCCCAACCCTTAGCCTCAATAATGGCCTTGGGAAGCGTTATTTTGTACTGTTTGCTGTCAAACTGCAGTTTAACCATAAACCCGATTTAGGGGTATTTCCTTTATAAAGTTACCTGTATTTAGGCATATAATTAGGTATATTATCAGGTAGATTATTAGGTGCATTAGTTTGAGGTTTTTACTAATTTTTGGATTGCAATTTGTTTTATTGTACTTTTTTAGTTTATAATTATTACGAGAATAATTTTGCCGATATCGCTTTTCCGATTCGACATAGTAGCAAAAATTATTAAAGTAGAAGCTTGAGAGGATTAGCATGGAATTGAAAGAAATAATCAAACGAATAAAAACGAAGAAGTTTAAGAATTTAGATGAGAAAATAATTATTGAAAAGGTGAATAAATTTCTTAAGAAAAATCCTAAAATAAAAATAAACGAAGTCACAGAAAGGAGTTCTGATTTTAAACGAATAATAAAATATGTTAAACAAGAAATGCATCGTTCTTACGGAGCATTTCAAAATGATGTTTCTAAAAGAGAGAAATTACTTAATTTGTTTAGTAAAGAACCAAATAATGAAGAAATTAAAAATAAAATATTAATGACTCATTCTTCAACAAGAGAAAGAATTGAAATGTATAATAAATTGAAAGAAGATTTGTCTGAATTTATAGAGGGGAAAAAGATTTTAGATTTGGGGGCGGGATTAAATCCTTTAGAATTTGATGATAACATGATAACGGCAATTGAATTTAATCAAAATGATGTTGATTTTCTAAATGAATATTTTAAAATTCAGAAGAAAAAATGCCGAGCTGAATTAATTGATTTAAATAAAGATTGGTTAAGATTGAGAGACATTAAAGTT
>ERZ1292623.439-Hain-H51-01um-R1-439-length-45257-cov-7_pt2 | contig 15697 bp, 17 predicted proteins | sample MGYA00564398_ERZ1292623 | MGnify/ENA primary metagenome ERZ1292623 (study PRJEB36523, sample SAMEA6512633) | groundwater metagenome | collected 2019-01-07 | study: AquaDiva: Metagenomics assemblies of 32 groundwater samples | reverse complement strand
GTCCTTGACACGAAATGGCAATCGGCGTAGAAGTGGTGTTCTGGGGGCAATAGCCCTGGGACCGTGGAACGCGGGGTGATATGGAAGAATTGTTTCAACCAGGTCAATGGATTCCGGTAAACGGGGAAGAGTTTCTGGCGATTAGATCAGTTAGACCAGTTGAATACGGCTATGCCATCCTGCAAGAATTAGCGGCTGAAAGAGGTTTAGGCTCATCCATCCCAGCAGGAATGGTTGCGCCTGGGCCAATCGGCATCTTCCACTATTGATTCCTTGAAAAAACCACATTCCGCGCGAGTCCGAATTGTGAATCCGGCTCCGGGGATAGCTGCGTTTACCAGCCGGCGTTCTGCGGAAGAACAGCGGGACCGGGGGCACGGAGTCTTTCTATCCGAGACGGAGTTCCGCTTATTCGATGGGCCGGAGGCGATTGTGGAACGGGAAACATCGCGGGAGATGGAGCGGGACCGGGCGTACTGGCGGGACGTGGCGGTCGAGCGCGGCGGCGCAGAAGTACATTTCGAGTGGCACAGCCGGATGTCGAACGGCTACAACGGCATGGAAGGCAGGCCGGTGGTGGTCGAGAAGTGAGCGAGCAGTCCGGCAAGTGGGAACTGGAGCCGCTTGAGGAGAAGAGTACCACGGTTCCAGAGGGCATACCGCTCGAAACGTGGTTCGAGCGGCTGGACCGGCTCGCCGCCGGAATCGTCCGGGTTGGCTTGCTGGACCCCAGATATTATCCCTGCTCGAAGGAAGCGCAGAAGTATTTGCAAGGGCGCGGGCTTTTGATGAGGACCGGACAGCAGCAGGGTCCGACGCAGAACAATTTCATCCTGCTGGCGACCGAGGAGCAGATCGAAAGGATGTTGCAGCTTGCCGCAAGTGCTAGAGCATTACCGGAAGGACAGCCGAGAGCGCTTGAAGCGGGTATTGAGCGAAGCCCAGGAAACGATTCTGGCGCGCTTGAAGAGCGATCCGCTGTGGTGGTTTCGGAACTGCACCCGGACGTTTGACCAGCACTGGTACGATGAGGGGCTGGCGAGTCCGTACAATCCACTTCCGAACTTCGCCTATTTCGACGTGCTGTTTGACTTCCTGCGCCGGCAGCCGCAGCGCTTCGAGACGCGAAACCGCAAAATCAGGCTCATCGTAAAATCGCGGGACTTGATGGTGTCTTGGTCGGCGATTGCGATGAAGACGCACAAGGCGCTGGTGCTGCCCGAGCAGGAAATCTTGCTGCAATCTCAGACGGAAGAAAAGGGTTATGAATTGATTTTCTACGCCAAGACGCTCTGGGAGCAGATGGACCCCTGGCTCCAGGCGGAATTTCCGCTGGCGAAAGGAATGCGCCTGGAAGATTTCCCGAAAGACAGGATCGAATGGCGCAACGGCTCCCGGATCATGGCGCTGGCGCAAGGGGACACGAAAGTCAACTCCTACCACCCGACGGACTTGGTTATGGACGAGGCGGCATTGCAGGCGGAGGGGCGCAATTCCTACGGCGCGGCTCTACCAGCCTGCCAAAACATCACGTGCCTATCGTCTGCCTATCCGGGGTGGTATGAAGACTTGGTGGAGCCGGACCATCATCCGCTGGATAGCCCCGGCGGTTTTGCCCAGCCCGGGCGCGGGACGTATCTCAGCCACACCTCAAAAGGCATCCCGGTATTGTGGATTCACTATGAGGCGGACCCAAACCGGGACGCGGCATGGGAGGCGGCAGAGAGACCGAACTACCCCTATGAATCCGATTGGGAGCGCGAACAGAACATGCGCTTCAACGCCGGAGGCGGAGAGTTGGTGCTCGCTCCGTTCCTGCGGGCGCGCCAGGGCGAAATCCTGATTACCGAGCCGTACAAGGCAAATCCGCAGTCGAATTTCTATGCCGGGTTCGATTGGGGCGAGGCTAATCCGACTTCGTTCCATGTCTACGAAGTGAACCGCCAGGGCGGGATTACCGCCGTGCTGGAGCATTACATGGCGGATGCCTCCCCTGGACTGCACGGGGAAATCATTAAGGGGATGCGGTTGCCGCTGGCCGACGGAACGGCCCCGGAAGTTTTGCGCGTGGTCAAGGCGATCTACTCTGATCCGTCTATTTTCTGGGATATGCAGGCGCAGGAAGGCGGAGGCTATAAGGCGCTGGCGGAGTTGTTCCCGGAGGAAATGTTTCGCAAAATGCAGAAAGGCCAGCGCGGGCAGGACAATACCTGCAAGGAGCGGATCAAGGCGCGCTGGGCGGCGTCGCCTCCGAGCTTCCGAATCGTCTGTCCGGGCGGCATCCCGGAGCGGAAGCAGGAAGGAACGTTCGAGGGTTGCCCGAACCTGGTCTGGGAAATGATGCGCCTGCGGCGCGCGGAGTTGGGCGCGGCGCAACTGATGTCAAAGAACCCCACGGAAAAACTCGTCCAAAAGCACAACCACGCCTTCGATGATCTCTGCTACTTCCTGACGGGCGGCTGCGCAATCCCGGAAATGGGCAGCGAAGAGAAGTGGGCGGAGCGGGTAAGGAAATTCGACCTGGACAATCCGCGCGGTGATGAGGTTTCGCGGATCAACTCGATTATCCTGATGCGCCGGGATTGGGACGCGGAGCGGCAAGAGGTGACAATGTGGCGTTGAAGGCCAGAATGTCGGCCGCGCAGCGCTCCAACTGGTCCGGCAATTCCTCCAAGGTGGTCAGGAGGATGCCGCGCGAATATCGCCGCGAATTGGAAACAAGCCAGACACTGATTCCCACGGGCTGCGCCTCATACGATCCGAGGGGCCTGGCATCGTGCATTTTATCAATTTCCGCGTCGGTATAAACGTGGAAGAAAATCTGCCCCATAACGGAATGAATGGTGAGATCGTCCGGCAACGGGAAAGCACGGACGGCGTGCTCAAAAGCGGCAAGATCAAACGGGAGGTCCAATGGCCGCACAACTTTTTCGGCAGCAGGGATGTTCATAGGGGAATCATACCATGAGCGGCGCTGACTTGGGGATTTTACTCGCCGCTTTTTTTGTCGCCGGAATCATCGTTGGGGCCGGTTTTCTCTACCTGATTTATCGCGCTCCGCATTTAGCCGCCTTGGAACCCGGTTCTCCTCACGCGCAGCGCGGCCTGCCCGACAAGGCTGACTCCTCGATCCCCGAAGAGCAGGCCGCGCCGCCATTCCAGTACGTGCGGCGGAAAAGCCAGAAGGACTTCGAGGACGAGGCGGAGGCGGAGAAGTTGGAAGAGATGCGGGAAAGGGGGATTCGGGTCTAATGCCACACGGACGTTATTCAAGGGGCCGCGCCAAGGTCGGTAAGGTGATGGGCGAATTCAAGGAAGGGGTTCTCCATTCCGGCGGCAAAAGCGGGCCGACGGTGACGGACCGGAAACAAGCGGTTGCCATCGCCATGTCAGAGGCGGGGATGTCGCGGAAGAAGAAAGCAGGCAGATATTCAAGGGGGAGAAAGGCGGCGCGTGGACGTTGAGACAGCCGACCGCACAGTAACGGAGCAGGAATCCGGCGAGCGGCATCCGCCGGAAATCAAGAAGGCTCTGAAGCAGATTGTTGAGGACTACACGCTGGCGGAGCGTTCGCAGCGGCGGGCGCTGTTGCGGCGCGTCTCGAAGCAGCGGGCGTTCTACAAGGGTGATCCGGTCGGCTGGTTCGACCCGGAAATCCTGACATGGGCAGCGGCGGAAACGGCCCCGCGCAACAGCCGTCAAAATGCCCCGCTGTATCAATACAACGTGAACATCTATCAGGCCGTGGGACTTATCCTGGCGTCCGCAATTGCCTCGGCGGGAATGCCTGGAACGATCTTCGTTCCGCAAAACCCGAACGATCCGGCGGATATTTCCGTGGCGCGGCAAGGGCGCACCATCGCAGATTTCCAGGCCAGCCAGCAGGATATGTTCTCGAAATGGATTGACCTGCAACGCCTTTTCTTTACCGACGGCCCCGTGCTGGGATTCATCCGTCACGTCAAGGATGGAAGCCGCTACGGATACCACAACGCGCAAGTGCCGCAGATCGGACAGGCAACGATTGGACAAGCCGGATTCGACTGCCCACAGTGCGGTGGATTCACGCCGGAGAGTGCGCTGGTGCGCGGAGACTTGGGCGGGATGTACTGTCAGGGCGAGAGATGCGGCGCACCGCTCGGCCAAGAGAACTTCCGGGAACCGTACCAGACGCTTGCACCGATGGGATTCCAGGACGAGCGGGAGCCGAAGGGCATGGAAATCTTTGACCTCTTCGGGGTGCTCGAATCGCACATGGCGTGGTGGGTGCGGGATTTGCACGGAACGCCGTTTGCTGGAATTGAAGTTGAGGTGCATCAAGACACGCTCGCGGCAAGCTTCCCGGAGCAATACGATCTGATCCGCGCGCAGCGGCATGATCGGAGAGAAGATGCCGGGGTTCGGGCCGCTGCGCTGAGCCCGGTCGGCTCGCAGGCGACGCTCCAATCATCTTCGGCAACCTTGGGGCAAGAGCAGCTCGTTACCTATCGGCGGTGGTTTCTGCGCCCGGAAGCGTTTTTTCACTTCGACGAGCGGTACGGCCAGACGGTCGAAAATGACCGGGGCGTCCGAGCGGAACTGCTTGAGCAATACCCGGAAGGCGCGATGGTGCAGTTTGCGGATGAGGAGTTTCTGGACTGCGTGCCGGCGCGGATGGACGAGCATCTGGTTCTGGCAAAGCCGCTCGCGTCGGACAGTATCTATTGTCCGAGCTTGGGCGAAAGCATGGTGCCGATTCAGGAGGCGCTGAATACGGCGTTCAACCTGCAAATCGAGTCTATGGAGTATGCTGCGTTTGCGCCGATTCTGGCGGACCAGAAACTTGTTCCCCGCGATCTGACGAAGAAGAAGATGCGTCCGGCGGAGTGGACGTTCGTGGAAGTGCCGCCAGACAAGCAATTGGCCGGGTGCGTGTGGCAGCCGGAAATCAAGGAAGCAAGCAAGGCCGTCCAGATCGTGATTGAGGAAGCGTTCAAGTGGTCGGAATACCTGGCCGGAGCGCAACCCGCCTTGTTTGGCGCTTCCGTGACGAACATCCGCACGAACGCCGCGTACATGACGGCGCGAAACCAGGCGCTTGGAAGGCTTTCGATTCCGTGGCAGATGGCGAAGAACGCTTGGGCCGCGATTCAGGAGCGCATGGTGGTGCAGTACGCGCGGAACCGCAGCCGGACGGAAGTATTTGCGCTGCTCCGGGCCGACGCGCTGGCCCCGTGGGTCTCGAAAGAGATTTCGATTATTCAGGGCGGCAAAGTGTTCGCCCGCGTCGAGTCGAGCGAAACGATTCCGGCAACCTACTCCCAGAAGCAAGCCGCCTTGCAGATGATTTTACAGGCGCAGAATCCGGTGCTGCAAGGGACATTATCCGATCCGGACATCCTGCACGCAGTCTTTGAGTTTTTGGGAATCCCGGAAATCGAGGCTCCGATCAGGGTCATGCGCGAGAAATACCTGCGGCTCATCCCACGGCTACTCCAGGAAACTCCACGGGTTGAAATGGACCCGATTATGGGGGTGCCGATTATTTTGCCGTCGGTGGCATTCGACCCGGTTTTGGACCAGGGGGCCATCGCTCTGTTCGTCATGCAGAAATGGAGCGCGGGAGAGGAAGCCCAAGGGCTTGTGAATACTCCGGGCTACGACAATGTTCGAGCGTTCGCCCAGGAAGCCATGAAAAGCATCGCGCCGCCGCTGCCCCCGGAGGCAGGCGCAGGAAAGCAGGGGGAAAAACCATCCGCGCCGGAGTCCGGTGAGACTCCGCCCGCGAGAATCGAAAGGCAGGTCGAATGAGCCTATCACCAGCATCGGTAGCAGCAGCCGATCCGGGAGCAGAGGCCACTCCAGTAGTCTCGCAAACTACGCCAGAAGCCTCCCCAGAGTCGCTTGCGCCAGACAGAACAGCCGAGGGGCTGTCCCCGGAAACACCCGGAGGGGAAACACCAAGCCTGGAATCCGGCGCTCCGGGCGATGCTCCGAAAGACAAGGAACCGCCGTGGCACCACGATCCACGATTCCAGAAGATGCGGACAGAGGCGGAGGCAACCAGGACGGAACTCGAAGCCTTGCGCCCGCAATTTGAGCAAGCAAAGCCGCTGGTCGAGGCTTTGGAACACCACGGGTTCTACGAAGTGGAGCATTTGGACTCTGCCGTCCAAGCGGCACACGCTTTCCAGCACATTGATCGCCTGATGAGCGAAGAGCCGATTGCCTTCGCGCAGGATATGCAGCGGGTCCATCCCGAAGCGTATCAGGCCATGTCCTCGGCCATCGTGCAAGCCTCGTTCGCGGAGCGGGCGCGGGCTTACCGGACGGCCGGTGACAATGATCGGGCGGCGATCTTTGAGGAGGAAGCGCGAGCCTACGGGCAACAGCCGCAGGGAAGTCTCGGCAGGAATCCCACGTTAGCCAGAGAACGAGAAGCCCTGACACGCGAGCGGGAACAATTGAACTCGGAGCGCCGCGCCGATTTTGAAACCAAGATAGACAAAGAGATCGGCAGCCGGCTCAACCGTGAGATTGACCGCCTCGTCGCCGGGATCAAGTTTCCAAACCCGGAAGCGAAAGAGGACTTTTTCGAGGGCATTGCAAGACGGCTCGACGAAATGGCGGAAGGCGACCGCGCCTTCCAGCAGGAGATCGAGCGGCTGATGAGTCCGCAGGGCGGGTATGGGCAGCGGCAATTAGATTCCATCGTCGGCCGCTATGTTTCCCGCGCCCTGCACGGCGGCACCCTTGAAAAGATGATTGCGGACAAACTCCGGGTTTGGTCGCTTTCGCTGCAAGCGGGCGAGCAGCAACGCAAGGATACGCTCAACCAAGCGGCGAAGGATATTGTGGGCGGCGGCGCTCCCTCGAACGGGCAGTTGCAGGGCGCGGCGCTCGACTCGCACGTCCAGAAGTTGCGGAAGTCGGGGCGGTCATTCCGTGACGTTGCGCGGGCCATCGTCAACTTTGGCGGGAGTTAGCGACAAAAAGGAGCATGACAAATGGCTTCACAGGCCGATGTGCAAACAATTCTCAAGGAGTATATCCATCCGAACCTGACGAAAATCCAGGAATCGGACCGGACGCTCTTCAACTGGTTCAAGAAGACGAAGGCTGTCCCGGCCTCGACCCGCGCCTCGCGAATCGAAATGAAAGTGGCGTCGGGCGGGCGCACCAAGCGGATTGACTTCGACGCGGGCCAGTATCCGGCGGGAACCAACCAGAAGATCATGGAGTCCACGGTCTCGACGGTTGGTCTGACGCATGGCCGTCAACTCTCGGAACTCTCGAAATGGGCCTCGGACTCGGACCGCAAGGCGATCATCAACGCCATGACGGACCTGGTTACTGATGCCTTGCAGGAGTTCCACCTGTATTTCGATATGTTTCTGAATGCGCCGAACACCGGCGTCCTGGGGATCATTTTGGATACGACGACGTTTACCGCGCCGAAGTATTCCGTCAATGCAGCCGGGAACCCCTGGGGAACGGCGCTTCTGCGGGAGGGCAACGAGTATGACATTTACGACTCGACCCTCGCCACTCTCCGGGCGGGCGGCCCTTACGTGATTGATGCCGATAGCGGTCTCGACTATGAGGGGCAGGGCGTCACGTTCGGGGCATCCATTACCGGGGCGGCGGCACTTGACCGGATCGTTCTGAGCGGTGGCGTGAACAATGCCATCACCGGCTTGCCGGACCTGGTAAGCGACGCGTCATCGGGCACGATTCAGGGCGTTTCGCGGGCGAAGGAGTGGGTCCGGGCGCGCCGGGTGGATGCGAACTCGACGGCGCTCGAATGGGCGTACCTGCGGCTGGCCCTGAACAAGGTGCGGCAGCGCAAGGGGGCAGACCGAACCAAAACGCTGACGCCCTATATGGGCTTCGCGCAGCACCACGCCTATGAAAGCATGGCGCAGTCCATAACCGAGTTGACGAAAGGCAGGGGCAACGAGGATTTCGACCTGATGTACGGCGAAGGAAAAATCGCCGGCAGGGACGTGCTCCTCGGAACTCACGCCGATCCGACGAAGGTGATGTGGCTCGACCAGGAAGCGTTCATCCGCCCGGAGGTCAAGTCCATTGACTTCAAGACGGACAGGGGCGGGAACTATATCTTCCCGCTCTACGGCGCTCCGGCGGGCGGCATTACCGCGCCCATCGCGGCAGAAGCATTCTGGCTGTGCTGGCAGGGCAATATCGCCTGCGTAGACTTCACGAACTTGAGCTACGTGGACGAGTTGCTGGTGCCGAGCGGCTATATCAGCTAACCCAACTTTCCCGGCAGCCGTGGATTCTTCTCGGCTGCCGGACTTCCGGTAAAGGAGGGAGCGATGCACCTTACGGAACGGTTCGAGCGTGTAAGGGGTATGCATTTCGGATTCGCTGACGGCAAGCCGATTGACGAGAAGGCGGCGGGTCCGGGATATCTGCACAGGTTTACTTGCTCGATCTGCAAACAACTCAAGACGGGTCTATCGGTGGATTGCGAGACGGACCCCCGAATCGAAATCTGTTTATACTGCGCAACTGCGATTGGCAGGACCGCGAACCGCGCAACGCCAGCGCAAGCTGCTGCCAAGCTGGGGGTCGAGAGTGCTGCTGCTAAAGCCTGACGGCGAATACGAGGAAAGCGGGCTTCGCAACCCGGAAGACTTGGTTGTTTTGGCTCCGAAACAATTTCAGGAGGCTTGCATCCGGGCCGGTGGACTGAACCGGCATTGCAAGGCGAATTTCCGGCTCGTCTACCAGCCATCGCGGTATCAGATTGCGGGCGGCTTGATAAACTTCTACGACAACCAGGGTAATTACCACCACTCCGAGGAACGCGAAGTATTGCAACCGCGTTACGAAGTGCCGGATGAGTTCAAGGTTTGCTACGTTCTCGAAATGTGGCGACCGCCGGAATGGCTCGCGGCCCAAGGCTTTAACCGAATGGAATACTCAGATAGCGGCAAGGGGTTGCGTATTACAGAACCGATTTGGACGGATGGTTGCTACGAAGGGATCGAGCGTGGACCTGGCCAACCCTGGATTTTCCCGGTAATGAACCTTAGCACCTGGACGATTGAAAAGGCGATTTATAGGTTCAGGGACTATCAATTGATCCCGCTCCGGGAGCGGATGCGAATGCTCATGGACCGCATGGAGCGCGAGAAGCGCGAGTCGAAGGAACGGATGACCGAGATTGCGCGAGACTTCATCCCGCCGTTTGCCCTGGCTCCGCACACGGGCTACGGCGGCGGGAAACATTTGGGGCAGAGTTGATGAGCCCTAGAAACGGGTGCTCAAAATTCTCGAAGAGTGCGCGGCGATGACAGACCGCGAAAAGGCGCATCAGGCGGCTGACGAGGCGCTGCTGACGTACATCAATCACAAGGATGTGCGCCGGGCATTTACTTCGCAGCCAATGTACTACGGCTAATCGAAGGAGGCTCCATGCAAGGCAAAGTGATTTGTGTTGGATCGGGCGATCCGCGAACCTTTCCGAAACCCTATATCCCGCCGAACGGAAATTGCAGGGTGTACTACTGGCCGGGGCCGGGGGAAGTGTTCTACTACGCTGAACGGGCGGGAGAACCGGAGCGCCGGAAGTCTGCGTTGCCATACGGGATGCTAGTGATTGACAACCTGATCGTCCGCGAAGACGACATTATCCAGCGGGAAGTGACCATGCGGGAAGTCACGGTGAACGGCGCAGAGCGGGCGCGCGATATTGCGCGGCGTTGGTTCCATCTCGGAGCTTTCGTTCCTGCCGAAGAAACACCGAGCGAAGGGGAGATCGCGGCTGCGCGGCTGTGCCGGAGGCAACATGCAGAAAGCCATTTGCACGTTTCCATCCGCAGTATGCAGCAGAACCTGGCGGGGAAGTACGGCAAGGCGGAGTACGATCCCTCCGATGAGGGGTGGGCGGGCGAATTGGGCCGCAAGCTGCCGCGCACTTTCGAGCAACTGCCTGTCGTGGAAAAGGCGGCGGCGCAAGGGGTGGCACAAGATGGGCGCGAACGCGCGCCGTGCCCGCGGTGCCTGGAAATGATCGTGGTAGGTGCGAAAGTCTGCAAGGAATGCGGGGCGGTACTGCTGAAGGATTGGGAATTCGGGGCGGAAGAGCCGCTGGCAAGTCCGCCGGAAGCGGAATTGGTTGCCGCGCCTGCCAGGAAGCGGTAAATGTCCAGCATCGGTCTCCGTACATTCACGAACGCCCTTACGGACGCCAGGGAATTGTTGAATGATGCTGGCTCCGATTGGGCCACAGATGCGGCTCTTCTGCCATTGGCGAACCAAATCTATGCGGAGATTCAGGCGGAGTTCGCGTCGCGCCAGTTGCCCTTTATCGAAACCACCAGCACCTCCCTAACCTACGCGGCGAATGCTACCTCCATCGTGATTCCCGGTGGGATTACGGACTTGCAAGAGCCGCTGGAACTGTGGGAGCGGCAGACAACCGGGGATGGGTGGGACCTGATTGAGCGCGCAACGCTCGGCCCGGCTTCGCCGACTGCCCCGGACACGATTGGGCAGTGGGAGTGGAACGAAGGGATTATCAAGGTAAACCCGTGCTCGCGGGCGCGGCTGATTCTGTGCAGGTATCGCCGGACCTTCCCTTATATTTCCTCCGCCGCCCTGCCGATGGGCGGGGTAGCTTCGACGGCGCAAGAGCACGTCTATTGGTCGCTGGTTTTCGGGACGGCTTGGCTGGCGGCGATTTCGCGCGAGCACAGCGAAATGAAGATCAACCGCTTCGAGAGGCAATACCGGAAGCGGATGAGCGATTCGATCTTTACCGTGACCCATGACCTTGCCGGAATCCCGAACCGGCAGGAAGGCTATCGCGCGGATTCAGGACCGGCGGTGGTGATCCACGTGACTTCGTGATGGTTGAAGAAGTAGCAAGACCACGGGCGTGACTCCGTGGACATTCTCAGGAACGGAGACAATACCATGAAGAAAGCATTTTGGAAGAAAGACTGGCTTTTGATCGTGCCGCTGGTTTTGGCTACAAGCGGCTTTCTGTTCTCGCAGGCAACCGGGGCTTGGACTCCGGCGAACACGAATCAATCGGACCTGGGAACCGACCTGCTGGCGTTCCGCGATGTGTACATGACGCGCAACCTCATCGTGGAAGGAGCGACGGCGAATGATTTTGAGACCACGCTTTCGTTCACGGACCCGACGGCGGATCGGACCATCACGCTGCCGCAGGCGACGGGCACCGTGCTGCAAGCCCTCAGCGCAACGGGCACCATTGATTTCGCCTCAACCGCTAGTAATGTGTGCTCTGCCGCTTCAACGATTACCGTGACCGGCGCAGCGGATGGAGACAAGGCATTTGCCTCCTCGACCAATGCGGCATTGGGCGGCAACGGCAGCTTCCTGGTCGCGTGGGTGAATGCGGCGGATACGGTAAGCATCCGCCATTGCAACCTGAGCGCGGCGGCGATTGATCCAGCATCCGCTACGTTTCGGGCGACAGTGCTCAAATCCTTCTAACCCGATTCCACGCAATTCGTGGAAAGAACAGGAGCGAACGATGCGAAGAATCGAACGAAAGGCATTTCACTTTGCGGCGGCTGCCGACTGCGTGGATACATGGCTGTGGCGGGCTGACGCGGACTACGAGGTTCTGTCCGTCCATAAGAACCAGACGGTAATCGGTTCGGATGGCGGGGCAGTCACGCTCATGCTCGAAAAGGTTCCGAGCGGCACGGCGATTGGGTCCGGGACGGACATCTTGTCAGCCACGATGAACCTCAAATCAACCGCTGACGCGGAAGTTGCCGGGTCGCTCGCCGCCGGCGCATCCCGACGCATCCCGAAGGGCCAATGGCTCTGCGCGGATTTTACCGGGACGCAGACAGGCGTTGCCGGACTTGGCGTGACGGTTGTGCTGATCCGCACCGGAGACGAGCCGCGTAACTCTGGCTTCTAACCCCGATGGCTAGAAAAGGCTTCACCTTACTGGAAGCCGGATTCGGGGGTCTGGTTACGGTCTCGGACTTTCGGAGCGTAACCCGTCTTTTCTCTCCCGGCCCGGCGCTCAACGTCGAATACTTCCCCGGCGGGTTTATGTCCCGCCGGGGACTTGCTCTCTCCTTCGATCTTGCCGGCGGATTTACCGAAGTGAAGCACGGTGAAATCTTCCTCAAGGCGGATGCAGCCGCCCGCTACTTCCTTTGGCTGCTCAATGACGACAAAATCTACCAATCGCAAGCGGGCGCTCCGACACTCCTATTTACGCCCGTAGCTGGGACAACGCACTTCCGGGTAGTCGCTTACGGGAACCGGGCATACATCTTTCTGGGGAATGGCTCAATCGGAACGCAGGAGCCGAAGATTTGGGACACGACCAATCTTGATCCCCTAACCGTTGAGGGGCAGGCGCTCGGCACAATGGCGGCTGCGACATCCGCCACTGCCGGGCAGGTTACAGTTGGGGAGCATCGCATCGGCATTGTTTATGAGACTCGCCCAGGCTTCCGGGTTCCCGCTTGCCCATTCGGTATCCTCACGAACACAGGAAACCCGGCGGATGGCGACACGGTAACAATTGGCTGGACGACCTACCGATTCAAGAACACGCTCGCGCAGAACTATGATGTGAAAATCGGCGGCTCGGCTTCGGTGAGTTTCGACAACCTCAAGTCGGCTGTCAATGACACCGGGGTCGAGGGAACCGACTATGGGACCGGCACGGCGGCCCACGTGTTTTTCAGGGCAAGGGCAAAAACGGCTACAACGCTGACGGTGGAAGCATTGATCCCGAACGAGGACCCGGCGCATCTGGGGCTGGCGGAGGCTTCGGCGGTGCTGTCCTGGTCAAGCGGGCTTGTTCTCGGCGGATACTACTCGCACTTGGCGGTCAACTATATCACTTACACGGCTCCGGGCAGTTTTGCGATTGATTTGACCGGCCTGCCGCTCCACGCGGAGGCCTCCGTTACCAAACGCCACATCACGATGACGAAGGCGGCAGAGACGACTTTCTTCATCGCCAGAACGATGGAGGACAATACGACAGCATCGCAAACATTCACGATCAGCGATGCGCAGCTTGCCCTCCAAGAGAACGTGACGGACCTCGAAAGCGTCATGCAACCCGCGAAAAACTTTATGAACGCACTGCTCTACCACGACCGGATGGTCGCCTTCGACGGAACGAGCCGGGTGCGAGTCTCCGAAGTTGGATTTCCGCATACCTTCCGGTCGGATGTCGGTTATCTCGATGTGGCGGTAGATGACGGGGACCGCGCGATTGGCGGATGGGTAACACGTGATGTGCTGTACATTTACAAGAGCCAGCGGCTCTACTGGTCACAGGACAACGGCGATGATCCGGTGAACTGGCCGATTGGGGAGGTTTCCGACTCGCTCGGCTCCGCGTCGGTCTATGGCGTGGACGAGGATGCGGCAGAACAGGTAATCGCCATTTCGGACTTCAAGGGAGCCTACCTCTTCGGCGGCGGAGTGCCTGTGGAGATTTCCGCCGCCATCCGCGCGAAGGGGAATGCCGCGAACTTTTCCTGGGCAGACCAGAATTACGGACAGATGCAGAAGGCGAAAGTGACGATTGATCCGCTCAATAAGGAAGTCTACTTTTTCATCCCGACCGGGGCCGATACTACTCCGAAATCTTTATTCGTGGCGAACTATCGGGAGGGGCTTGGGAAGGTGAGGTGGTCAAAGCACACGACGGCGGGGGCGGAGTGGCGCGGCTTGCTGACTGATTACAAAAACAGTTCGGAAGTGGCGTTGCTCGTCTATGCTGCATCGAGCCGGATCAAGAAGTTCTCCGATACGGTATTCGACGATGACGGGACTGCAATCGCCTGGAACTACAGATTCGGCTATTTTGCGCCGCAACCGACCGATCTATCGCTTTTCAACCGGCTGTACATGAAGGCCGTTGGGGGCGGGACTTTGGCGCTTTCTATCTTGGGGCCGGATGCTGGATCGCTTGCCACGCCAACCGGGATTACCCTCGCCGCTGCTCCCGGCAAGGATTACGAGCGCCAAATCAACATCGTCAAGGAACGCATTTTCGTGGAGCTTTCGCAAACGAGCCTGTCTGCGCGATTCAAAATGAACTTCTTCGCCGTGCAGGGGAAACCTTTTGGGACAAGATAATGGGTAGCCGCTGGACACTACGACCCGAACTGCAACTGATTGAGCATCTGTTGGCGAAAGACCCCAGGCTCTATGAATTCCTGCGCAAGGTCGATTTGGGGCTTTTCACCAAAGGGGCAATCAAGGTAGAGCAGGTGGAAACGGGCTTGCTGCAATTGACGGTTCAGGTGAATAACACGGCAGTAGGGACGCGGGCCATTCTAAATCTCCTGAACGGCACAAATGTCACCTTGGCTGGAGTGGATGACGCGGGCAACCTGAGAATCAATGTGACCATCAATGCCGCCACGCAAACTACTCCGATTTTCCCGCCAGGCCGCCCGGATTTGACCAAATGCGCCATCATCGGCGGACTTATTAGCCTCTCCGCTGGCGGGATCGGCAATACGCACCGGACGCCATTTTGCCATAACGGTATTGGCACGCTAGGACTTACCAACATCTTCCCGATGCCGCGAGGCGGCTGGGTGTTCAATCCTAAGGTGTGGCTCTCGAACACAGAGATAGCGCGAACGCTCTCGATCTTTGGCCTTGAAAAGGGCGGAACCGATTCAGCGACTGGCGAAGTGGCGTGGGATACGGCGATTCAAGACTTACCCGCTTCCGGCGTTTACGGGGACGGCAAGTCGCTGGTCTACTACAACGATTTCGAGGGGTTGCGACTGGAAACAGGGACTCGCGGCGCTAACGAGTCGGGTATCTATTCAGCGTGGGCTGCCGCTGCTTTCATGGACGAGGGCTTGCCAATCGGCCTGACGACGTCCGGGCAGGGCGCGGGGAACACGGTGTACTTGAGCATCGCTGGCGGCGGACAAGCGACTGTCACCACGGAAGCGGCAATGCGTTGCCCGCTGCCTGGAGGCACTCTCAAGCGCATGGTGGTGCGGGTAATCACAGCGCCATCAGGGGCGGCGGTCACTGACCTAACGTGGATGAAAAGCGGTGTTGCTACCGGGCTGACCATTTCCATTCCATCTACGGCAGGTGTTGGCTCGTTCTTTACGGAACTATCCACGACCGTGACGTTTGCCGATGGAGAGCAAATCACGCTCGAAAACAAGACGACGGGCGGGATAACCGGAGCAGCCTGCATCGTAGGGGTGATCTATGTGCCCACGGTGGCCAACTCCGCGCTGCTCTGGTTCCACAAGGGCGGAGCGTTCGTCAGCAGCCCGACTGAAAACTACCAGATGGCGTTCATGCGCGTTTTGGCGCAGACAAATGAATCGCTAACGGTTCTGCCGCTGCCGCGCGGCGGGACGCTGGCGGGAGCAGACTGCCGCCTGTACGTGGAAACCGTTTTGGGGGCTGGGCGCTCGATCACGATCCACGTGCGCAAGAACGCCGCCAACTCCGGTGTCTCCTGGAGTTTGACCGACGCCACGCCGATAGGGACCCTGGCGGCAAGCGGGTCAGCGACGTTTGCTGAGGATGACCGCATCAACTTGTACGAGACCGGAAACGGCGGCAGCACGGGACTCCTTGCGGGAGCTTCGCTGCTGCTGCGATAGGAGAACAGATATGCCAAGTGGAAGAGGAGCGGCAAGCGGCGCAAAAAGCCAAAGCCCTGGCGCTTCCTTATATTAAC
>ERZ1292623.2676-Hain-H51-01um-R1-2676-length-15706-cov-5_pt1 | contig 15706 bp, 12 predicted proteins | sample MGYA00564398_ERZ1292623 | MGnify/ENA primary metagenome ERZ1292623 (study PRJEB36523, sample SAMEA6512633) | groundwater metagenome | collected 2019-01-07 | study: AquaDiva: Metagenomics assemblies of 32 groundwater samples | reverse complement strand
TTACCTATTTTAATTGAAGAGCAATAGATTACTTAATCTTTTATAGAAATTCCTTACCTGTAGCAAGTTTACTATTTTCATTCATTGCTTCCCACAGAATAGCATAATCTTCAAGCTTTGTTCCGTGCGATTCTTTCGTCTTCCTTTCTCGAATTTTTATGAAAACAGGATGATTTGTAGCTTCTCCAATTACGACAGCTTCGCCAACTCTCAGACTTGAAATAATATCGAGAGTTCCGGATGATATAGCTTCAGCAGATTTCTTGATATGATCTAAATCATAAGGATTAGTTACTCTCATAATTATTTGCGTATTACATTGGGATAATGCAGTTGTTGATAATTGTACTGGCCTTTGCGATATTAGGCAAATGTTTGCATAAAACTTTCTTCCTTCACGAGCAAGCGTTTCTATTATTTTTCTGCTCAAGGCATTTTCAGATTTAGCACCTTCTGGACAAAAATTATGAGCCTCTTCGATTATTTCTAAATAAGGAGGAACTTTTTCGTGTCTTCGTAAATCAAATAATCTTTTAGAAATATAATCAACTATGAATTGTTTTTTATTTAAGCTTAATATATCTTTTAAAGTTACTACTACGACTTTTCCCTGCTGTAAAAAGTCTTCAATATTCGGATAATTGTCTCCTGCAAAAACTTTCATTGCTTCTAATTCTGAAAGCCAGCCAATTAGAGCTTCAGAAGTGGATTTTCCAATATCTTCATCGACTTTTATAGATTCAATTAAATCGGTTAAATCAAATGCACCTTCTCTCTTGCGCGTTGCGTGAATTATTCTGTTCAATTCTCTTACCTGAACACTCGTCATATTTGGAACTAAAGCGGCAAATGCTTTGCCTGTCATATGCTTGCATCCAACTTTAACTTCTTTAGCATCAATTATTGTTATTTTATCTTTGAAGGCGGCATCATCTTTCAAATTTTCATATTCGCCGTGATTATCTATAACTATAATTGCGATCCTGCCATCCTTCATCCCTCTGTTAACTAATTCTTCTATTAGAACTGTTGTTGCATAAGATTTTCCAGCTCCAGATATAGCGAGTATTGCAAGATGTTTTTGCAATAATTTTGTCATGTTGAATTTAGCATCAAGTTCGTGCTGTTGGACCTGCCCTAAATGAACGCCGCGCTTTTCATCTAAGCCGAGGAATTTACTTAATATATTTGTATCAACAGAACTTATTAGCTTTCCAGGACTAGGCGGATAACTAGGTCTTACGAGACATTCGTTTTTGTCGTAAGCTCCCATTATGTGCGCTTCTCCGATAGTATATTCCCATTCTTTTATTGGAAATGCGCTGTAGAGCTCACTTGTTCTATTGTGTTCATTTACAGCTCCAGCCGATTCGAAGTATCTGTTAGTCTTGAATATATTTGAGACCGTTGCGATAGCCAAACCATCTTCTGTCTCGACAGAAATAAATTGTCCGCGTTTTATTATTGCGCCAGAATTTATTAAGAAACTAAAGTTTGTTACAGATGGTCCTTCTTGTGTTGTTATTACTGTTCCTAACTTCTCGCTCATTTGTATCCTCCGTCTATGAGCGAGACTCGCTGAATTACGTAGTTACATAGTTTCAGCTCTGTTTCACTCATAATTGCCGCCCCTCACGTCTTAGCTCAAGAAGAGTTGGATTATTTCCTAACTTTTCTGCTAAAGCCGATTTAAAATGTTCTATTTCAACTTCAGTGAGTTTTGCCCTCGCATCAGCTTCTATTAGTACACTCGGATAACTGTAATTTCTATTGTGTTTAGAAATTTTATGAATTATTTCAGTTATGTTTTTTGTATTTTGATTTAATTTTTCTTTGGCAGAAAAGAAATCTATTCTTAACGGTCTATCATACTCTACAGATTTAATATAAATAGAATATATTTTTTCTTCCTTAAAATTATATGTCATAGGTTCGACTCTTTCCCCAGTCTTAAGAAAATAATATAGAAATAATGTATCATTTGTATTTTCTAGAATTTTATGATTTTGAGCAACTAATTTTTTAGTTTCTTCATCGCTAGAATTTAGTAAATCTGTTATTATATACTTTAGAAGATAACCGCAATAACGTTTGCCTTTGCTATCTTCTATAGCCCCTGCTAATAAAACATCATTTTTTTCACATTCAGAATAAAGCTGTTTGAACAGCCCTGTTACTTTCAAATAATCCTTATATACTTCTGAGCTTTCTAACGGAATACTGCTGGGATGTAAAATTATAGAACCGTCACGAATTAATATATCGGGCTTGAATTTTTCAACAGCTTTAAGAGCAATTTCGAGCTCTAATTCCTCACGTTTTAAGTTCGAAAAAATATTGAATTCCTGATCAGAAATCTCTGGATCTACAATAATAGGCTCTGGAAAAGGCCGAGTATTTGGAAGATAATCGCAGCTCTCTAGAATACCATCTTTAAAATTAAAACAGACAGCAACAGCTCTTCTAAGTATTATTCTTGCTCCGTGGTAGTCTTTTTTTAGAAAACCGCCGTCAACGCCGCAGATTTTTAAATTTCCAAGATTTATATCTTCTATAGGATGCTTTAAGCCAGAATTTGATAAGGCTTTCGAAAGGGCTTTTCTTTTGTTGCTTGTATCTGTTATTTTATTAGCTATACTTATTAGAATTTCATCCATACCCAAAGGTTTTTAGGCACTTTAATATAGTTTTATTTATCGAACAATACAAGGTGATATAATGACAGTCAAAAAATTTTACGTAACTACACCAATATACTATGTTAATGATTCACCCCATATAGGTCATGCATATAGTACGATCGCGGCAGATATTCTAAATAGATGGAAGAAGAGCCAAGGTTACAGAACTTTTTTTCTAACAGGAACAGACGAACACGGCTTAAAAGTTCAAAAAGCTGCCGAAAAATCTGGCAAACCTACGAAGGAATTTGTTAATGAAAAGGCAGAGAATTTCAGAAAATTATTTGAGAATTTAAACATTAAATATGATAGATTTATTAGAACGACAGATTCAGATCATAAGAAAGTTGCACAGGCTATTATAAGAAAACTTCACAAATCAAATGATATTTACAAAGGCAAATATGAAGGACTTTATTGTATTGACTGCGAAGCGTATTATACTGGAAAAGATTTAGTAAATGGTTGCTGTCCAATTCATAAAAAGAAAGTTGAATGGGTTTCTGAAGATACATATTTCTTTAACCTATCAAAATATCAGGACAAACTGCTGAAACTTTACGAGCAAAATCCTAATTTAATACGACCTGAATCGAGAAGAAATGAAATAGTAAGTAAAGTAAAAAGTGAATTAAGAGATTTGAGCATTACAAGAGCGAATTTTAGCTGGGGAATTCCTTTTCCATTTGATAATAAACATATATTGTATGTTTGGATAGATGCTCTTACTAATTACTTAACAGCTATAGATTATCTGAAATCAAAGGCTAAATTCAAAAGTTACTGGCCTGTTGCCGAGCATATAGTTGGCAAAGACATACTTTGGTTTCATACAGCAATTTGGCACTCAATACTACTTTCAGCAGGACTGAAGCCATCAAAAGTTTTTGCACACGGCTGGTTGACAAATAAAGAAATTAAAATATCTAAATCTTTAGGCAATGTTATTGATCCAAATAAATTAATAAATAAATATAGTTCAGATTCGCTCCGGTATTCTTTATTCAGAGAAGTCGCATTCGGCAATGATGGCGAATTTTCTGAGAAAACGCTTGCTACCAGAATAAATAATGAATTAGCAAATGAATTGGGAAATTTAGTTTCACGAACTCTCACTCTCGCAGAGAAATTCTCAGATAGTAAAGTTCCAAAAGGCAAGAAAAATAGCCCATTGGCAACATCATTCAAACGAACTTATAGAGAAGCAGATTCACAAATAAATAATTATGAATTCCATCATGCATTAGAAACAATCTGGAAATTTATTGCAGACGTAAATAGATATATTGATTCACAGAAACCATGGGATTTAGCAAAGGACGAAAAGAACAAAGAACAATTGAATGATGTTATTTATCAAAGCTGCGAGTCTCTTAGAGCGATTTCAGCTTTAGTCGAGCCGTTTATTCCAGAAACTTCTCAAAAAATAGTTTCACAGCTCGGATTAAAAACTATTCCAACACTTGCTAAATATAAGTGGGGGCAATTGAAAGCCGGAACTAAGATAAATAAGGGCGACATTTTATTTGAAAAAATAGATTTCGAAAAAGCCGGCATTGAAGATCTATTCGAGAAATTAGATTTGAAAGTTGGACAAGTTTGGGAAGTAAAACTAGTTGAAGGTGCCGATAGATTGTACCAAATAAAAGTTCATTTGGGAAAATTTGGACACAGACAAATTGTTGCTGGCATAAGAGAACATTATACTATTGCGCAGCTGAAAGGAAAAAAAGTTATAGTCGTTGCAAATCTGAAACCCGTTAAGTTAAGAGGCGTGGTAAGCCAAGGAATGCTTTTAGCGGCAGAAGATAAAAATAATGTTGGTTTGCTTACCGTTGCTAATTCAAATCCTGGCGATGATGTCTTTATTTATGGATTAGAAAAGAAACCAGTAGAAAATTTAAGCATAGACGAATTCATTAAAATAACTATAAAAGTTAAAGGCGGAAGTGTATTTTACAAAGATAAGCCTTTGCAGACTGGCAAGGAAATGGTGCGGGCAGATAAGGTTAAAGACGCCAGTAAAGTTAGATAAGCCTAACGTCTGCGTTAGTCAATCTTACTATCATAAGATAAGACTTTTAAGACCTATTTTTATGTATAGCTCTATGCGCTAGTAGTCTAGCCTGGTAGGACAGATGCTTGCCAAAGATTCAGAAATGTAATCTGCGAAGAGCATCAGACCCGAGTTCAAATCTCGGCTGGCGCATACAATTTTACAAAAGCCAGATGAGAGCGTAGGAACTATGAAATAGTTCTGACCAATCTCGGCTGGCGCATATATTATTTTCAAAAATTATTTTGAATAAAGACAAGCCTGTCCTACTTCTTTATCCAACTTAGCGCCGCAATACTCTAGCCACTCACAATTTTTCCCATATGCGATATACTGGCCAACATTTAATTTATCCGAAAAGCCACTAAATACTTCACAGCTAACTGAGAAATTACCGTGCAGAGCCTTCAAATCTTTTAGATATTGCGGGTCTTTAAGCGCAGGATAGTGTCCGCCAGCGGTTGTAAGATTGTAATATATTGGCGCATAGGCATAAATTGCAAGATGACTGGAGTTTATCTCCCTTAAACCACCAACTACTATGAACTGTTTATCAACGTAATTTAATAATTCTGCAACATTGCGTTGTTCTGGTGTGACTGTATCGTATAACGGCGTATTGTGTATGCTTATGGCAATTGTACCAATTGTTAGTAAAATAATTAATACCGATGCCAGTTTAGCAAAAGCTATATTTAATTTCTCAAATTTTATATTTAACAAGTAATAAGATATAAAAATTATTATAAATATAAAAAATATGTTGCTAAATATAGTTTTAATTATGGGAATAAATTTAATCACGCCGGACATAAATAATATTATTAGCAGAAAACTTGGTGCAACAAATATTAAATCATTGGTTTTTTCATTTGTCTTTAGATATAAGTAAAAGGTGATAAAAAGTCCTAAAGGCAGAATAATTATTGCCATAGGTGTAAAATGTAAATAATTGCCTACAAAATCCCACAAAGCTTCTGCACCTAAATTAGTTTGCGATATAAATAGATTCTTAGCTTCTAGTAATAATGGAATTGACCAAAAGGAAGTCAAACTAATTCCTAAAATTCCTGTTAGCGCTACTTTAATAGCATCTTTTTTATTTTCTATTAATTTTACTAAAAATAAACCTAAGAAAATAAATGATAGTAATATGCCTACACCGTGATAAGATAGTATAGTTAGTGCATACATTGGCGCCAATAAATAAAATAACCAGTCAATTTCTTTATCTTTGTAATGCAGTATTACGAAAAAACTTATTAGAAAAAATAACCAAGAGAATAATTCTGGCAGCCTATCCATTCTAAGTACCAACATAGCTGTATTATTGCCGAATACAAATGCAAAAAAAGCAATTCTCTTAAGTTTTGACTTTAATTTTGTTTTACCTATGTAATATATTGCTAAAAAAGAAAATAACATAATTAATATAGCTGTAATATAAAATGCTATTAGTATATTGTTAGTTATTATGTAAAAAGGATAAGCGAAAAAATACCAAGCTGGTGGAGTTGCTATGAATGTTTTTATGCCATTATACCAGTATGGACAACTTTGATGAAATCCACAAACTTTCAAGAAAAATAATTGAGGAGTATAACTATGAATGTCGTGATAAATATTCGATAGCGGATGTCCAAGCATAACTTTCGAATAATCTACTAAACGAAATAAAATATGATTAATTAATAATAAACTTGCAATAAACAATGTTTTTGTAATTTTTGTCATACGTAATATAATATGGATAAATTTAGTCAAGACCTAATCTGTATTTTATTCCTTCTATTATTATTTGTTTCATAAATTTGTATCCGTGTTTAATAGCAAATAATTTTGCTACTCCATATTTCCTTGCAGCTTCGTGACTTGCTACTTCTTTTATTTTGTAACCTTTTCTCATACATCTTCCAAGAATTTCATATTCTATTTCCATATCATTTATTTTCAAACCGTTAGCTACAATATTCGTACGTATGGCTTTGAAGCCATTTATAGAATCAAATAGTGTAACTCCAAAAAAGAAATTAAAAGCTAGCGTCAAAAAAGAATTACCAATAGCTCTTATTGGATCATATTCGTCGCTGCCACCTAAAGCTCTTGAGCCTATTACTACGCCTACGCTTGGATCTTCTAAAAGTTCGAGCAATTTTGGTATATCTTCCGGGCTGTGTGATAAATCAGCGTCTACAATTACACAAATATCATTTTTCGCATTTTGAAAACCAAGTTTCATAGCATAACCCTTGCCTTTGAAAGTATGATTATTTATTACTCTCAAATTTTTTTCAGGTTTTACTATAGATTCAGTTCCTTCTGGAACATCATCGACTATTATTATTTCGTGTCCATCTTTCAAAACTTTCTTTAGCCTTGGCAAAAGTAATATAAAATTTTCATTTTCATTTTTTGCCGGAACTATTATTGAAGCTTTCATTTTAATCTCTTATAATCTCGATACCCTCTTTTTTTACTAAAACTGAATCCCCATTATTAACTTCTATTTTGCCAAGTACGATATTTTTTACTGCTTCACCAATTAAATCCGGAGATTTCTGTTTTTCAGCATCTTCTTTTCCAAATAATTCCGCTCTTAGCGCGGTATTAAAACCACCTAATGGAATTAAACTTATACAAGTAACTCCAGTGCCTTCTAATTCTCTTCCAACAGCTTCTGTCAGACCCCGAATAGCAAATTTACTTGCAGAGTATACAGCTAATTTTTGCCGGCCAGTTTTACCAGCTCCTGATGTCATGTTTATTATCAATCCCTTTTTGTTTTTTTTCATATTTGGCAAAACTTCTTTCATAATATAAAAAATTGAATCTATGTTTGTTGAAAAACACTTTTTATAATCGTCGTAGCTTATTTCTTCTAAGAACTCTTCTTTGTTTGACCAGCCAGCATTGTTAACTAATATATCTATTTGACCGTGCATTTCCAAAACTATGCGCACGAAATTTCTTACTGCATCTTTATCTGTTACATCAACTATGAAATAATGGCATTCGCCGCCCGCAGATACAATGAGATTTCTTACGTCTATTAGTTCAGTCTCTGTTCTAGAGCATATAAGAACAATTAAACCTTCTTTTGCAAGCGATTGAGCTATAGATTTGCCTAAACCTCTGCCAGCTCCTGTTATTATAGCTGTTTTTTTATCAGACATGTAATGGGCGTTAAACCCAACCTTTAAATAAATTACTGAATAGTAAAAATCGACTATGGGAGAGCAAATAGAGGAGTTCAAAAGGCTTATACCGCAATTCACAGATGAACGTGGTTCTATATTTGATTTGATAGAAGAGCAAGTCGGACACGTTGGATTAATTACATCGAATAAAGGCGCAGTTAGAGGCAAACATTATCATAAAAAATCCACTCAGTTTACTTTTTTATTGAGTGGAAAGATGGAATTTTTTACGAAAGATTTACGGAATAAAGATTCAAAAGTAAAATCTGTAATTATGGAACCATATGATTTGATTGCAACACCGCCAAATGTAGCTCACGCAATGAGAGCTATAGAAAATTGCGTATTTTTAGATTGTACAACTGAATCAAGAGGCGAACAAGGTTACGAACAAGATACAGTTAGAATAGAAATGGAGATCTAAATTATCTCAGATGTCGGCAAAATAAATTTTCCGTTATATCCTTTACTTTTAAGTTTTGGAATTAAAATATCTTTTATATCCCATGATAAAAGTAAGATATAATCTGGCTGATCCCGCATCATTTTAGCTTCGTTTACTATTTCTATATGCATTCCGGGAGAAAATTTACCGATTTTAAATTCACTTGTGTCAACTAAATAATCTAGTATTTCGGAATTAATTTTACAGAAATTCAATAAAGTATTTCCTTTAGCCGGCGCGGCTAATCCAACTATAGATTTATTTTCTGATTTAATTTTTTGCAGAAGAGCATTCAAATAAGTTTTTTGCCTATGAACTTTATTTTTAAATTCATCAAAAGTTTTTATTGAATTAAGTTTAATTGCATCTTCCTGTGCAAGTATTATTTTTATAGAGTCTCGTATTGGAAACGCACCCTTTTTACAAACTAAAGTTCGTATAGATCCGCCGTGCGTATCGATGCGTTCGGCATCGAAAACTTCGAGTCCGAATATATTAAATAAATTTATTAGAGAAGATAATGAATAATAGCGTAAATGCTCTAGATAAATTTCTTGATATTGAAGATCTTTAATCATATCTAATAAATAATGAGATTCTTGAAGAAAAATTCCTTTATCATCTAAAAGAATATTTATTCCAGCCATAAAGCCTTTCAAATCTTTTACATGGGCAAAAACATTTGTTGCAGTTATAGCATTGGCTTTTCCATATTTTTGCACTATGTTTTTTGCAGTTTGCTCATTAAAAAACTCTTTTGCAAAAGGTATTTTTTTCTCTTCAAGTGTTTTTGCAACACTCGAAGGCTCGACACCCAAAACTTTAATTTTTCTAGGAAGATATCCTTCTAATAATGTGCCATCATTTGCACCTATATCTATAACGAATTTATTTTCATTTAGATTAAATTCGTGAATTAATTTCTGTGCAAGTAACTGAAAATGATTTTTCAAATGTTTGTTATATCCAGAACGATAAATATAGTCTTCGCCAAATAGTAATTTAGGATCGACAGCGTGGCTTAATTGTACTAATAAACAATCTCGACAAAATAAAATTTTTAATGGCGCAATAGTTTCGTTTTTTAAATTATGTTCACTGAGAAATGCATCGCTTGGCGGATGCATGCCTAAATCAAGCACTTCGGTAAGATTATCTCTATTGCATACTTGACATTCGAAAACCATAATAAATGAAATTCAGAACAATTTTTAAGACTTTTCAAATTAGTCGAGCCGAGGTGTGCATATTAAAGTAAGAATTACAGGTATGGGGTATACAGGACAAACCTTAGCAGCAACCTTAGCAGAGGTTGGCTATACTGTTTATGGAACAGATGTTAACCAAGATGTTTTAGATTATCTTAATCGTGGAGAATCTCATGTTCTCGAAAAAAATTTATCTGTTTACATTAAGAAACATATAAACAAAAGATTTTTTGTCGGACGGCCGGAAAGTATTAGAAATAATGATATTGATGCGCACATAGTTAGCGTAAGCACACCAATTGATGAAAATAAAAAGCCAGATTTGAAAGCAATCGTATCAGCTTTTAAGGAAGCTAAAACAACACTAACAAAAGGTCAGCTAGTAGTTTTGAGATCAACTGTTCCAGTAGGTACAACAAGAGATTATGTAAAACCAATTCTTGAAGAAACAGGATTAAAAGCTGGAGAAGATTTCCATTTGGTTTATGCTCCAGAAAGAACGATACAAGGTAATGCGCTTAATGAATTAAGATCTTTGCCGCAAATTATCGGCGGAATAAATGATAAAAGTATAGATGTTGCCGCAAATTTGTTTAGAAAAATTACACCAACAATAATGGCAGTATCTTCTTTGGAAGCTGCAGAATTAATTAAGTTGCTGGATAATTCTTATAGAGATGTTAGATTTGCATACGCTCAAGAATTAGCATTTTTTTGCAAAAAGATAGGCTTGAATGCATTTGAGATTATACGCGCAGCAAATCAAGGCTATCCGAGAAATGATATTCCAACTCCAAGTCCGGGTATTGGCGGAGTTTGCTTGAATAAAGATCCGCATATTTTATTTGATTGCTCTATAAAATCTGGCATGCCTTTGAAATTAGTTGAATATGGGAGGCAGATAAATGAAGATATACCGCGACGCGTTGCTCAAGAAGTATGTGATTTAATTGATCTAAAGGATAAAAAAATATTCATAGCGGGTTTCGCATTCAAAGGCTATCCAGAAACAAATGACCTGCGAAATAGTCCTACTGTAGAACTTTTAAAATATTTACCAAAAGGAAATACAATTTTCGGATATGATGTAGTAGTAGAAGACTGGAAAATTAAAAACTTGGGTGTTACTCATACATCGAATATTTATGATGGACTAAAAGATGCAGATGTTGCAATCTTTATGAATAATCATCCTAGTTTTGCTTCTTGGGGTGCTGAAGAATTTTCCAAGATGAAAAAAGGCGGTTTGGTTTATGATGGATGGAATTTATTTAACAAACGCGATATAGAAGATCTTGGCTTAAAATATACTGGCGTCGGAATTGGTTAAAATTTATTTTTATACCAATTGTAAGATTTTTTCAAGCCATCTTCTAAACTTACTTCTGGAATAAAACCTAAATTTTTAAGTTTAGTTATATCTGGGCATCTTCTTTTTACACTGCCTTCGGGAGAATTCATCAAATCTAATTTCGGATTTACGTTAGCAACTTTAAATAATGTTTTTACCATATCAAGAATTGCAATTTCTCCGTCATCTCTTCCAATATGAATTGTCTGGCCATTTGTTTTTTCACTTTCCATTACGAGCTGTGTCGCTTTTACCGCATCGTCTATGTAGCAGAATGAGCGCGTATCTTCCCAGCCTATTATTTTGAAAGGATTTTCTTTTTTTGCGAGCCTCTCGATAAACTGCGGAACAACGTGTTCAAAGCCCATCCTTGGTCCATAGATATTATGATAGCGTATTATGCTGAAATTTTTCATATTATGTGCTGCAGCGTAGCAGTGCATTGCTACTTCCCCAGCAATTTTCCCTACACCATAGCTCCATCTTACATTTGTTGGATCGTCTATAGTAAGTGAAATATTTTCGGGAGTCGGTATAGGAAATTTATTACCTAAGAGCTTTAACGTTCCAGCGTAAGTTTCAGAACTGGAAGTGAAAAGTAATTTTCCTTTTTTTTGTTTTACAAACCAATCTAATATATTTAGTGTTCCTAAAATTCCAACTTTTAAAACTTTATCCGGAATTTTGTAAAAATTTCCAGTTCCGTTTATTGCAGCAAGATGATAAATGTAATCATAATCGGTGTCAAGCTTGTCAAAAGTTTCTTTTAGAGTTATATCTCCTTTGACAAATTTAACATTTGGCTTTTCTATAATAGATTTGAAGTCTAAATCTTCCTGACTTCTTGCAAAATTATCAAGAATAGTTACATTATAATTTTGATCTGCTAAATATTTTGCTAAATGCAAGCCAATAAATCCTGCGCCACCGGTTATCAAAACTTTTTTCATTTTATCCATATGTATTTGGTTCTAATAGCTTAAGATTTGTCTTTTCATTACCATTGTAAATTACTTCCCAAATTTTTATTGGCCCTATTAGATTTCCTTGGAAATATCCTAATGGTGTGTTATCTGTATAAACTAATTTGAAATTTTGATCATTTTCTCCATAAATGTAAAGTCGCGCTAAATTTGTATCATATGTTTTTTCAGATAGCCAAAATGCACCGCCTATTATTGAAACGTCAGTTTCGCTATTATAATAAGGAACTAAAGCCAAGCAGCCTTCCATATATGGCTCTTGTCTTGGGAATGATAATTTTTGTCCATTAGCATAAACGCATCCAATGTTTAATGGGAATTGCTGTTGTCCGTATATGATATATGCATGCGGATTTTGCAATTGTCCTCCATTCGGTAAGTCTAAAGAGAAGGCAATTATTCCAGAATTTCCTGAATCAAGAACTTTACCTTCATGTATGTATTCTTTGTCAAGAGGCCATCCTCCGCCATATATCAGAAGTGTTCCGTTTCTTATTTCGCGTTGTTCGCTTAATGAAAATGTTCCTATAGTACTTGCTCTATCCAAATCTGCACCTTCAGAACCAATTAAAGAGAAAGCACTATATTTTGGAATTTCTTCTCTCGAAAATAATATATGAGTTACACCGTGCGTATTCAAATAAGTCATAGTAGCTTCTTTGTTTTTTCCAGTCATTAGGAATCTTGCAGAATTATGATTCCAGCTTCGTAAATTTCCACCATCTGTTACAGATGCTCTTTCTCCAATAGTTGCAGTCATATGGCCATAATCCCACCAATGCGCGATTACAGAATTTTCTGGCGTCTCTGTCCTGATAAAATCCATCGATTGCTCCCATTGGCCAGGAAGCATTGATCCAATACCTTTATTGTATTGTATCGCAACATTTCCGAGAGAAAACATCAAGAAAATTACTAATACTAATAAACCAACTGCAATAAATTTTGTATATTTGGGATTTAATTTTCTTTTTCCTAAATCGTATATTTTATCTATAAGATAAGCGCTCATTATTGCTGCTATTGGAGAGAATGAAAATAATAATCTAATTTGATTGTGAGAGAAAATAAAACCAACTATAGCAATTGAAAGTGCTAGAAGAAATAGAGCATTTTCACTCGTAAATATATTTGATTTGCTTTTCGAAAGTTTGTAAAATACTATTACTAATCCTGCAAATATAATAAATGATAAATAAACTAATGAGTTTGTAACTACTGTGCCGAATGAGCTGCTATTTTCGAAACTTCCAATTGTAAATAATATTGTGAAAAGCAGAAATAATGCAGCGCCCACAAGCGCAAATTTATTTTGCAAGAAGTTTTCCTCGTCTTTGTTCTTTAAAATATAATAGATTAATATTGCCATACCAATCATGGAAAGAACAATCAACCAGCCAAAACTCGTCCATAATCCGCTTCCACCATAGAATTCAGGTTTTTGCGATTCCGAAACTGTTAAGTAGAATTTTGATTTTATATCTATTATAATAATATTAAAAATAGAACCTAAGAAATCAGATAAATAATGTTGTATCCGACCCGATAAAATAGCTATTGTTAAACCAGTGCCTATGCAAATTAAAATTGTAGTTATGCGTAATGAGAGTTTGTCTATTATTGGTTCTAATTGTTTTATTTTAGGTATTATTTTCATAATTGCAAATGCGAAAACTGCAAACCAAACTGGTGCGAATTCCGCAGTTGTTAATCTGTTTATATCTAAGCCGCCATAATACGAACTTATTGCTGTAGTAACTATAGCAAACCAAATCATAAGTCCAGTAAATTTTTTGTTATCTACTTCGGACAGGAAAATTGCGAGTATGAAGAACAATGCAATACTGAGTGTTAGATATCTATAACCACCCCAAGTATAAACCATTGCTGATGCAAATAAAGCTGATAAAGTGCTTAGAGCTATTATGAATTTCCAGTCTTTGGATTTCCACATTAATGCTAAAAGCCATAGGGATAAAAACATCCATAAAATAGCCATAACTTCGTGATCTGCAAATCCAGCAGATGTTCTTTGGATATAAGCCGGAATAACTGTAAGAAATGCTGTTGACAAAAGTGCAACTCTATAATTAAATATTTCTTTTACAAACAAGAAGAAAAATATGAAACCAATAATTGCAATGACTGGCGGATAGTATATATGCCATTCAATTTGTGCCATATTAGGAAAAATTACGTGCACAACTTTGAACATATATGCTAGAGTTTGCGGGAAAAATTTGAATGGTGCAGTTTCATAACCCAAAGGTGCATATCTCAGATGATCTATCAATGGTAAGGTTCCAGTTTCAAAAATTTCTTTTGCATAACGATAGAAAAAATAAGAATCAAGTTCTACGAGATATTTTCCTACTAAGTAACCGAGATTTTGAGTGCGAATATACCAAGCAATAAAAAATATTGGAATTAAACCAAGCCAGTATAACAGAGTAGATTTATTTTTGGCTTTATCAAATAAGTCTTCTAATTTCAAGAAAATAGCTTTGCGTCTCTCCTCTAAATTAACTTCAGTCATATAAATTTCAAGTTAGATAGCATTTTATAGCTTTTGAAAGGCGCATACTTTTAAAACCACCCGCTAATAGTTTTTTAATTGGGGCCATAGTCTAGCCTGGTTAGGATTCGCGGTTTGGGACCGTGCGGCCACAGTTCAAATCTGTGTGGCCCCACTTAGTATAGGAATTCCGTAATGGGATCAGCTAAACCCCTTGGTTTATTAATAAATTAAATATCATTTGTTTATCGCAAAAAGCTAAATGAGTTTAGCTAATGTTATTACCACAACATATTTATATAGTAGAGTATTCAGATAGATTTATGGTCAAACATAACTTAAGGAAACACGAAGCAATAGGTTTGATACTAGTTTTTACAGGCGCTACGTGGCTCGGCTTTGGAATTTATGGAACATTATTAGCCGCAAATAGATTATTATTAACTCAAGTTCCACTTATAGCTGGTAAGGAATTGCTATTGTTCCCATTATTCTTTGGTGTAGGAGCTTTGTTACTATCTTTAGGCAAAATAGAATTACGAGAGGCACTGCCTGGAAAAGGGAGGTACAATTAATGGCAAAGCACATTGAGTACGGTTCCAAAGAATTCCTGCAAGGAGTTGTCGTTGGAATAATAATAGGATTGCTAGTAGCAACTTACCTTCTATAATTTATTTTTTCTTTCCAATAACTTTTTAATTCACTTTCTAGTCAAAGTTCTAGCGGGCTCGTAGCTCAGCCTGGTTAGAGCGTTCGACTCTTATTGCCGAGTGAAAAAGGCAAGAGCCATCGAAATGTCGCGAGTTCGAATCTCGTCGGGCCCACTTTAATTTTATAAACCCCAAAACTCTAACTTTAATATGGCTACATTAGATATAGCATTCTTAGTGTTATCACTTGCATCATTATTTTCTATAATTAATCCACTCAGTGCAGCTACTGTTTTTATGTCTATTACAAAATCGAATACGTTAAAAGAAAAGCACGCAATGGCTAAGAAGTCTGTCTTTATCGCGGCAGTAATTTTAATTTTCTTTGCCTTGGCAGGCAACTATATTTTGCAGTTCTTTAGCATAACTTTAGAAGCTTTTAGAATTGCGGGAGGATTATTAATCGGTTACATTGGGTTTGAAATGCTGCATTACGGAAAGAAACCTTTCAAATCTAAAAAAGAAGAACGAGAAGCAGTTTTGAAAAAAGATGTTTCTATTGTTCCATTGGCAATTCCGATGATGTCCGGTCCAGGTGCAATTACAACATCAATAGTTTT
>ERZ1292623.489-Hain-H51-01um-R1-489-length-43050-cov-19_pt2 | contig 15708 bp, 20 predicted proteins | sample MGYA00564398_ERZ1292623 | MGnify/ENA primary metagenome ERZ1292623 (study PRJEB36523, sample SAMEA6512633) | groundwater metagenome | collected 2019-01-07 | study: AquaDiva: Metagenomics assemblies of 32 groundwater samples | reverse complement strand
GTTTCGTTCTTTGAGCCGGGTTAGTTACAGCGTTGTTGGAATCCCCAGTAGTAGTAAGTTTCCTTCCCCGTAGGCTTGGACGAATATGAATGACTGGTCGTTTGGATCGGTGGAGGCGATGGGACAGCCGCCGCCGTCGAGCAGGGTCCGGGCATTCTCACCCTTGCGATCTTTGTAGCGCTGAAAATGCTGCGGGTTGAGCTTGTTGGGCGGCGCACCGTTGATTTTGTCGAGAATCCACGTCGATGTTGAGGAGGTTGCCAAGCCGGATGCGCTGGCATAACCCTGACCTGGACTACCTACAGTTACAGAAGTGACTACTCCTGTTGCGTTAGTGGTTGCGTTGATCGTACCGGACTTGCCGCCGGATTGGACTACCTTTAGTTGGGTAGTAGTGCTGTCCGGGTAGCCCGATCCACCGTTCCCAAGGGTCACAGAGGTAATTGCGCCGATATAGGACAGGTAGCCGCTGGGTAGTAACACCGATTCGGTGGAGGCGGTAATATTGACGGTGCAACCGGTGCCTAGTCCAGCGGTGGTTATATCCCAATGACCGTGAAGGACTTTGCTGCCCTCGTCGAGAATCCTTCGGTCCCAGGTGTTCAGGTCTACGTCGAACTCGAAATTGCGGGTGTAGTAGAACCCGCAAGTGCCGTTGACCTTGCGTTCCCAGCTCCAATTGCTCAGCTTTACACAACGCGCGGGAGCGCCCCACAACGGAGCATCGTTTAACGGGGTGTTCTTAATGATGTCTGATACTAAGGCCAGTTGCAGATCAGCGACGTTGTGGCTGATTTTGACGTAGTGCCGGCCATCGTCGAATTCGATTTGCTGTCCGCGTGGAACCTCATGGCTGGAAGACTTGATTGGCCTGCCAAAATAGTCCCTAGTGAACTCGCGGGTATAGGGAGAGAATCCCCCGGTGATGATCGCGGGTTGCAGTAGTGGATCGTCGATGGGCGGGTCTTGGCAGGTAGTCAGCGGGCGGGAACTGAAGAGCTGGTCATAAATCCAATACTTGACCTTATGGCCGTCTTTGTTGCCTGGTGCCGGCTGTACGTCGTCATCGGGATGGCAGAAAGCCCACGAGTCCAGGTCGTTGCCGAAGTTCCACATTGCGCCAACGTTGGGCAAGCCTACAGTGTTACGCACCGTGTTGGGACCGTCGCCTGGGGTTCCAGCCCCGCCGGGGTCGCCTTCGATCAGCCAACGGAGCTTGTAGTCGCGATAGCCTTGACTATCGCGGGTGCTGCTCCAGAGCCGTGGGCCACCGATAATTTGCGTTGCCATAGGTTAGGCTAGTCCTGCGGTTTCTAGTTCGATCCTCGGTTCGGCAAGTTGTTGTCGCCCAATGCGAACTAGCTCCAGAATGCCAATATTGATGCTGTATAGCTCGTCACCAGCAGCATCTACTACGTCAGCATTATCGCCGATCGGTTGCATTGCATTTTGCGCATTGAACGCGCCGGGGCCGGCCCCCTTTCCACCGCGGCCACCACCAGCTCCCGCAGCTTTCCCGCCAAAGGCGATAGCTTCGATGGATTCCAATTGCCGGCCGAGCGCTTCAGCGGAGCGGAACTCTACAGCTTCCCACTTGCCGAGAGCTTGACTGATTGCTTTACCGACTTCTTTGGCCTTGGGGATAGCAGCATCCCCCTCCTTTTCGACCTGTTTGGCAAGGCTGCCCTTTTCGATTAGGGCATTGAGTTCTTTTTGCAGTTGCTCGACGTTGGCCTGGGCGGCTTTCATCTCACCAGCTGCCATATCGTCGAGCGCGCCTAGAGCGCCTTTCTTCAGCTCGGTAAGGTCATCTAACGCTGGTTGTAGCTGAGCTTGGACCTTGGCGATGTTGGCTTGTACGTCGTTGACAACCTCGGCAGCAGCTTCATCAGCTCCGGTAAGCGCTTGGGTTCTTTGATCGGCGATTGCCTGTTGAGCGGTTTTCCCCATCTTTTTTAATTCGTCTATCTCCGCTTTTACTTGCTCTTTCACTTGGGCGATTTCGTTCGGATCGGTGAGTAAGGCGGCTTTTCCAACCCCTTTTAATTTGAGCAATTGCTCGGCGATCCAATCGGTTGTCGTTTGCCATCCTGATTGCAGAAAAGTAGAAGTTTCAATCCACACTTGTTTAATAAACAGAGTAAACCCAGCCCACCCTTCCCGTAAGAACCCGACGGTCTTCTGCCACGTCAGCGGTAGCTTGATCCATTGTTCCTCCAGGAAGAATATGGCATGAGTCCACTGGACGGCCAGCCAATTCGTAAAGCCAACCCACGCTTCCCGTAGCGGCTGGATTCCTTGGAACCATGACAGCTTGACTTGTGCCCACATGATCTTGACGGCGAGATTGATTTCCCCGGCCGCGAGCGCGTTGCGAATTGCGTCCAGCGCCGGCTTGACATACTCGACCAACTTCTGCCATTGCGCTCCGAACCAGGAAAGGGCGTCCGCTCCGATCTTTGTGTAATAGGCAACGTAGTAGGCTAGTCCGGCTAATGCAGCTATGACTAGACCTATCGGGGTTGTAAAGAACAGTAGGACTGCAATAGCTGACTTGAGGATGGCCATGAATGCGGTGAACACCGGGAAGATCGAGTTGAGTGCTGATAGGAAGGCGGCGAACCCGATTGCTGCTAGTACCCCGGCGACGATGGCGATAGTTTGCTTGGCCTCTTTTGACAGCGACTTGAACCAGCCTACCACTGTCTTGAATCCCGATACAATCGGCTTGAGCCAATCGACCAGCACTTCGCCGAAATCTTCCAACAGGTTGCCCCAAGCCACTCGCAATTGTTTCATCTGTCCGGTGAAGGTTCCAGCCTCAGCTTGGGCTTGTTTGAAACCAGTGGCTACTAGCTGGGTGTACTTGGCCAGGAATTGGGCCTCGTCGCGCACGCCCCTTAGCTGCGGGATCATGCGGCCGAAGCGCATGGCGGTCTGCACGTCGCCCTTGGCCATTGCCGCAGTAAGCCGGATCATGGACTCGGTGCTGGAATCGTTGACGGCGGCCAAGGCTACCGCATCGTGGATGGCTCGCTTGGCGGTATCGCCAGTGATCTCGTAGGCTTCAGCGGTCTTGAACAAGGCGATAACCGCGTCGTCTTCCATCGTGGTAATCTCTTGAAGCTGATTGGCGTAGTCCTTGTATATTTTCAGCGTCTCTTGCACCTGCCGGCCGTTGGATTCCAGGGCGGTAGTCAGCTTCACTTCGGCTAGTTCCGCTTCAGCGAATCCGGCGATGGCCTCGCGGCCTAATCCGAACAGGGACGCAGCAATACCGGCTCCGCCGATGGCCTGGGCCAAGGACTGCCGTTGCGCGACGATTCGCTCCTGCGATTGCTGGATAGTCTTCTCAACACCTTGCATCGCAGTCTTGGTTTGCTTCTGTGAATCGGCCAGTGACTTAACGTAGGCTTGGTTGTCGCCGACGATCCGCACGATCAAGCGTTCGATTTCGGTTTCGTCAGCCATCTAGCATCGTCCTCGTCTTTGCTGATTCGCTGGGCGGGTCTTGGATTGGTTGCGCGGGCTTACGCGCGGGCGCAGGTTGTAATGGTTGCTGTAGCACCTGTTCCAAGGTTTGTACTGGAGCTAACCCCCTACGTGCTTTGCCAGACTCAATATCTTCGACCTTGACTCCCAAGCGCCCCGCCCAGCGAGCCTTGGACAAGGTAGCGGCTGCACGCCGGCGAATCTCAGTTTCTTCGGGCGTTAGCTCTTCGATGGGCTTGGTGTACAACGATTGTGGCTGGTCACTGCTGCGACCGAATGGGATTTTCATGTCGGCTAAGGCTACCGCTTGCGGGTTCTTGGAGAATGCCTCTCGGAATCGTTTGACCTCAGCGGCTATCTGCATGGCATAGTTATCACTGCGATCCGGCTCGTTCCATTGCTGCTCCATCCATGCGATTCGCATAAGGTACTCGCGTCGGCTGATGGTCTTCATGTACTCAGCGATTGGGCTAGTTACTTTCCAGTACGCGGCGTACTCTAGCCAACCGTCGTACTGGTCGGCGCGTTTTTTGCTAGTTCCTCGACAGATGGGGCATCGTCCTTCTTGTTTAGTTCACTGATCTCCATCGCTCGCTCGAACAACCGTCTGACGAGACGGCCTGGAAGCTGGTCTACTTCTTCGACGGGGACCGGGCGATCTTGCTCCCCGGTTGCACGATGGAACAGGCAGAGGCTTACCAGTAAAGATGGAGTATCCATAAGCTCCGGTTGTATGCCGGTAGAGGTGATCTTAGGATGATCCATATCGCTGTAGTCGATGCTTCGCGAGCGCATGACGGCGTTGCGCCACGTTTTGACTGCGTGTTCGCTGGCTTCTTTGAGGACATAGGACTTGCCGCCATACTCGAAGGGAATCTCAACTGGGTCGATGTCGTGCAGATCGAGGGTGTGCTTACCGTTGGTTTCTGGCATGTTGCTTGATCCTTTCAGGTTCTTTGAGGATTAGAAACACTTGTGAGTGTGGGCTATTGGACAGTGGCAGGTTATGTACCGGCCACGCTCACTACTGCTGGTCCAGCTTCGACCCGGTTTGTCGGGTCGTAGTTGGTCGGGGTGATCGTGAAATTAACAGTGGGAAACACATTCCGCTGGTGGGCTTGCGGTGTGAATTGTCGTAGCACTCCCCAGAAGGCCCAGGTGGAGCCATCTGGGTGGTGGAGGGTCCAGGCCACGTTGTCGTTTATGATGGCCAGAATCTGGGTCAGGACAGCCGGATCATAACCGGCTACCCCGCTGGACTCGGTCAGTGTAATAAGCGCGCCGGGGGCCATCGTGACATACAGGATATTGTGCATCGTGCTGATGTCAATCAGCTCCGGGCCTTCTAATCCAGGCGGGGTAACTTCGGTTTCCCAAAACGAGATGTCGGGATCGGAAGCGCAAGCGATCTTGGTGGAGAAACCGTTCTCCAATCGACCGGGAAAGCCTACCGGAGCTTGCCGTGCGGTTACGGTTGGTGCTGCCATTGCTGATTACTCCTTATTGCGGGTTAGTGTCCTAGTTCAGTTTGCGAATCGAAACCATTCCATTGATCGTAAAGGAAACCGTATCCCTTACTCCTGGGTCTTGGCCAATGGGCAGTACAGCGCTGGTACGGCCAAACGATTGCAGCTTATAGTTGCTAGAGCCGATGGTTAGCAACTCGTCGTAGATGCTCTTGTCCATCGTCTGGGCAACGGTTACAGCTTTGGTCCATCCCTCGGTGTCGGTACGGGCGCGGACTTTTACCTGGATGCCATAGTGCTCGTTGACTTCACCATCGTACTGATTGCTGGAATGCTGTACTCCTTGGGTGTTGTAGACGGTTATCACGTTGTCAGGCACGTCCGGCTCGACCGATACATGAACCGGCCAGCCCTCAAGGTCTGCGGCCTCGTTGGCATCGTCGGGATCGACCCCCAATCCAAGCGCAATTAGCACTCGGCTGGTAATGTCGGCCGGTGAATGATCCAATAGTCCAGGCATTGATTAGTCTACTCGTCCCACATGGTTTTATGGCTCCGTTTGATAAAGCTGTCTTCCTCTCGCGGGACCGCCGGATCGCGTTGCGTCTTTTGCTGGTCCTCTTCATCCCGCCACTTGTTGACGTAGCGGCTGGCAAGTACCACTCCGAGCAAGACCCCAACCGCTACCCCGCTGATAAAGATACCGACAGCCATTACTAGATCTCCTTGCGCGTGAAAGCGCTGGCTTTCAAATTTCCGGTATCGACTGGAACTCGTAGCTGGGCTTCTCGCTGTAACCGCAATCCAGCCAGGTAAAGGGCATGGATAAAGCTGGCTCCGCGCTTAATCGCGGTTAGGACAATCTGACCCAGCACATTTCGATACTCCCTAGCGGGCGCTTCCAAAAATTTCGCTTGTCCCTTCCCTTGAGGGTCCCAGTATTTACCTTTCGGCTCCCGCTTACGGGGTCTCGGATTCTCCAGATGTTTGCCCGGCCATAGTCGGTGGTCGCGGGGCAACCCCTTCCAGCTCATCTCTACTCTTTCATGGACCCACAGTGCGTACTTCGCGGTGAATCCTACGATCACATTGACTCGCGGCGCGTTGTTTGACTCAGCGAGGTACTTGTCTTTTGACTTTCCCAGCTCCACGATTACCCGGTCTACGTTGAGTACCTTGGATACCGACGCCATTGGACTTTTACAACCCCTACTACAATGCGTTTCTAGGCGTCTAGGACGCCATTACACGGCTTTTCCCAACCTTTTGACGTAAATATACACGTCCCACCCCAACCACGGTGCGGCTTTGAAAGTCGCAATGTGCAACTCCGGTCCTTTCCGATCGGCGCTGACGATCGGATTGTCGAGGGCTTGAATGTCCCAAGTCAGCAGTCCTGTAGTTGCGTGGAAGGTCACGTTATTCATATTCAGCACATTCTGAGCATTGCGGCTGTTAATTACCGAACCCGCATACCGATCTTTGAGGGTAAGGGTAAGGGTCGATAGGTCAGCTAAAGCGATCGGATCGCCATTAGGCTTCTCCAGAGTAGCCGTGTAGGTTCCCCGTGTCCCTTCGCTGGTGTCGATTCTTTCGGGTATCGTGGTGCTCATTCGTCACACTTGAAAATTTCGAGAACAACTTCACTACCAAGGTAAATCTCATCAACTGCTTCGGCGCTGACAAAGATTTCGCCGATCACTTCAGAGCCTAAGTAGAGTTCATTTCTCAGGCATATTGGGCCGAGGTCGGCGGGGGTGAGCGTTGATGATCCGGCACCGAATAGCAAATCAGTAATACCGATCAGTGCGCCATAACCGCTTAATGCTGACGCTCCTTCACCAAATACCACGGCCGATGTACCAGCTAATGCCCCGCTACCGGTTAGACTCGATACCCCTGAATCGAATGACAATGCGGCTGTACCTACTAAAGCGCCAGCGCCGGAAAGCTGTGATGCGCCAACGCCAAAGACCATTGCGACGGTGCCGATTAGGTCGCCTGCGCCTACCCCGGTCAGGGTTGAGTTCCCAGCACCGAATAGCAAATTAGCTTGGCCGGCCAGCACGCCAGTCGCGGATATGGTGCTCGAACCAGAGCCGAATAGGATTGCTGAGGCTCCTGTGAGCGCTCCTGCGCCGGCCAGAATTGACGCCCCAGCGCCGAACGCCATATCGGCTGGGCCGGATAATATACCAGCACCGCTAAGCGTCGATGCTCCGGCCGCGAAGGTGATAACCGAGCTTCCTGCCAACGCTCCGGCCCCGACCAGTGTCGAAGCGCCATCATCGAAGACCAGATCGGCTTGGCCGGCCAATGCGCCGGCCCCAGACATAACGCTTGACCCGGCACCGAAAACGATTACCGACGTTCCCGCAAGCGATCCCGAACCTGTTAGAATGGATGCCCCAGCCGCGAACACTATGTCAGCCGAACCAAGCAATGCACCTGCGCCAGTAAGCGTCGAAGCTCCGGCTGCAAAGGCTAAATCGCTCGTTCCAGCAAGCGCCCCGCTGCCGGTCAGTGTTGAACTTCCCGCAGCGAATACCATATCCGCCGTGCCGGCAAGCGCCCCGCTAAGTGGCTTGTCGAAGCTGCCGTACCGCCGTCCGGAAAGAGCATAATGGAATTGCGTGATTGGAATTGTCAGGCTGGATGCACCCTCAGCGAACACTAACGCGCAACTACCCGCGAGCGCCCCAGCCCCTGTAAGCGCCGATGACCCGGCCGCGAAGATCACATCGGCTGAACCCGCAAGTGCTCCAGCCCCGGTCAATGCTGACGATCCGGCCGCAAACACTATATCGGCCGTGCCTGCCAGATTGCCGGATTCGCCGGTAAGCGTTGAAGAACCATCGTCAAAAACGAGATCAGCTGAACCGGCTAACGCGCCTGAACCAGTCAGGGTCGAAGATCCGGCCGCAAAGAAAACATCGGCGGTCCCTGCCAATGCCCCAGCCCCTCTGAGCGTAGATGATCCTGCCCCGAACAGCATATCAGCCGTGCCGGCGATGGAATTGAGGTCGATCGCCGTTATCGTCGGCGTCTGGGTATAGCTGGCAAGCGCTGTACCAGCGTCAGTCACCCGCAATAAAATTTCAGCCCCGCCGACGACATCAGCCGAACGTAACTGTACGCAGAACTCAGCTTCGGCATGGCCAGAGGCGGCCACGTCCATCGACGCCCCGCCGGCGTTGCAGTCCACTTCGTCGAACCCGGTGGCCCCCTGGAAAGTGCCGGTCCCGCCAGTAAGCTGGTCCGTCAGGTTGGCGGCGTCGGCCAGATTCGGCGACGCCGAGGCGCGCACCACCGAGCTGGTAGCCGAGCAATCGACCCAACCTGCACCGCCCGAATTGTACTGGAGACGCCAGACCTTGTTGTTGCCGGCGCAGGCCGCGCCTTCTTGGATTTGAAATCGTACTCGGAAATTGACATCAACGGCTTGCGACCAGTTGACGTTCTGCGCCTCTTTCCAAGTCGCGGTAGTTTCGTTGCCGTCGTCATTACGGCCGCGAAAAGCATTTTGCGTAAATGAGGCAGGACAAGTCATTGCTGGGCAGCCCTTTCGAGAGGCATCTCAGGATCGTTAAGCGCGGCCGTCATCACGGCCCGATATTGCAAGTCGCCGATTTCTCTTCCGAACTTGACGATCTTGATTCCAGGCTCTTGCATGTACTGCCAGAAGCCCGAAGCATCGGCGGAATACCACCGCTTGCCATCCCAGGTGTAATAGTCGGCTTGATGGCAGACTCGGCGGCGGTTGTCGTCATCGTAAAACGCTACTGCAATGACCCGCCCGCATGGCGCAGATTCGGGCGGGCCGTCAGTGTCGGTGTAAGTCGAGCCGTCCCCGTAGTATATTTTCCAGGCGCGCATGGCTACTCCATCACTCCATCGATCGTGGCCAGCGCCGACCAGTGCCGGCTCATATCACCAGCCCGGCGCTTAGCTTCCTTCGCCCGCATCCGAATCCACTGTGAGATTTTGAGCGCGTCCTCATAGTGAAACCGCAGCGGCACGTCGCCGACGGTGATAATAACGGACTCACCTTCGGACGTGACCGCCAGATTCAGCGGCGTCAAGACGGCAGGTTTGTTGTGAATTGCAATCATCGTCTCACCTGAAAAATTTCAAAATGTACGCGCTCTAAGTCTGTGAACCACTTATCCCATTCCTAATCGAGCGTCACGTCGCAAGCCCCAATCGCAAACGAAGGTGTCACGCCCGATGACACCACCAGCGAGGCGGTCAGCGCACCCCATAGGAACAGATTGCCGACTCCGGTGGAATCGGAACCAACCCCAAAATGGGTAAGGGTTGCTCCCGTAGCGCCGCACGCCGCGTAGGTGATGGCAGCATCGTTATCCGCAACGCCCGCAGCAACTGTCCACCCGGCTGTGCTGCGCGCAACCGACCCGCCGCTGCGCAGGTAGTTGGTGTACACCGTTTCTGAGGTCGATTGATCGCCGGTTTCATTGGGGTTTGCCGTGTGGAGCGAGACGTAGAATACGCCGGCGGTCGTTGAGCCGCGCAAGCCGGTCACATCGCCGACGTTGGCGTAGTTGGCGTTCTCGAAGATCAGTGAAAGCAAACCGTTCTCGAATACATTCGTGGCTGACATGCTAAAGTCCTTTCTGTTGGTCTACTGAACTATGAAGGTCGAACCCGATGCTGGCGCTTGCGTAAGCGCCGGCGATAGCGTGAATGTTGGGGTTGCCCCGGTGGTCGATGCCGAAATTATGGACGCCTGCAACGGTGTCCCTGCGCCGCTGGAATCGCCCGCAAAGATCAGCACTCGGCCGTTAAGCTGATTCGCATCTGCCAACGACACGCTGAACGCCGACGTTGGAATCGAGGTTGTCGTTGCCCCGGTCGTCACCGTGCCGTAGCCGATCGCCCGGATGGCGCGGCTAAATCCAACATCATAAAGATCGACGGTGACTAATTGGATTTCATAATCCGCGTCCAGCAGGTTCGCCGCCCCAGTGACGCTGACGATCAATCGCTTAGCATTCGCCACGCTAAACCGCGCATCGGCGAACTGGAACTCGTACAGCCCCTTGTGGTTCGTCGCATCCACTTCTTTGAACCGGCATTTCGTCGCCGTCGGGGCGGCAAATGTGCCCAGCGTTGCAATTGTTTCGATCGTCGAGCCAGCAACCGTGTATGTTGTCGCCGTTGCTTCGTTATCGGCAATCGTGCTGATAATCAGCCCACTGGACGCGCTGCTCAGACCAGTCAAACCAACGCCGGTAGTGGCGTGTTTGAGCGTGAATCGGATCAGATTCGAAGTCGATGAATGTTTGCGAAGGTCCGCCATTTAGTTTACAAAGCCTCCGCACATATTGACAAACCCACCGCGCATACTATTGCTGACTGGCAGGCCAGCCGCCGCCGGCTTGAACGGCATTGGCCGGCGAATCCAGTTCAACTCGTTTTGGTAGCCGCCACGGCTGGCCCAGTAGAGCTGCCGCGCCTCCGTCGCGCTCAACGTGCGGTTGTAGGCGCGCAGATCGTCGTGGCGACCCGTGCCATATACTCCGCTCGTCGCCGCGTTACGACCAAGCCTGAGCACATCGACTCCACTGTTTAGTGGTCCTGAATCCGTCCCACCCGTCAGGTTCATGTTGACGCCGTCCATGTAGGCGACTTGCGTGGGCGATCCGGTGCCATATGTCAGCACAACGTGATGCCATCCAGTAACCGATTTGGCGACGCTCGGAAATGCGGCGCGACCAGTGAAATAGAATGTGCTGCCAAACCACTCCATTCCAAACCGATCGGCGTCGCCGTCATTACCGCCTACGGTATGCGAATTGGACGCGCTGCTAACCTTGTAAATCCAAACGGCTAGCGATGCGTTCGTAGCGTTGTTGAATCCTGTGAACGGAATCTCGATGTAATCGTTTGTGCCGTCGGTGTCGAAGCATCCCCATCCTCCAGGTCTGACCGGTGTGAAGGCCCAGTCGGTCACCGGATCCATGTTATTCATCACACCGACATCCTTGCCGATGATTGGCTTCCACTCGGAATTGCGGACGCGATTCGGAAGCGTCAACCACCAACCGAGACAACCCCTGTTCAGCGGCGCTTGCAGGTTTGCCGGATTGGCCAGATTGAGAACGCCGGGGGTAGGGAGATTGGTTGCGAGCATTACACCGCCGTGGCGTAAACGCCAGTCACTTTGATGCCGTGATCCGCTTCCGTCGCCGACCACACATTCGCCGCCGTGTGCGCTGAATGCGAAACGAAAAACACGAATTGATCGGGCACCACGCCGCCAAACAAGCTGGCGATTGCCGCCGGTCCCCACGGCCATGTCCGTTGTGTTGCGTCCGTGGCGATGCTGCTGATAATCCGGCAGACCTGGTCGTACATCGCCTGGATGGTCACCGTCTCTACTGAATCGGTTCCGTCAAATACGTCCGGCCATGTCGGCGTGTCGTCGATGTTGCCGACGATGGCCGTCTGGATCACGCCGGCCTGCAAGTTTGCCGCCCCAGTCTTGTAGAACCCGGCCGCCAGGTAATCGAGGTACTTGTTACTGGCCCCGTTGTCGACCGCCGTCGACTCGCGGCCGGCCAGGAGCGTCGAGGAGGCGGCCAGCGAGGCCAGCGTGATCGTCACCGCCGCGGAGGCGGCGTAGGCTGTTTTGATGTCCGCGTTGTGCAGGTAGCTCATCCACGGATGCGCGACCGGATCGTCCTTGTACGACCGCCGAGGGAAGCGGAAATCAATCCGGTGCTGGGGGTGCTTGGTGAGCCAGTCGGAAAACGCGGAGCCGGGGCCGACCTGCGGATCGAAGTCGATCAGGTGTTGGTGCCGGCAGGTGTCGCAAATCGCGTAGAGTTGCATCAGGGTAAATTCCTTGCGGTTTGCACGTCGGTGTAGGACAGAGTGAATCCATCGAGAAATTCGCTGGTCGCGGGGCTGATCGTCGTGCCCGTGCCGACGGCGAATAGCTTCTCGACGCGGGTGGCCTTGCGGCGGGTAACGGCCAAGAGGTGCGTCCGCTGGGCCGCGCCGCCGGCACCGGAGAAAATATCCTGAAACCCCTGGCGGACGTTGGGGAGCGCGGCGTTGACGCTGCCGCCGTCGGCGAACATCTCGCGCCAGCAGTCGCGCTCGGCGGCGCTCCGGGCAATGTAGATCGGCCAACTCCAGTCCGTTGCGTCCTGGCTGGTCGCGGTGACGATCTCCAACTGGCCGACCGAGGTGCGCCAAATCCAGAAATCGGGGGCAACGATGGTGTTGTACACCACGGCGATCTGAAATGCGCCGTCGGGATCGTTGGGGATCAAAGCAAATGCCGGATCGGCCAGAATGTCGGCCTTGAGCGTCGTCAGTTGTGCTGTCGTCAAACTCATTACGGAAACTCCTCTCTGCTGCCGTCGTTGTACTCAGCCGTTAGCTTTTTAATAGTCTTTCCGGCCGGCGGAATCACCGTTGCCGTGCCATCGCTAAACTGAATCGTCGCCCGTGTGATAGTTTTGGCTGGCGGCGGTGGAGTAGGCGGCGGAAGCGGCGGCGCGACCCCCGTGCCGAACAGATGAACCGAATACTTTTCACCGTCAATCGTAAACACAACCGGCTGCCAACCGGCCGCGACCGTCAACGGTGGCAGCGTAATTCGCACCGGCTCATAAACGCCGGCCTGATAGGTTCGCACTACGGGCGTGACCACGGCCCCGGCGCTCAGCCCGCCAGCCGGACTTTCGAGCTTAATTCCTAATCGCGCTGACGGCGCACCTTGCTTGAATCCGTACTCCGTATTCATCACGGCATCGGCTGGCATAACCGCATTCAATACACAACAGCCAAACGCGTCAAGCATTTGTTCGTTGTTCAAACCGATCAGATACGGCGGTATATCGGTGCGCGGCGATGGGAATGGGACGTATTCCCCTGCCTGCTCCGAGCGGTAAAGTTGCTGACCGGCAACCAAAATTCTGTCCTCCAGAAGCAGGTACAGAGTATTGGGAATGCCCCAGCTAAGTTTTTGGCCCGCCACGGTGCTGCCCGGCTTAGGAAGAAATGTATTATTGTTCAATTGCACTTCACGCGTGCGAATGTTTTTGTTGCCATTCTCGCCGATCGTGTGATTGCTTTGGACGCCAGGCAATGAGATGTTGATCACATTCTGAAATATGCAGTTTTCAATTTTGATTATCCCATGTTTTGGCGCATTGATGCCGGTCCCGCCGCCAACGAACCGGCAACCGCGATACGTGTGGCTCATAGTTTCAAAAGATGCTTTGATTGTATGATAATATGGGGGCAGCGTTTGTGGCATCAGCGAGACAATGTTCCAGTTCTCATAGTCGATGTTCCACGTATAATCGAGCAACACGTCGGATGGAATAGAATGAAAAATTCCCGTGATGTTTTTAACTACTGAGCGGCCAGACGTGGGGAATGACTCTTGAATATCAGTCAAACGATTACAGTTGAAAGCCAGTACGCCATCAATATCTAGATGTGCCATCATCGGGATGATCTTACCGTTCGCGTCGGCAAATGGCAACAGATATTCTTCGCCCGGCTGCAAGTCTCCCTTTTCGATTAACCCATAGATTTTGTCATTCTGGTTGACCGGGTTGTTCTGCGCAATCAAATTGATCGGCCAGCTTGAAAAACCGAAACTGCAATTCGCGGCTTTGAAGTTTCGCACCTTTACGCGCGGCGACATTAAGCCAAAACCAAGACCCTCAAACCAGAAATCTCGCTCTTGTTGAAAAGAACGTGTATTGATTCCAAGTACGCCGGTGCCGCGCGAATAGATAGCCGCACAGTTATCAATTGAACCGATCTCGTCACAGATTTCCGCAACGAACCCGGCTCCCAAGCAGTCGAAGGTGACGCAGTTTTTCATCGCCACGTTCGACGAGTGATTCACAAATCCCCAGCCTGCTGAGCCAGCCGCAACACAACCCTCGACAACCGCCGCCGACCCGCTAATTTTCCCGCGATGGAAGTGACAGGCGTACCGCCCGACGCTGTTGGTTCCTGTCCCGGCAATCCGATTGCCGGTCGAATCGAACTTAGGCGAGTTGAGCGGGACGCGCTTATCGGTGCGTCCCAAGTCTTGAAACTTCGCGTGCTTGATAACCGATTGATTCACCCCGGAGTGCATGACCATGAAATGCGCCGCTGATTTAACCAGCGGGTTCAACGGTTCGATTCCGTAGCCGGACTTTTCCGATCGAATAACGACATTCGAATCGAGATGAATTACGAATGGCTTGTATGGCGATGGCAATCCATGCGCGAACACCAGCGGCGATTGCAAGTTAACGACGTTACCAACAACCGATTGAATCTTGCAAACGTCGTAGCTGTCGAGCAGGTTCGTTTTGTCGGTTCCGGCAACTACGATCGTTTCGCCGGGTTGCCAATTTACTGGCAACGTGGTCAGCAAGATTTGTGTTGCGCCGGCCGTTGCAGGATAAGCCGGTGAAATGGCCAGATCGGCTATCCGGGTTTTCACCGCCCCATGAATCAATACCGCGCCGTGCGACACCAAGCCATGACCCCATTCGCGCGGATCGTCTACAACGTCGATCGGTCCAGCATCGCGGAATACAATTTCGGCGGTCACACTTTGCGGGATTGGATCGGCGATGGTTCCAAGGTCGATCGTGCTGCCCGCCATGCCGATGATCGTGTCAACCTTCAACCGCGAATCGGCGTTACGGCCGAATGACAATATACCGTCAACCCTGAGAATCTTGGGTACGCCGGCAGATTGGCCTTTGAGCGTAACCATAACGCCGGCTGGAATACGCGCATTCTCACCATCTACCAGCAATGACCCGCCCCACGTCGTCGGATCGTTCCACTCGCCGGATACAACCGCGTGGCGTGTGAACTTCGCGGGATCGACAAACGCCGCCAACGCAGCGTGTTCCTTTTGAACGTATGGAGGATCGTTTTCGTGCGGTCCTGCCATTACTTCCCCTCTTTGATTTTCCGCCGCATAGCCTGCGCGGCGTCTTCTAACCTATCCGCGTCCACAAGGCTGAACTCATTGCCCTTGTGCCGGTTTATCATGTCCTCGATCCCCATTATCAGATCGGCCCAGCTACATCGGCAGACGACGTAGCCCTCCAGCTTCGGCTCGCGGCGATTATCGGCAATCCATTTCGTCGTAGGTGTGACTATGAGAGTTACTCGCCCAGGGTATACTTCGCCTTATGATACGCCCGCTTATTTGAATCTGGAACTTCGCGGCGAATCGCTTCCTCTTGCCGCACAAAATCAATGAACCGGTTGTTGTCAAGGAACTCTGAGCGGCATTGATTTTTCTCCGCAGCCCAGTACAAGATTCCGCACCACCCGTAACGCCAAAACAGTTCCGCGACTATGATTAATTCCGCGTCGGTTACGTATTCGCCGTCGGCGCTTGCCCATGACCACGTATCGTTGAAATTGATCATTTGCGCGAACTCAGGCTCATCGTCGTCAGGCCCGAAAAACACATCGGCCTTTTCGAGTAGCTCGCGGGCCTTGTCAGTCGAAAACATTGTCATCGGCGACCGCCGCGTTTTGCTGCCCCTCAAGTCAAACACGCCTCAACTGTTCGGAAATTCCGAATGCTCGCCGAGTCCGGTCGTGGAATCGGAACTCCTGCCGGCCGGACTTTTTCATAGTACACGTCCCAGCCATCCTTACCTTTCTGCCAATGCAACTCGTAGAGTCCTTTCGGCAACGGCTGGCCCGGTAATCCTTCGCTGCGATAGACCGCTTTGCC
>ERZ1292623.2675-Hain-H51-01um-R1-2675-length-15711-cov-35_pt1 | contig 15711 bp, 13 predicted proteins | sample MGYA00564398_ERZ1292623 | MGnify/ENA primary metagenome ERZ1292623 (study PRJEB36523, sample SAMEA6512633) | groundwater metagenome | collected 2019-01-07 | study: AquaDiva: Metagenomics assemblies of 32 groundwater samples | reverse complement strand
TAACTTGAAGGAAAACATACTATTTAAGCTTAACTCACGATTATCTTACAATATCCTCTTCGAAATTATATTTTCGACGGAGAATTTATTTATTTTCTTCAATCAAAATAGCGTTTATCTGTCCCTCTTGGGTTGGCCTATTAGTTATTTTTGCCTTTCCTAGAGATGTCTGAATTAATGCGGACTTGAGAAGGCGGTTTTGACGTGCGTAAAACCTATTTTGGGGGGTTTCGATAACGTTTAGAATTTTGGCTTTTTGCGCTTTTCCTTTTATGATTATGTTTGCAATGTCTGATTTTAGAAGAATTGTTTTAAGCTTTCCAGATCTTACTCTTAACTTCTTACTTTTTACCTCTCCGAGTATTGCGTGCCTTTCCTGACTGGGTCTTTCAAATAGTTTTCTCTTTCTCTGTTTGTGGTATTTTCCGCCTGAGATTTTTCTTCCCCTATTCATTTATTTGGATTACGAAGATGGTATATAAAGATTTCCTTCATAAATCTTTAACATTCACTTTTTACAAAGTTTCATGTTTAAAGATTTTGTTTCTTTAAAGTGAAAATTTTTGTACGATAAGTTTAAATACGATTGGAGTGAAAGGGATTTATGGCCACGAAAATTGAAAGACCTCTAGACCTTTTGAATGCGTCAAAAGGAAAAGAAGTTCTTGTTCAATTAAAGGGTGATAAGCAGTTTGTCGGTACATTGATGGCGTTTGACATACATATCAATGTAGTTCTTGACAATGCTAAAGAACTGGAAAATGGAGAAGTAAAGAAAAATATAGGTATAACCTTTCTAAGAGGCGATACTATAATCTTTATTTCACCTGCTTCAACTTCTCATTCACTGAACAAGTAATTTGGGTTTATTATTGATTTACCTGTAAGTTCAACTTATAAGGTTTTTTAGATAGTTGTAACTTTATTTGCTAAGATTTTTAAAGGATATTAATTAAATAATTTTATGATAGTTGATAAAGATGTAGAAGTGAGAGAGACTGGAAAAATTGGAAAAGGATTATTTGCTCTTAGAGATATTAAAAAAGATGAAATAATATTTGATTGGGGGAGGGAGAAAATTTATACTGCAGAGAAGGCATTGGATTTACCTAAAGATGTTGCAGATCATGCGATTCAATTTGAAGAGCATAAATGGATAGATACTGGAGGATTTGGTAGATATTCAAATATTCTTGCAATCCTAATTCAGGATTTAAGGGCAAATTTAAGCTTGTTGCTATGAAAGATATAAAGAGAGGAGAAGAAATTTTATGGGATTATGAAATGACTGAAAATAGTAATTGGAGAATGAATTGTATGTGTGGAAATAAAAATTGTAGGAGGGTTATTGGAGCTTATGATAATTTGCCTGAAGAAGTTCGAAAGAAATACAAAGGTTATATTTCAACTTGGTTAATTAAATATTGATTATCTCTAAATCTTTTGCCATTTTTATATTTTTAAAAATCTTTTTAGCTTCATTTTCAAGGATTTGGGGATTATTTTCATATCTTTGTGAAATGTGGGTAAGAATTAATTGTTTGACTTTGGCTTTTTTTGCAATTGTGGCTGCGTCTGAAGCTGTAAGGTGCTTAGATTCTCTAGCTTTTTTTAATTCTGATGAGGCAAATGAAGACTCTGAAATAAGTAAATCTGCGTTTTTTGCTATTTTGACAGCATTATTTGTAAAGGCAGTATCAAGAATTATTGAAATTTTTTTTCCTTTTTCTGTGTACGTTACTAATTTTGATTTTATTTTTTTGCCGTTTATGGTTATATCTCTTCCTTTTAAGAGGTTTTTAATTAATGGAGACGGATGAATTTTGTATTTGTTTAATTTGTTTTTATTAAGTCTAATTTTATCTTTCAAAGTTATTGCATATGCTAAAGTTGGACAAGTATGGTTTACGGGGACGGATTCTATTTTGAATTGAGGCATATCTACAAAGACTCCAGAATTAATTTCTATAACTTTTATTGAAATTTTTATTTCGTTTATTATTTTTTGAATGTTTTGGATATAAGCTTTTGTTCCTTTTGGCCCATAAATGAAGAGAGTTTTTATAAAATTGTTTCCCATGGCAAGAGTTTGAAATAGGCCTGGAAGACCAAAAGTATGATCGCCATGCAGGTGTGTGAGTAGGATTCTTGTGATCTTGTGGGGACTTATGTGTGCTTTTCTAAATTGTAACTGGGTGTTTTCTCCACAATCTATTAAAATGTTTTCATTAAGAAACTGACAGAGAATTGCAGTATGGTGGCGATTAGGTGTTGGGACTGCAGTGCCAGTTCCTAAAAAAGTAGTTTTTATGTTTTCCATATGTAATAGAGAAGAATGTGTTTTATATAGGTTGCTAAGTAAACTTTATAATCGAAGAATACTTGAGGGAGTGATGCATAAAAAGAGGTTTTATGTTAAGTTAGGAGTAGTTACGGCGATAATAGTTATAGCAATTATTGTGAATATTTTCTATTTTAAAAGTTTTACTGGCGCAGGAATAAGAGAGAGTTTTGAAAAAAGTTTCTTGAATGATAAGTTTGTATTGAAAATGGGAGGATATAATATTGATGGACAGGTGTTGAGAGCTGATTATATGATTCAGGAAATAGCTAAAGAAAATCATGAACTTGATATTTATTATGAATTGTATAGTAGCGAGAACGTTTATGCTAGCGGACAAGATAAGGTAGTTTTAGGAGCAAATGATGAAGGATCATATGCATTATCTATAAAGATTCCAGATAATATACCTCAAATTGTCTCCTTATTTGTTGAAGCTAAAGAAGGAGATTCAAGGAGCATAGTTATACAACAAGTTATTTTAGATTATAATTCTATAACAGGTAATGTTGTTGAAGAGCAGAGAGCAAATACAGGAATAGCATTTCTTATTTTTGTAGTTATACTTGTAGTTTTGTTTTATGTTGCAGAGTTTGTTCTGAAATTTAAGGAAAGAGAGAGGTTAGGGGAAGGAACACATTACAGACATTTCATAGATATCAATAATGGGTGAGAGCGCTCCTGACACGATTTGAACGTGCGACCTATGGATTAGAAGTCCATCGCTCTATCCAAGCTGAGCTACAGGAGCTTAATAATAGGTCAGAAAGATGATATTTAAAATTTGGCTTTTCAATAGCTTTAAGATTGTAAATGTTTAAATAAGACTTTAAGATTAATAAAATATGCAGGGATGGCGAAGTGGTTAACGCGCTCGGCTGCAGCCCGAGTATCGCGGGGGTTCAATTCCCCCTCCCTGCTTATCATTTAATATTTCTTCTCCTTTTTGTATCTCTAAATTAGGGGGGCAATATCCAATTTTTCTCCATACTAAAAATTTAATATAATGTCTCCTATTAGCGAACCCTATATTATTCATCCATTTTAAAAGATTTTTCTTTCCGATTATAACGACAGCATAGTTTCGGTATTGTTTATCTTTTTCTTTGTTTAATTTTATTCCTTTTTCTATATGGCTGTGTAAATCTAATTTCCCTAATAGCTCTTTTAATTCCTCTACTAAATTCTTAGAGCTAAAATTACCAATTATTAATGGATAGGAACGATATTTGTTGCTTCTATTTTTAAAGTGTATAGAAAAATCAGTATCAGCTATTCCTCTTATAAACTTAGAAATAATCTCTTTGTTTGCTTTACAAATTATATTTGGAATTGAAATGTCATTTTTCTTTCCCAAAGGTAGCCCTATTGAATTAGTCATAAAAGAAACAATTGCTTTTGATTCTACTTTTGTAACTATGCATTGTCTTCCATCCTTAAAACTTCTAATTTTAGTTATTGGTTTTATATTGAAAGATTTTTCGAATAATCTTTTTATATGCTCTTTGTGATAATTATAATCTTTTGTTGCATCACCAGTAATACACATTTCATATCTATTATTTTTAGAATAGATATTTCCATCACCCGCCATTACACCAATTAGTTCTGCTAGTTCAGAAGTTATTTCATTAGGCAAAACTATATTTCTTTTTTTATCATATTTGCTAAAATTTATTTTACTTATCTCCATTTTTGATCATGTCATTGTTCATAAAATTTTCAACCCTTCTAGATATGTTAATTCCTTCTTTTTTACAAAAATCTTTATATCTTTTTAAGAATTCCTCTTCAATAGTTAAAGTTAGTTTAATTCTAGCCATATACGTATATGTACGTATGCATATTATTTATATTTTTCTATTTTCAATTCCCTCCCTGTGCTTTTAATACTAATACTGGTTTTTTGAAAGTGCTTCTGTTTAAAAGGGCTAAATCTTCAAGGTGCTTTGGATTTTGGCTTTCTTCACTTTCTATTATTTTGGCTTTTCTCATTATAAGATATTGTCTGCTCACAAGAGTCAGACCTTCAAATTCCCTACCTGTAAAGAACTCAATTGGAATTACTAGTCCATCTTCAATAGAATATAAACATGGCCATCTTTGTCTATGGAGATAGATTCTTATTGAGTCTCTAGGATTTATCTCGTGAGTGCTTGGATTGACGCCTGTAAATTCTAAATTTTGATCCATTTCGTTATTTGTAAGTATTTCGTCAAGAGTTCTTGGGAAGAAACTGTAATGCTTAGTCTGACTACTTGCCCAGAGCTTTGCGCTTCTTCTTTCTGTTAAAAACCAATATCTTTTTGCTGCAGAGTTTATCATAAATCTTAAAACTGCTTCATTTGCTATTAATGCGATGTCTACGTCTCTGGGAGTTGTGGAGTAATCTTCTGTAATTATTCTAGTTGCGCAGCTACCTGAAAGACGAAGGTTTGGTAGAACAGGATGCCAGAGAGACTTTACTAGCTCAATCCTTTCTTCTATAAGTTCTTTTCTTTGAGGTTCTGAGGGATGATAGTCTACTTTATAATCTCCTCCTTTAACTATGTGGATCTCTCTTGAGAGAAATAAAGAACCATCTGTACTTTGCCTGATTACTGCAGGTTTGTAGAATTTCATATAAAATTTAGCATTAAGTAGTTTAACTATTTCACTACTTTATATTGAAAATAGAGTGTGAATAGATTTATAAGGGTAATTTTCTTGGAGACATAAGTAAAAGGAGGTTATTATGGCAACACAAGGATATTGCGTTAAGTGCAAGAAGAAGGTTGATATTAAGAATCCTGTAGAATCAAAGACTTCTAAAGGCACTAAGATAGCAAAAGGAAAGTGCCCTAACTGTGGAACGACTGTATGCAGGATGGGTGGAATTCAGAAGTAAATTTATAGTTTTTTATTTTTTATAAATTTATTAGTTTTGTTTAGTATTAGTTAGATGTTTAGTTATGTTAGTTTCTCGTTTCGAGGTGACTGACCAGAATTCTTTCCAAGAATTCTGGCTGGAAGGAACACTCCTGAAATGACGAGAAAACTTAGAGTTTTCGTAGAGTTAATTTAATGTTTGTGGATGGTGGGAAGGTGCTTTTTGTTATTTCTTTAAAATAGTGACAATAGAAAGCTTTATAAATTGTATATTAACCTAAGTTTATATGGCAATTAAAGTAAGTCGATTATCGGGGAAAGAACAAGAAGAATTTGCTACATTATGGCGTATGAGGCCATTTGAAATGACACCAGAACAAAAAGAAAGATGGGCTTATTTTTCATCAGAAGTAGATACTCAAAAATATGGATCTACATTAACATATAGACGAGTTGGTGAAGTGAAAAGTATAAGCGTTCGAGGTTATGAAATAGAATGGGAAAACGGCTTAAGAGAACAAGTCTCGTTGAGGAATGCCCCCACACTTATAGGGTATATTGTTGGACAAGCTTTTGAAGCTCAATCAACTTATAGAGGTAAAAATTTATGTACCCTCTTAAGATTAACAAAAATTAAACAATGCAAACCTATAAGTTCAATGACTAATGATGAGTTGTTCGGTTTTTGGAAAAGTTTACCAACGACTGCTAAAAAATAATTTTCTGTTTTCGCGCACCTTCCCTCTGATTTCTGAATAATAATTTTGTATAATCGCCGAAAGCGACTATCTGGGGCAGGTGGTTGGGGGCTACAAACCTTAAATTAATTGAAACTAATGTGGTTTAGTGGGTAGTCTTTTATTTATTCCAGCAGGTAATTTCTCTTTTCCTATTTCTTCTTTCATTGCTTCTATTGTGGGGTGTAACCCTAGTCCATAGATGTACATTCTTGCCCCTTCATGACTTAATCCAGATTTTCGCATTAATTCTTCAGAGGATTTCCCTTTTAGAGCGAGAGTTGCAAAGGTTCTTTCAGTTAGTCTATTGTTTGAGTCTTCAGCTCTATTAGTTTTAAGTAAAGAAAATAGTTCATCTAATTCATAATTTTCTAGAGGCGTTTCTTCAAATATGTCAAGATCTACTTTTTTTACAAGCGAGTATAAACTTGCAGGGCTAATAGAGAGTGCCTGCCTCATTTTATATACTCTGGTTGGAGGAGTTTTACTTGCTTCTTTTTCTATGTATTTAATTTCTCTTTTTCTCATTGGAGGCAATTTTATTTTTCTTAGTGATTTTAACTGGGCAATATATTGAGCTGGGCAATGAAGTAGTTCTGCTATTTCTACTTGTTTTAAGGGGACTTGAGAACAAGCAATTATTTCTCTTGCTTTGTCTGCTATTTCTTCTAAGTATGGGCTTTCTCTCTTTAGAATGCTTGGATGGAATGTTGAATAGTAATGCGAGAGGAATATTAAAGAGGTTAGTGATAAACCCATTCCTTTTGCTATGCTTGGAAATGTTCTTTTTTCTTTGGAAAGGTGATGTGCAGAGTCTATGAAACTTGTTCATATTGTTCGATTGTTTCAATCGCAAGTCTTAAATGAAAGGCTATTTGTTTTGTTGAATGTCCTAACTGTCTTTCTTGTGCTATCTTTAGTAAGGTATCTTCTAAAAGGCTCATCTAAATACCGATTTTAGATATTATATAAACTTATCTATAAGTGTTATTTTTAAGTGGTTACAAACCTTATCTTTTATCAAAAAAACGATGTGCCACTCCACCTTAAAAGGTGGAGTTTGAAAAGGCACTCGTTTTTAGGATGTTCAAGATGCAACCTCATCTTAAAAGATGAGGTTTTCTGTCAAGCATCTTGACATAATACTCTACAACTTGCTTTAGAGATAAGGCATAAGCAGGAATGAAATATATAGGGAATTCTGTTAGATATATAACCCTTTATCCAGAATTCCCTAATAGATAATTCTGAAGAAGAAACCATATAAGTAACAGAATTATCCATAAATTTTGTTACTCTACCTTTTTTTTGTGAAAAAATACATGAAGGAAGAATTTTTTGTGTATGGTAATATTTATATAACTTATTTGATAAATATTAGTGTATAAAAAGAGGGTTTGATGGTTCATAAAAAATATATAGAAAGAAATGGAAAAGTTTACGGACCATATTTATATGAATCTTACAGAGAGGGTGGGAAAGTCAAGAAGAGGTATATTTCAGATTCTAAATTACTTGAACATAGCGCAGTTAAAAAGCATAGAGTAACAAACTATTTTATGTTTATATTGCTGATTCTTTTAGCTATTCTTGCTTTGGCCAATTTATATGATAGTTATACAGGTAGAGTAATATCAGAATATGACGTTGTTTATAAAATTGGCGAGAGGATAGAAGGGAGCCTAAATTTTGCGCTTAGAGAAGGAGAGTTGATTCCTGCAAATAGCGATTTGAAAGTTTCTTATGGTGCAAATCAGCAGGAATATAGGTTGGAGGATTTAGCGAATATTCAGCAGGTGAGTGGTAATTTTTATGCTGAAGGCACAGACTTAACAGGTTCTGGAGAAGGATATGGAATAATTGGGAAGAAAATAACATATCCCGATGTAGAATTTAAATTATTAATTACTCGCCAAGTTAAATCTGGAAGTTCTGGAGGAAGTAGCTCTGATAATGCAGAGAATATCGATGAAAATCAACGGGAGAGTCAAGGAGATGATGATGCGACTATTGATGAAACTATCGATAGCAGTAATGACGGAGAAGATATACAAGAACCTGCGACAGATAATAATGTTCAAGAAGAATCTGCAAGTGGCGATGAAGTTATTGAAGATGATAATAATAAAGTAAAAGATAAAAATGATGAAAAAAATAAAGATAGTGAAAAAAATGCAGAAGAGAAGAGTGAAAAGAGTAAAGATAATGAAAAAGCTAATAAAAGAGAGGGCAAGGAAAAGGATAAAGACAAAGTTAATTCTGGTTATGGGGTTACAGGTTCTGCTATTTCAGAGACAGAATATACAATTCAAGAAAAAGTGAAAAAAGGAGAACCTTATATATACACTCTTGAAGGAGGAGATAGTGCAAGGATAGTTGAAGGCAGTGTCAAGATAAATGGAGAGATTTTTTCTGATAATATAATAAATTTAGAAAACCGCAATGATGTTTTAAGCGTTTCAACTGATTATCAAGTTGAAGAGGAAGGATTTGGAAGAGAATATATGGGAGATGATATGTATAAGATTTCCATTGATATTGCAAAATTTAATTTAACTGCTTCAGAAGGCATCTTATTGATGAAATTAGAATATAATGGAACGAGCATTATAAGTGCGACGAAAAAATTAGACATGCAAAGTAATGATGCTATTGTTGTTGATGCTAATATAACAAATCCAAATATAATTCTTCTGAAAGAAATTCCGGTATTAAGAATTGCGCAGAATGGAAGTGCTTCAATAGACTTAAATGAGTATTTTTCAGGAGCCGAAAAATATTCTTTTGGAGCATCCAATTTAAGTGCTAGTTTTAATCTTGGAGTTCTGACAATAAGTCCTGATGAAGGATTTAGTGGTTATAGAAGTGGGAAGATTACTGCATATGCTGGAAATATTAGTCTTGAAAGCAATGAATTTCCTATATTTATTAGTTCTGGAGCATTGCAGATAAGCACATTGAGAAATGCAATAAGGGTTGGAGAAGAGGTAAAATGGAAAAAGAATGTTTCTTTTGATTCTCTTGAAAGCGTAAGTGTGCAATTGCCTAAAGAAGCATCAAATATCACAATTAAAAAATTGGAAGGGGGTAATTTGGTTGAAATTGAGGTAAATGCTTCAAGTACGAATTCTTCTATTATAACTGGAAATGCAATTGCTGGTTTGGCGAGTGCAAATATAAATTTGAATAATGAACCAGGTTTTATAAAATTCTTAAAGAGAGGTTACAGAGAATTCCAAGGACTAACTGGAAATGTTGTTGAAGAGAATACAGGGTATGGAACAAATATCTCTTCTGATGTACAGATAAATAACTATACAGAATCTGTTGAAGTTCTGCTCCCTCCTGCAAGCGCAGATTATATAATAGAATATCAGACAGAGGCGCCTAAATCTTATGAAAATGAGGGTAGTAATGGTAAAGAAATCGTAGTTTCTGGTCCAGATGGATTGAATTACCAAGATGTTATTGCTTCAACATCTATTTCAAATGATTTACTTATTAATTCTGGAGATTCTATAAAACTTTATTGGAAAAATTATAATACTAATCCTAATATAGACATAAAAAATGTAAGTGAAGTTGAACAGGAAGTTTTAGTAGGTGAAGAAAGTGCAGGAGCAGGTGTAAATAGCACTATTATTTCTTCTAATACAAATTCAATACTCTCTCAAGCATATACAAGAATCAATATAACTTTGCAGGAAATGCCTTTTGATTCTTACGATTTATCTGGAGACGGAAATATAGATTATATAGAATGGGTTGTTCCTCACTTGTCTAATCAGACATTTGATTTGATTTTCACTTCAAATAATACCTTGACTGATGCAACAAGCAATATAACTTATGAAGGGCATAATAACGGACAGTTTGCGCATCTTACCACAACCGACGTTTGGCCTTATCAAACAGGTTATGGTTTAGTAGCTTATTATTCATTTGACAAAGATAATACTACAACAAGTTTTGATTATACGAGTAATAATAATGATGGGATTTATACTAATGGAGCATTAAGTAATAGTTCAAGTGGTTTGTATGATGATGGGGCTTATTTTGATGGGAGTAATGACAATATCGCAGTTACAATAACTCAAAGTAAAAACTCATCAGCTATGTGGATTAAGAATTCAACTGCAACTGGTTGGACATTTATAGCTAAAAACCAAACATCTTATTTTATTAATGGAGTTGCAAGTGTTTCTCCGGCACAATATCCTATAAACATATCAGGAAATAATGTTAAAATAGGTATTAATGAAAGTGGAAGTTCATATTATAATGGATTTATAGACGAAGTCCAAATATTTAATATATCATTAAACAGTTCCCAAGTATCTCAATTATATAACAATCAAAGTCAGAGATTCAAAAATCCTGCGACTTTAGATTACAAACAATTTAATATTTCGTCTGGGCAAGATACAGTTAATATTACTCTTGCTGGTTATGAGAGAAAACAGGGGACGAATATATCTGCGAGAGTTGGACAGTGGGATGTTTCTCTTGATTATAATACGAGTGATATGAATGCAACTGCGAATGGATTAGTTGCATATTATAACTTTGATAATAGAAGTAGTTTAGGGGAGAATGAGACGAAGGTGGTGGATAGAGGACCATATTGTTATGATAATGAGACGGAAATTTTAACTTTGGAAGAAGTTGATTGTTCTTATTATTATAATGATATTGAAATTGGTAATTATTATGCTTATAATGATGGGATTGTTATTGATAGTGAAAAAAATAAAGAGGCTTTTGATACAGCCTCACTGGTAAAGCAGAAAGTCTTCGCGGACTATGTTAATAAAGAAAAACTAGCTGGAGTAGAAACCCCAGCAGTAAGGAACTCTTTCACAGATTACTCTTTTGTTAATCGCAATAACTATATAAACTTTTCTGTTGATGATAATAATGCAGAGGATGGTGTGGTAACCCTAGCGGTAAGGGAGCTGTCTCAAAAACAGTATCTTCACAGATTCCTGGGTTCGAATCCCAGCCACACCGCATCCTCTGCTTCTGAAATTTATAAGTGTTACATAGAAAAGTGGAAGTTGTTTGCTGATCTAGATAGTAGTGAGAAAGTTATGAGCTTAAATCAGGAAACTGGAGAAAAAGAGTGGCAGGTGCCGTTTGAAAGACAGACATTCGAGCATGAAGGCGATATGTTTAGTATTAAATTGGAAGATGGTTCATTATTGAGGGTAAGCCCCGAGCATAAAGTTTATGCTAATGTAAATTATTTGGATAATTCTTCTACTAACTCTTTGGTGTCAAGCGATTTAACTTTAGATTGTTTCTTTAGTAATTTATCTTTTGACCAAATTGAACAGTCTTCTTTCAATGCAAGTGCAACGAAATCTATATCATCAAGAAATTCTGTGAATTCATTGTCTGAAAAGTTTTCTGCTAATTTCATTGCTTCTTGTAATTTATCTTCATATTCTTCTAGCTTGAAAAATTTGACTTTCTTTTGTAGTTCCGTTAATATAGATGATAATTCCGAAGAAGTTATATGTGATTTTGATAATAATTCTTTAGAATATTTATCTAATTCGTCTAGAGCATATGAAGGAGATATTAGTTCAAGAGCATCAGAGAGAATTAATTTCCTTGTAAATGAGCCTTTCTTGAAAAATGAAAATAAGATGTTAGTATCAACTACAAACTTCATTTATATTTTACCTTCTGATTTAAGTTTGTCAAATCGTCCTTTGCGAGATTTTGCAAGCATAGAGGAGATGTCTTTATCTGTAAGCTCAGAGTTTTCAAGCATTTTGTCTAATTCTTTAAACAAGAGTGCTCTTTTAACTTTCTCTGCTAATAGTCCTCTAATTACTTCAGACCAATTTGTTTCACGTACCTTATCCATTTCTTTCTTTAATTCTTCTGTTATTGATATTGTTAAATTTGGCATTTCTTTACCTCCTGTAAGTTCTGTGTATCCTGTGAATACTGCGAAAGTATATAAACCTTTCGTTAACGAAAGGTTTAACTTAATTTCAGTAAAAGATGTTTATTCTTCTTTGCTTGAAGGCAAAGAAGCATATTTCTTGAATTCAGAGGGAGAGAAGGTTAAGATAGAAAGTATAGAGATTGAGAATTATAACGGGAAGATATATGATGTTGATGTTGAGAATGATGTTGTTCTTGTAAGACGTGGAGATGGAAATGCATTTTGGAGTGGGAATAGTAATAATGGGACTGTTGTTGGAGGAAATGGGACGACTGTTAATGGGGTTTATTCAAGGGGGATGCAGTTTGATGGGGTGAATGATTATGTTAGTATTCCTCATAATACCCTTCTTAATTTTGAGAGAAATAATACATTTACCGGTTCTGCATGGTTTAAACTTAATAACTTAAATACAAATAAAGTGTTGTTTTCAAAGAGGGCTGTTGATGGTGCTGATTATTATGGATATGTATTTTATGTTACTAGTGGAAATAAGTTAGAAGTAGTTTTATCTAATTCAAATACTAATAGATTAATAACGACTGGCTCAACAACTCTTTCTAGTGGAGTATGGTATCATGCAATATTTGTTTATAACGGTTCTTCAACATGGGACGGAGTTAAGATTTATCTTAATGGGGTTAGAGAGACTGAAGTTAATACTCAAAATGCACTTTCTGCTACCATATTAAATACACATAGTTTTGATATAGGAGACCAACCAGTATTAACTTTGCCAATGAATGGTTTGTTAGACGAAGTCCAAATATACAACCGTTCTCTTTCATCTTCCGAAATCCAAGAGCTTTACATTAAAGGCAGGGCATTATGGAATTACTCAGCGTATCAGAATTTAACGGGAAATGCTTCGGATACTGGAAGCACGAATACATTTACAATTTCAACTGCGACTACTAATGTATTACCTTCATTTAAATTAATGAGTGATGCGAATAAGTTTTATTCTCCTATTTTGCCTGCGACAACAAGTTCTGGAGGAGCAAGTGGGCAGGTTATTACTGAAAATAATACAGTTGTTGCAGATACAACTGCTCCAGTTGTGACTATTGTATTACCTGCAAATACAACATATAATAGTTTGCCTTTATACTTCAATATCAGTTTAAATGAAAATGGAACGGCATGGTATTCATTGAATAATGGTTTGTTGAATTATTCTATGACTGGAAATGAAAGTGTAAACTTTGGTACTATGTTTAATAGTACAAATAGTTCAATAGCTGATGGAAGCTATACTTTCTATGCGTATGCAAATGATACTGCGGGAAATACAAATTATACGACGAATGTGACTTTCTCATTAGATAATACTAATCCTCTTGTTACAATAATAAATCCTCTATCTGCTACTTACAATACTTCTACAATTACATTTAATGTAACTCTTAATGAAGCTGGAAGGGCTAACTTCAGTATAGATAATGGAGTAACTAATTATTCAATGACTGCAAATGCATCTAATACTGGATTTAATTATACTTTAACTTCTATAACAGATGGAAGTAAGACATTTAATGCATATGGATATGATAATGCTGGTAATTTGAATAATAGCGTAAGTAGGGCGTTTAGTGTAGATACGACAAATCCTTGGATTAACTTTACTGGTAATACTCCTGCAAACGCTTCAAGTCAAACATCTACTTCAATAGTTGTTAATGTTACTTCAAATGGAACTCTTGCTGGAAGTTCCGATAGTGACCATTATGTCTTAACTGATTTTGATAATTCATTAGTTGGATGGTGGACGATGGATAGATTGAATGCAAGCGGTGATGTTGTGGATGAAATGGGGAAGAATAATGGAAGTAAATTTGGAAATGCACAACAAAATAGTAGTGCTGGAAGTGGGAAGTTTGGGAAGAGTTTTAGTTTTGATGGGAATGGAGACTCAATTATAGTACCAAGTAACTATGTATTTACCTTTGGAACTGGCAATTTTACATCCAGTCAGTGGGTTAGTTTTGCTTCTACTTCAGGTATTCCTGTAATTATTGCAACCGACACTGTCGGAACTGCAGGTAATTGGATAATTTATTCAAATAATGGGGTTTTGACATTTTATGTTCACGGAACTGGGGCAGTGGCTACTTATACTTGGACTGGCTTGACGACTAATAAATGGTATAATGTGCTGGTATCTCGTTCTGGAACTAACTTAAGTATGTATGTTGATAATAATGTTGTGGCCTCTGTCACGAGTGGAGCAAATCTTGCACAAAATGGATTGAATATCGGAGGATATTCTGGTGCTTGGTTGAATGGACATATCGAAGAAGTATTAATCTTCAACCGTTCATTATCTGCTACTGAGATAAGTGCACTTTACAACGCATCCGCAAATAAATATTATAATAACTTTACTGGCTTGGCTACTGGAGTTCATACAATCAAGTCATATGCAGTTGATAGTGCAGGAAATATGAATAATACAGAAACTAGAAGTGTGACGATAAGTGCTGCAGATACAATTCCTCCCGTTGTAACAATAACGCTTCCACAAAATACTACCTATAATAGTTTGCCTTTGTACTTTAACATATCATTAAATGAAAATGGAACGGCGTGGTATAGTTTGAATAATGGCTTGTTGAATTATACAATGACTGGAAATGAAAGTGCAAACTTTGGAAGAATGTTTAATGCGACTAATTCTTCAATAGCAGATGGAAGTTATACTTTCTATGCTTATGCAAATGATACAACTGGAAATAATAATTATACGAGTAATGTTACATTTGTAGTTGATAGAACAAATCCTTCTATAACATCTCTTGTTGAAAGTCCAAGTGACCCTGCGACGTATTCTACAAATACAGTTTATCAATTCAATGCAACTGTAACAGATAGTGCTTTGCAGGCAGTGAGAATAGAATTCAATGGAGTGAATTATACTACTAATAATGTTGCTGGAAATGTGTATAATTTAAGTATAACTGGATTAGGTGTTGGAGCGTATAATTATTATTGGAGAGCAAATGATAGTGTAAATAATTTGAATGTTACGGAAACACAAACTTATACTATTAACAAAGCTAACAGCGAAGTTAATTTGACACTTAATGGAACAAGTGCTGAAGGAAATATGTCTATTCTATCTGGAACTTCAATTGTATTAAATGGTACTTTGATAACTGGAGATAGTGGCGCAAGATTACTTCTTTATAATAATGGAACTTTGATAAATAATAATACAAGAGAGGTAAGCAATAGTACTACATTCTCTAATACTGGATTATATAATATAACTATAGTTTATGTAAGCAGTCAGAATTATTCTACTTCGAGTGAGACATATTATGTTAATGTAACTCAAGCTGATACAACTGCTCCAGTTGTAACAATAAATAGTCCAACTAATACAACATACAACTCATTGCCTTTATACTTTAATATTAGCTTAAATGAAAATGGAACGGCATGGTATTCATTAAATAATGGACTAAATAATTATACCATGACTGGAAATGAAAGTGTAAACTTTGGTACGATGTTTAATTCTACAAATACATCAATAGCTGATGGCTCGTATGTATTTTATGCGTATGCGAATGATACATCAGGAAATAATAATTATACAACGAATGTTACATTTAGTGTTGATACTGTAGTTCCTGGAGTAAGAATAGATTTGCCCGCAGGGAATTTAACAACGAATAGTGTTGAATTTAATGTTACATTAAGCGAGAGTGGGGGAACAGTGTTGCTTACACTTACTAATGGAACGATGAATTATACGATGACAAGATTCAATAATACTTACTTTAATTATACAAATGCAA